>MPMC02047797.1_pt1 | contig 10172 bp, 9 predicted proteins | sample 1617281 | NCBI WGS metagenome assembly MPMC02 (sample SAMN05944809, study PRJNA350692) | marine metagenome | biome: marine; feature: ODZ; material: water; isolation source: 100 m water sample filtered on 30 um supor filter | place: Pacific Ocean | collected 2012-04-09 | depth 100m m | reverse complement strand
GTTCGTCAATGGCTTGGCCCGATGGCACCCGTTTGCCCCTTGTCATGTTGATGGCATCCCTCTAGCAGCATTTGAGAGTCACTATCAATAGCAGGGGATAAAATTATGCGCGGTTTTCGCGGAGGGTTGCTCGCGGCCTGTGCCATGGGGGCGATGCTGGCCGGGGCGCTGCCTGCCCAGGCGCGGGATGTGTCCCATGCGGTCCCGGTGACGGCCGACGAGGACCAGCAGCGGCTGCGCAACGAGGAGATCGTGGTCGAGGGCGAGCGCGAGAAGAAGACCGCCGCCTCGGGCACCAAGACCGACATCCCGCTGATCGCGACGCCGCAGACGATCGCAGTCATTGACCAAGCGGAACTGACCCGCCGCAATGCGCAGTCGATCAACCAGGCGCTCGGTTATGTCGCAGGTGTCGCGCCCAACCAGCGCGGCAATGTCGCCACCCGGTACGACCAGTTGTTCCTGCGCGGCTTCACGCCGGGGATGTTCATGGACGGGATGCGGCTGATGGGCGGCGTCTATGCCAGCCCGCAGGTCGACTTCCATCTGGTCGAATCGGTCGATGTGGTGAAGGGCCCGGCGGGCGTCACCTATGGCTCGGGCACGCCGGGCGGGCTTATCAACCTGACCAGCAAGCTGCCCTATGCGGGTGCGGGCGGGCGGATCGAGCTGGCGGCGGGCAATTATGCGCTGCTGCGCTCCAGCATCGACGTGAACCAGCCGCTCGATGAGAATGACCGCTGGCTGTTCCGCATGATCGCAGGCGCCGAGGAATCGGACGGCTTCATCCGCAACACCGCCAATCGCCGCTATTATGCGCGCCCCATGCTGACCTTCGCACCCGACAAGGCGACCAGCGTGACGTTGATCCTCAGCTATCAGCGCGATCCCGAGTCGGGGTCGTATAGCGGCGTGCCCGTCTATGGCTCGGCGCTGCCCAATCCGTTCGGCGTGCTGCCGGTCGACTTCAACACCTCGGAGCCGTCCTATGAGGCGTTCGACAGGACGCAGAAATCGGCGACGATCCTGTTCCGCCATGACCTGAACGACCGGCTGAGCTGGACCACCAACGCCCGCTATCTCGCAATCGGACTGCATTACCGGCAGATCTATGGCTCGGGCTATGTCACGCGCGGCGGGAATAGCGATCTCTCGACGCTCCAGCGCGGCGGCGGCGGATCGGATGAAGCGTTCCAGACCTTCACGATCGACAATCATCTGGTCGGCAAGCTCGATACCGGCCCGGTCAAGCACACCATCCTGGGCGGCGTCGACTGGCAGCACAATCGCGGCGAGAATTACCAGGCGTTCTTCACCGGGCAGAACGCCAATCCGGTGTTCAACATCCCCAATCTCAGCCTGTTCGCGCCGGTTTACGGCGTGCCGCTGCCCAGCTTCCCGATCACCCAGACGCACAATTACACCAAGCGCGATCAGGTCGGCGTCTATCTGCAGGACCAGATCGCGATCGGCGGCCTGCAACTGATCGCCAGCGGGCGTTGGGACACCTACAGTCAGACGACGCAGAATCTGAACACCAATGCCGTCACCCGGCTGAACCAGACGGCGTTCACCACCCGGCTGGGCGCGCTGTATGAAACGAGGATCGGCCTCTCGCCCTTCGTCAGCTATTCGGAAAGCTTCGAGCCGCAGGCGGGCAGCACCTGGGACGGCAGCAACTTCATCCCCGTGACGGGTCGCCAATATGAGGCGGGGCTGAAGTATCAGCCGCGCGGCACGACCGCCTTGTTCACCCTGTCCGCCTTCGACCTGCGCCGCCGCAACGTGCCGGTCGCCGATCCGCGCGCGGGCACGGGCAATATCCCCAGCAATTCGCAGGTGCAGATCGGCGAGGTGTCGGTGCGCGGGATCGAGCTGGATGGACGTGGCACGGTCGCCCCCGGCTTCGACGTGGTCGTCGCCGCCACCTATAACGACCCCTATGTCCGGCAGGGCACGCCCGTGGTCGGCAACGGCGATCAGATGAGCGGAGTTACCGGCACCCGGCCGCTGGGTGTGCCGCAATGGAGCGCGTCGAGCTTCCTGTCCTATGATCTGGGCAAGGCAGGCGTCGGCAGCGCGCTGGGCGGCCTGAGCCTGGGTGCCGGGGTGCGTTATGTCGGCGAATCGGATGGCACCGCGACGACCGTGGCGGCGGGCCGTACCGTCGTTCGTCGCTTCCAGTCGCCCGATTACTGGCTGGCCGACCTGATGCTGGGTTACGATCTCGGCCGGGTCAGCCCGGCGATGGAGGGGCTGAGCTTCACCGCCAACGTCGCCAATCTGTTCGACAAGCGCCACATCACCAGCTGTTTCTTCAACAATGGCTGCTATTACGGGGCATCGCGGACCTTTGTAGGCAGCCTGCGCTATTCTTGGTAAGGGCGCATCCGATTCATTCGCATTTGACGTGTCCGTCCCGCCCGCCGACCGATCGGCGGGGCCGGGGCGTAAAGGAGTTTTGAGGTTTGTCGACCGATACTGCCCTGCCCGAACTGACCCCGACCACCGCGCTGAGCGTCGAGACGGTCCAGAGCGTCCATCACTGGAACGAGCATCTGTTTTCGTTCTCGGTGTCGCGCCCCGACAGCTTCCGTTTCCGCTCGGGCGAATTCGTGATGATCGGGCTTCAGGGCGACAACGGCAAGCCGCTGCTCCGCGCCTATTCGGTGGCCAGCCCGTCCTATGACGAGAAGCTCGATTTCCTGTCGATCAAGGTCGAGGACGGCCCGCTGACCAGCAAGCTGCAAAAGGTACAGCCGGGCGACAACATCTATCTGGGCCGCAAGCCGACCGGCACGCTGGTCGCCGACGCGCTGCTGCCCGGCAAGCGGCTGTTCATGCTGTCGACTGGCACTGGCCTGGCGCCCTTCCTGTCGGTGGCGCGCGACCCGGACATCTATGACATGTTCGACGAGGTGGTGATCGTCCACTCGGTGCGCCGGGTCAGCGATCTGGCCTTCCATGACGAGCTGGCGGGCAAGCTGGCCGACGATCCCCTGGTCGGCGACGTCGCGGCGGAGAAGTTCCACTATGTCCCGACCGTCACGCGCGAGCCGTTCCACACCACGGGCCGCATCGACGCGCTGATCGACGATGGCCGCCTGTTCGCCGGGCTTCCCAGCGCGCATGGCTTCAACCCGGAAACCGACCGGATCATGATGTGCGGCAGCATGGAGATGATCAAGTCGCTGGGCGCCAAGTTCGAGGAAATGGGCTTCCCCGAAGGCTCGAACGCGCAGCCGGGCGCGTATGTGATCGAAAAGGCGTTTGCGGGCTAAATCCCGCCGCTTCTGTTCCCCGGCGGAGGCCGGGGCCCAGTCGCCAAGGTGGGTGAGACGTTACGGAATATGGCGGGGGAGGCAAAAGCGAGTGGATCGCGAATGCCTCCCCCGCGTCGTTTGGCGCGCCATGGACTGCGCCGAAGCTGGGCCCCGGCCTTCGCCGGGGTCGCTATCGCTTTATCTGGTTTTGTAATCAGCGACATTTGTCGTCGTCGACGGCACATTTGTGCGACATTTGCGTCCTAACGCCCAAACCCACGGATAGAGGGAAAAGGGATGGACATGCGGCGTTGGGCGGGTTTGATGCTGGCGAGTGCAATGCCGGCGATCGCGCAGGCGCAGGTGGCGACCCCGCCGGCCACGCCGTCCCAGGCTCCGACTCCCGCCGCGACCATGACGCAGGGCACCCCCGCCGCCGCGACACTCCAGACCCCGCCCTCTGCCCAGCGCCCCCAGGCCCAGCCGCAGCCCGAGGCGGATGAGGAAGGCGCGGACGAAGGCGATGTCGTCGTCACCGCGCGCCGCGAACCCGGCAAGGTCCCCGGCGATATTCCCCCCGAACAACAGCTGAGCCCGGCCGATATCCGCGCCTATGGCGTGTCGAGCGTCTCCGACCTGCTGACCGAACTCGCGCCGCAGACGACCAGCGGGCGGGGGGGATCGCCGGTGATCCTGCTCAACGGTCGCCGGATCGCGGGCTTCCAGGAAATTCGCGATCTGCCGACCGAGGCGATCCTTCGCGTCGACATCCTGCCCGAGGAAGTCTCGCTCAAATATGGCTATCGCGCCGACCAGAAGGTGGTGAACTTCGTCCTGCGCCCGCGCTTCCGCTCGCTGGCGGCCGAGGCGATCGGCAAGGTGCCGACCCAAGGCGGCTCGGCGATGGGGCAGGGCAAGCTCGACTGGTTGCAGATCCGCCGCGACAAGCGGTTGAGCATCCACACCGATTATTCCGAAACCTCGCGCCTGACCGAGGCGGAGCGTGGCATCATCGCGCCCGGCTCCAACGCGTCGCTGGGCGGCAATATCGTCACCGCCGATCCCGGCCTCGCCGCGCTGACCGGCACCAGTCCCAGCGTGGTCGGCGTGCCCGGCGGCCTGACCGGCGCGCCGTCCCTTGCGCAGCTGGCGGGCAGCCCGGCGACCAGCACCGACGTCACCCCCTATCGCACGCTGCAATCGGCGCAGCGGCAATGGGACGCGAACGTCGTCTATGCACGCAACATCTTCGACAAGGTGTCCGCCTCGTTCAATGCCGAGGTGCAGACGACGCAGAGCAACAGCTGGAACGGCTTGCCCACGGCCAATCTGCAATTGCCGGTCGGCAATCCCTATTCGCCCTTCGCCACCGGTGCGACGGTCTCGCGGCTGACCAACGCCTATGGCCCGCTGGTCCAGGACAATACCGGGCTGACCGCGCATCTGGGCACGGTGTTCAACGGCGATATCGGCAAGTGGCGCTGGTCGCTGACCGGTTCGTACGACCGCGCCGAAAGCCGGGTCGCGACCGACACCGGGCTGAACACCGCCGATCTGCAGGCGCGGTTGAACGCGAACGATCCGACCGCCAACCCTTATGGTCCGCTCGATGCCCTGGGCCTGGCGGCGCGCAATTTCGCGCGGTCGACCTCTTCCTCGGGCGAGGTCGATGCGCTGCTCAATGGCCGCGTCTTCGCGCTGCCCGCGGGCGACGTGCAGGCCAGCGTCAAGCTGGGCGGCGAAACCAGCGATTTCTCCAGCAGCTCGACGCGCTTTGGTGTCGTCCAGACCGGCGACGTGTCCCGCGATATCGTCAACGGCCAGGTCAATCTGGACTTCCCCATCGCCAATCGCGACCGCCAGGTGCTGGGCGCGATCGGCGACCTGTCGCTGAACGTCAATGCCGGGGCCGATCACCTGTCGGACTTCGGCACGCTGACCACGGTCGGTTACGGCGCGAACTGGTCGCCGCTGGAAGGCGTGCGGTTCCTGGCGTCCTGGACCGACCAGGAGGATGCGCCGACCGCGCAGCAGCTGGGCAATCCGACGATCACCACGCCCAATGTCCGCCTGTTCGACTATGTGCGCGGCACCACCGCGACGATCACGGCGGTGACCGGCGGCAACCCCGCGTTGGTCGCCGACAATCGCCATGTCATGAAACTCGGCGTGAACGTGAAGCCGTGGCGCCAGCGCGATATCAACCTGACCGCCAATTACTATCGCATCAACAGCGACGATCCGATCGCGTCCTTCCCGACACCGACCGCCGCGATCGAGGAGGCGTTCCCCGATCGCTTCACCCGCGATGCAGGCGGCAACCTGCTGCGCGTCGATTCCCGCCCGATCAACTTTGCTCGGACCGAACGGTCGCAACTTCGCTGGGGCCTGAATTTCTCCAAGCCGATCAAGTCGAAAATCCAGAAGGAGATCGAAGCGTTTCGGGCCGGGACCGGACCCAATCCCTTTGCGGGCCTGAATTTCCCGGGTCGGCGGGGCGGCGAGGGGGGGGCGCGTGGCGAAGGTTCGGGAGACGGGCGTCCCGGTGGCGCGCCGGGCGGACCCGGTGCCGGTGGGCCGGGGGGACCCGGCGGGCCGGGTGGTCCTGGCGGCGGCTTCCGGGGTGGCGGCTTTGGCGGCGGGCGTGGCGGTGGCGGCGGCCGGGTGCAGTTCGCGCTCTACCACACCTGGACCTTTGCCGACCGGGTGATCGTCGCCGATGGCGGCCCCGATCTCGACCTGCTGCGCGGCGATGCGATCGGATCGAGCGGCGGTACGTCGCGCCACCAGCTGGAGGCGCAGGCGGGCTATGCCAATAACGGCGTCGGCATGAGGCTGTCGGGCAACTGGCGCAGCGCGACGCGGGTCAATGGCGGCACCCCGGGCAATCCCCAGCCGCTGGAATTCGGCAGCCTGGCGACGCTCGACTTCCGCCTGTTCGCCGATCTGGGCCAGCGGCTGGAGCTGCTGAAGAAGCATCCCTGGCTGCGCGGCACGCGCGTCAGCCTGGTGGTCGACAATGTATTCAACCAGCGCCAGCGGGTGACGGATGCGACCGGGACGGTGCCGATCGGATATCAGCCGGGTTATCTCGATCCGCTGGGGCGGACCGTGCGGCTGTCGATCCGCAAGCTGTTTTTCTGACCGGGGACATGACCTTGTTGCGAAGCGATCCGACACAGTCGCGTCTCTGCAAGCATCGAGTTTTCCGAAAAGTGTCCGATTCGGTATGAATTCGGGATCGATCAATTAAGTTTCTGGTTAACCTACCATAAATTTGATGCCATCCCGCCCCACAGTGAATTGCGATGGCACGACGAAACCGGAATATGTTTCGATGGTGCCGGACAGGTCTCAAGACTCTGACGGTTGGGGAGCAATATATGGGTCGGAGTGCTGAGGTCATGAGCGACCGCTATGATGCACGCGCGGGGGACACGCCGGACGGGATCGACGATCGCCTCCGCCGCATTCGCGACGAACTGGCGCTATTGGAATCGCTCGTCCGCAGCGAGACCGAGGCACGGATCAGACCTGCCGATATCGGGCAGATCATTCGCTCGGCGCGCGAAGGGATCGGGCAGGTCTTCGACGCAGAGCTGTTCGCCGATCCGGCGTTCGATATGCTGTTGTTCGTGTTTCTGGAGGAAGAGGCGGGGCGGCCGGTGGAAACCAGTGCCTGCTACCGCGCATCGGGGGTCCCACGCACGACGGCGGTCCGCTGGATCAACATGATGGTATCGAACGGCATGTTCGAAAGCGCGCCGCATCCGACCGATCGTCGGCTGGCGCTGCTGAGCCTGAGCGAGGATACCCGCGCCCGCGTGCGGCAATGGCTGACCGGCCTTCGCCCGATGGTCGAGCGGATGACGCTTCGCGACAATCCGCGCCTCGGCGCCTGACCGTCCGCCAGGGATCAGGGGGCGTGATCAGGTCGCCTGATCGAGCCTGTTGCGCAGACGATCGGCCAGTGTTTCCAGTGTGACACCGTCGATCCGGTTCGCCGTCGGCGCATCGGATCGCAGGATGTCGGCGATGGCCAGTTGCGCCTGGGTGATCCGGTCGACCGACTGGATGCTCATCATGTGGCGGCGCAGCGTGTCGGGGTCGCTGCCCAGCTCATAGGCCAGCTCGGCCAAGGAGTGGGTCAGTTCGACCAGCTCGTCGGCCAGCGCCTGGGCCAGGGCGGGGCTCAGCCCCGGGCTGAGGCCGGGGGCGGCGCCCCCGTCTTTTCCCTTTTCGGTCATTTGCTGCACAGCTTCATGATATTGGCGGCGATCGCGTCGCCCGCGATCGGCTGCGACGCCATGCCTTTGGACAGGGTGAAGTCGGTGCCGTTGCGGCCAATGGCATAGGCACCGCCCGCCATCATCGCGCGCAGGCCCGCCGCGCCGTCTTCGTCGTCCAGCGCAACCAGCACGCCAAGCGCGTTGTTGCCCGCCGCCTTGGCGACCGAGGCGAAGAGCAGCGAGATGGACGGACGTTCGCCCGCCACCGGCTCGCGCGCGAGCAGGCGGATCGTGCCATCGGGCCAGCTGTCGATGACCATGTGCGTGTCGCCCTGCGGCGCGAAATAGATGGTGCCCTGTTCCACCTTCATGCCGTCGGTCGCTTCGACGACCTTGGGGGCGATCTGTTCGCGCAACTGCTCGACCATCGGGGTCAACAGCCCGGGCGACATCTGCTGCACGACCAGCGTCGGCGGGCAGTTGGGCGGGAAATTCTGGAACAGGTCGAACAGCGCCTGGGTGTTGGCGGCGTCGGCCCCGATCGCCAGCACGCGGCCGTTCCAGTTCATCGGCGCGGTCGTCACCTTCTTGGCATGGCCCAGCGTGCTGGCCGAGGTCCGCTTCAGATCGGCGTTGCGCGCCGACTTGATCCGCTTGCCCAGCTTGCCGATGATCGCATCCAGTTCGGACTGGACCGCCACCTTGGGCTTGGGGAAACAGTCGATCGCGCCCAGCCGCAGCGCCTCGATCGATTCGGCCGCGCCGGCGGCGGTGCGGGTCGAGAACATGATGACCGGCATCGGCCGCTCTTCCATGATCTCGGCCAGATATTCCAGCCCTCTCATGCCCGGCATCTCGACGTCCAGCGTCATCACCTCGGGACGATATTGCTTGACCATTTCGCGCGCTTCGGCCGCGCCGTCGGCGGCTCCCACCACCTGCACGCCCTTGATGCGTTCGAGGGCGCCCGAGATGAGGACCCGCATCGTCAGCGAGTCATCGACCACCAGAACCTTTACGTCGGCCATTACGCAATACCTTCCAAGACGGATACGCCGTCACGATACAGAGAAAATGATCAGGCTGCCTCGGCGGTCAGCGAAACGCTGTCGGTCAGCCGGTCGAGCGCCAGGATCAGGATCAGGCGCTGCTCGATCGTCGCCAGTCCTTCCAGATAATGGGCCGCCGTCGCATCGCCCATGTCGGGCAGCGGCTGCATCGCCTCGGGCGGGATGGTCACGATGTCATTGACCGCGTCGACGATCAGGCCCTGAAGCTGGTCGCCGATCCGCACCACGATGATGACATGTCGCGCGCTGGGATCGGTGATGCCCCAGCCCAGCCGGTGGCGCAGGTCGAGCACCGGCAGCACCACACCGCGCAGGTTCACCACGCCGCGCACATGGGCGGGCACGTTGGGCAGCGGGGTGGCGGGCGACCAGGCGCGGATTTCGCGGATGGCCATGATGTCGACGCCCAGGATCTGGTCGCCGAGCTGGAAGGTGATGAGCTGACGCGACATGGCGGTGTTCCTCTCCGAACGGGATCAGTGCAGCACGCGGCGGATGGCCGCGGCGAGCTTTTCGGGGTTGAAGGGCTTGACGATCCAGCCGGTCGCACCCGCCTCGCGTGCGCGTGCCTTCTTCTCGTCCGAGCTTTCGGTGGTCAGCACCAGGATCGGCAGGTTGCGATGACCGGGCTGGCGGCGCAGGGCCTCGATCAGGCCGAAACCGTCCATGCGCGGCATGTTGATATCGGTGATGACCAGATCGGGGGCGGTGTCCGGCGTCACGCCGTCCAGCGTATCGAGCGCATGGACGCCGTCCTCGGCCTCCAGCACCCGATATCCCATATCGGTGAGCGCGGCGCGCAGAAGCATTCTCATGCTGGGCGAATCGTCCACGGTCATGATGAGTTGGGACACGAACTGGCCTTTCATGGAAGAATCGAGAGACATTAGAAGAACTCCACATCGCCGGTGGCGGCGGGTGGTGGTGGCGGGGCCGGCCGTGCGGCCCGTGGTGGCGGCATGACCGTGTCGGTGACATGGCGGCACCGGGCGAGACCTAGGGCGGGACGGAATTCGACCCGGCGGGCGCTCATGCCCCCCACGTCCTCGCCCACCAGCGCGATGCGCTCGTCCGCCAGGAAGCGGCGGGCGAACTGGGCATTGGCCGACCCGATGTCGCGAAAGCCGTCGCGCATCATCGCACCGCCGAAAAGCCGGGCTTTCAGGCTGTGCCGCTGTGCGCCGAGCGCCATCATCGCGTTGATCAAAACTTCCATGGCATAGACACCATAGCGCTGCATGGATTTAGGATCGGTTTCCGCGACGCCCGGTTCGGCGAGCAAAAAATGATTTAATCCGCCGATTCCGGCGATCGGATCGTAAAGACAGGCCGAGATGCAGCTGCCCAGCACGGTGGTCAGCACGACATCCTTTTCCTGGCTGACGCGGGTTTCGCCCTGGATCACGTTGATCCGGCGCAGCCCGTCGCGTTGCGCCAAGCCGGTGATGATCGGCGCGCGCATCGCGTTCATGCGCGACACCGGTCGATGATGGCGGGCGCGATGCGGGTCAGCGTCAGCTGCTTGGTGACCGCGCCGATCTCCTGCGCGACGCCCGGCATGCCATAGACGACGCAGCTTTCCTTGTCCTGGCCGACCGTGAAGGCGCCCT
>MPMC02227921.1_pt1 | contig 10180 bp, 8 predicted proteins | sample 1617281 | NCBI WGS metagenome assembly MPMC02 (sample SAMN05944809, study PRJNA350692) | marine metagenome | biome: marine; feature: ODZ; material: water; isolation source: 100 m water sample filtered on 30 um supor filter | place: Pacific Ocean | collected 2012-04-09 | depth 100m m | reverse complement strand
GATCCTGATCTCTTCAGTAATGACGCCTGGGATTTATTGCTGGCTGGTCAGGATGTAGATCGCCGTTGGCGTCATGGTCAGCTGGATGTTGAGCACTTGCTCCAGGTGCTGTTCAGCGATCGTCGATACAGCGGTTGGGTGATGGATCTACCAATTGATTCGGCCACGCTGCTGGATCAATTAGAAGGTTTTTTGGTTGAGCAGCCTATGGCTAAAGGCGATGGGTTGTTTATTGGTGATGACCTTGAAGATCTCCTTGAAGAAGCTGACCGTTCAAGGGTTCGTTGGGGTTCGAGGTTGATTGATGTTGCTCATTTGCTGATTGCTTTAGGCAGGGATCCGCGCATCGGCGCTGAGCTGTTTGAAGGGTTAGGTATGCCTAGTGAAAGATTGGAAGCAGAGTTACGGCGCGTGCCAAAGGGAAGACGCCAGGTTCGCTCTTCAACGTCGCTTTCTACTCCTGTAACAACTCCTGCAGCAGCCACCTCAGCTTCTGCCTCAATTGCGCCGTCGCCGCAATCAGTAGCACCTGTTGTGAGGCCTGTTGCTTCTGCTCCTGCCCCAGCGCCGAGCTCAGAACTTTCCGCAGTGAAGGCGGAGCCAATTCCGTTGCAACTTCAGCAAGAACCTAAGGCTCTTGAAGCCTATGGCCGTGACCTCACCGCTGCCGCTGATGCCGGACAGCTCGACCCGGTGATTGGTAGGGATCCGGAGATTCGCCGCTTGATCAAGGTTTTGTCTCGTCGTGGCAAGAACAATCCTGTGTTGATTGGTGCTCCCGGTGTGGGCAAAACAGCTATTGCTGAGCTGTTGGCTCAGCGCATTGTGGCTGGTGAAGTCCCTGATTCTCTGAAGGGTTTGCGGTTGATAGCTCTTGATCTCGGGGCATTAATAGCTGGTGCCAAGTTCCGTGGTCAATTCGAGGAACGGTTGCGATCTGTGCTCACTGAGGTGAGTGATCCTGATGCAGGTGTGGTGTTGTTTATCGATGAACTACACACTGTGGTGAGCAGTGATCGTTCCAGCGCTGATGCTGGCAGCTTGCTCAAGCCGGCTTTGGCGAGGGGAGATTTGCGTTGCATTGGCGCCACGACCCCTGAGCAGTACCGGCGCACAGTGGAGAAGGATCAGGCTCTTGATCGCCGTTTTCAGCAGGTTGTAATCAAGGAGCCGAGTCTTGAGTTGAGTGTTGAAATTTTGCGGGGTTTAAAGGAGCGCTATGAACTTCACCATGGTGTGACCATTACTGATGCTGCGGTGCAAGCAGCTAATCGCTTGGCTGATCGCTACATCAGTGATCGGTGTTTACCAGATAAGGCCATAGATCTGATTGATGAGGCCGCAGCGCAGCTCAAGATGGACGTCACCTCGAAGCCTCAGGTGGTTGAAGAGGCAGAGACGGAGCTTCGTCGTGTTGAGCTTGCTGTGCTGGCGGCTGAGCAGGCACCGGAGGCTGAACGTGTGCAGCTACAGGCTGCTCGGATTTCTGCGGCGACTCGGTTAGCGGATTTACGGGAGCGCTGGCAGGTTGAACGAGATCATTTGGCAGAGCTGCGTGAGTTGTTGCAGCAGGACGAAGATCTACGCAATGCCATTGCTGATGCAGAGCGAATGGGTGATTTGGAGTCGGCGGCGCGTCTTCAATACGACCAGTTGCATGGTGTGCAGCAAAGGCGGGCTGACCTTGAAGAAACACTGACGGCCGCAAAGAATTCTGGTACGGCACTGCTGCGTGAGCAGGTGGAGGCTGAGGACATTGCTGATGTCGTTGCGCGTTGGACTGGTATTCCCGTACAGCGATTGCTTGCTGCGGAACGGCAAAAATTGCTGGATCTTGAGGTTCACCTGGGTGAGAGGGTCATTGGTCAGCCTGAAGCGGTTCAGGCAGTGGCGGCAGCTATTCGTCGTGCTCGAGCGGGAATGAAGGATCCCCGCCGTCCTGTTGGCTCGTTTCTGTTTCTCGGACCTACTGGTGTAGGCAAGACAGAATTAGCGAAAGCCCTTGCCGCCGCGTTATTTGATGAGGAGGAGGCACTTGTGCGGCTCGACATGAGTGAATTCATGGAACGCAATGCCGTGGCGCGTCTGCTGGGTGCTCCTCCGGGTTATGTCGGCTACGAGGAGGGTGGTCAGCTCACTGAAGCGGTGCGTCGTCGCCCTTATGCGGTTTTGCTTCTTGATGAAATCGAGAAGGCTCATCCCGATGTGTTCAACGTGCTCCTGCAGGTTCTTGACGATGGTCGTCTCACTGATTCTCAGGGTCGCACCGTGGATTTCTGTCACACAGTAGTTGTGATGACTAGCAACCTGGCTAGTCGAGCCATCCTTGATGCATCTCGTTTGGCGCAGCAGGAGGGAGCGGATAGGGTCTCTCTTGCTCAGGGCCTTGCTCAAAAGGTTGATCAGGCCTTAAGCAAGCAATTCCGGCCTGAATTCCTCAATCGCATAGATGAGTTGATTCGCTTTCGGCCGCTTACCGCTGATGACCTACAGCGGATTGTGCGGCTGCAGTTGGCTGATCTCGCCAAGCTTCTTGCTGAGCAGGGTCTTGAGCTGCGTGTGGATGAAGCCGCTGTGGAGGCTTTGGCACTGCAAGGCTATGAGCCGGAATATGGTGCTCGTCCTTTGCGACGTGTGCTTAGACGTCGGATTGAGAACCCGTTGGCTACGCAATTACTGGAAGACAACTTCAGTGGTGCCCGTGCCGTGCGGGTGATATCGGCTTCTCAGGGCTCTGAACCATTTCAGTTCCTTCTTGAGGACTGAGACAGGCATCCGTTAATGTATCTGTTTGCCGGCGTGTGCTTCAGCACCGGCGTTAGCCACCGGTCTAAGCTCCTTGACCAGCCCTACTTCCGAGGACACCACAGACCTCAGCGAATCTGCTGAGGCCGAGCCTACTCGTCAGAGTGGGTTTCTCTCCGCAACCTATGAGGAGTTGAAGTTGGTGGTATGGCCCAGTCGCCAGCAGTTGTTCAGCGAATCTATTGCGGTGATTTTGATGGTCAGCCTTTCGGCTGCAGTCATCGCTGCTGTGAGTCGTTTTTACAGCTGGGCGTCGTCTCAGATTTTTCTTTGACTGCATAGGGCGCTTCTGCCCTCTCCTTTCAACCGTTCGCTTCCTAATCCTGCGCCAGTGTCAGACCTCGAGCTCACATCACAAGAATCATCTGAGGTCCTGGATCTGCAGGCTCCCATCGCCGCAGATGAGGTTGCTCATGGTTCTGCCACTGTTGCCAGAACAACAGTTGCTCGTTGGTACGCCGTGCAGGTTGCCTCGAGTTGTGAGAAGAAGGTGAAAGCAACGCTTGAGCAGCGCGCTGTCACGTTGGGTGTGAGCAACAGGATCTTGGAGATCGAAATTCCCCAGACCCCAGCGGTGAAATTAAAAAAGGATGGCAGTCGGCAGTCCACAGAGGAGAAGGTCTTCCCTGGCTATGTATTGGTGCGGATGGTCCTTGATGAAGACACGATGATGGCGGTGCGGAGCACCCCCAATGTGATTAATTTCGTTGGAGCTGAAGACCGCCGCGCTACTGGTAAAGCACGGGGTCATATCAAACCTCGACCGTTAAGTCGTCAGGAGGTGGATCGAATCTTCAAGCGGGCTGCTGAGAAGAAGACGCTTGTAAAGGTCGATCTGGCTGAGGGCGATCAGATTCTTGTCACTTCAGGTCCTTTTAAGGACTTTCAGGGGGAGGTTATTGAGGTATCAGGAGAGCGCAGCAAGCTCAAAGCTCTGCTTTCAATTTTTGGCAGGGAAACACCTGTGGAATTGGAGTTTTCTCAAATTAGTAAACAGAATTGATTCAGCGGCGGCCGTCTCCCTGCGGAGGGCGGCCAGAGAGGTGGTTTTCCACCTCGCCGCACCTGTCCAAAGGCTCAGGTGATCCGCAGTCGTCCAATTACGCTCGCAGATGGCCAAGAAAGTTGTAGCCGTGATCAAGCTGGCCTTACAGGCTGGCAAAGCCAATCCCGCGCCGCCGGTGGGTCCTGCCCTTGGTCAGCATGGGGTCAATATCATGGCGTTCTGCAAGGAGTACAACGCTCGCACGCAGGACAAGCCCGGATTTGTGATTCCGGTAGAGATTTCGGTCTTTGAGGACCGTAGTTTCACATTCATCACCAAGACCCCGCCAGCTTCTGTGCTGATTACAAAGGCTGCCGGTATTGAAAAGGGTTCTGGTGAGTCTGCCCATGGCAAGGTCGGTTCCATTAGCCGTTCTCAGCTTGAGGAGATCGCCAAGACCAAGTTGCCAGATCTCAATTGCACCAGCATTGAGTCGGCCATGCGCATCATTGAAGGCACCGCCCGCAACATGGGCGTAGCTATTAGCGATTGACACTCATGTAGCGTCTGTCGTCACCGTTCATCTGTTCACCATTTTCGGGGGAGACACGTTGTGTCGCTTGCACCCCATTTGTTATGTCAAAACCTTCCAAACGCACCGCAGCTCTCCTTGCCAAAGTCGAGGAACGTGTTTATCAGCCACTTGAGGCCATTGAGCTCGTTAAGGAGAACGCCACCGCCAAGTTTGATGAAACCATCGAAGCACATGTACGTCTGGGGATTGATCCTAAGTACACCGATCAGCAGTTAAGAACCACTGTTGCTCTGCCTCAGGGCACGGGTCAGGCGGTGCGGATCGCTGTGATCACCAGGGGTGAGAAGTTGACTGAAGCAAAAGCAGCTGGGGCTGAGCTTGTCGGGGATGACGATTTAGTCGAAAGCATCGGTAAGGGAGAGATGGATTTCGATCTTTTGATCGCCACCCCTGACATGATGCCCAAGGTTGCCAAACTGGGCCGGGTGCTAGGTCCTCGTGGCTTGATGCCAAACCCCAAGGCCGGCACAGTAACCACTGATATAACGGCAGCGATTAAGGAGTTCAAGGCAGGCAAGCTGGAGTTTCGAGCAGATCGTGCTGGCATCGTGCATGTGCGTTTTGGTAAGGCAAGTTTTTCGGCAAATGCCTTGTTAGAGAACCTCAAGACTTTGCAGGAGACCATTGACCGCAACAAGCCCAGTGGCGCTAAGGGGCGTTATTGGAAGAGCTTGTATGTTGCTTCCACCATGGGCCCTTCAGTGGAAGTTGATGTGACTGCTCTTCAGGACATCGAACAAGAAGGTTGAGCGTGTTGATGTATGTTTAAAAGTTGGCGAAAGCCAACGGGCACGCGCCCGGCCTAAGAAAGCAGGTTGCAATCTTTTGCTGATGCTCGATGCATCAGTTGATTTTGTATTAAGTCCTGCCGAGGCAGACGCGACGGTTTTTCCCTTAGGGATTGGATCGACACGCGGCCTCTGCTCCTTCTGGAGCACTTGATGCCCGCGTGTCCAGCTTGTTCCCCCGATCCAATTCCTATGGGCCGCACGCTGGAGAGCAAGCAACAGATCGTTGAAGAGCTCAAGGGGCTTCTCGGCGAGGCCGAAATGGCACTGGTCCTGGATTATCAGGGTCTTTCTATTAAGGAAATGTCTGATCTGCGAACTCGTTTGCAGGCCAGCAAAGGGGTGTGCAAGGTGACTAAAAACACCTTGATGCGCCGCGCCATAAATGGAAATAGTGCCTGGTCGAATCTCGACTCCTTACTGACTGGCACCAACGCATTCGTTCTGATTAAGGGCGATGTTGGTGGTGCTGTTAAGGCCCTACAGGCCTTTCAGAAGGACACCAATAAATCCGAGACGAAGGGTGGTCTTTTCGAAGGTCAGCTCCTCTCACAGGATGAGATCAAAGCCATTGGCAATCTTCCTACTAAGGAAGTTCTGATGGCGCAGATCGCTGGTTCTCTCAACGCTTTGGCTACCAAGGTTGCTGTGGGTATTAACGAGGTTCCTTCCGGTCTTGCCAGGGCGCTTAATCAGCACGCCGAGAGCGGCGAGAGCTGAACTTCTTCGACTCGACTTTTTCTTACTGATCTGTTGCTGAATCCCAACCATGTCTACAAAAACCGACGAAATTCTTGAGTCGCTTAAGACCCTTTCTTTGCTTGAGGCTTCTGAGCTGGTTAAGCAAATAGAGGATGCTTTTGGTGTCTCTGCCGCTGCTTCCGCAGGCGTTGTAATGGCTGCTCCTGGTGCCGCTGGTGCTGGTGGTGGTGAAGTTGCCGAAGAGAAGACCGAATTTGATGTTGTGCTGGAGGGTTTCGACGCTGCAGCCAAAATCAAGGTTCTCAAGGCCGTACGCGAGGCTACCGGCCTCGGCCTGGGCGATGCCAAGGCCATGGTCGAAGCTGCTCCTAAGACCATTAAGGAAGGCATTGCCAAGGATGAAGCCGAGGCGCTTAAAAAGGCAATCGAAGAGGTTGGCGGAAAGGTAAGTCTCAATTGATCATCATCGGATTGTTTTAGTCCGGTTGTGATTTACCCGTTAATTGAGTTGCGACCGGTCCTGTGGGGCCGGTCTTTTTATTTGTAAGTAAGTGCATGAAAAAAGCCCTGCCAAAGGCAGAGCTTTTTGTTGGAGTGCATCCAGGAGTCTTTCCTTGTTTCGACCCTGAATTCTTTATCACCCCTCACACAAACTTATGTTAAGGGAGGTATTTATGAATGCCCGCTTTAAGGGGCGCTCCGTCAACTGTCCTGCCTTTGGCAGTATGAATTATTGGCGGTAAGGGATCACAACGAGTCGGATCGGTCCTTTGCCTTGCATCACACTGCGGTTTTGGTTTGTGAGCTTGGGGGGAAGCGGTGCACTGGGTGCTCCCAGTTGGTCGAAGATGGCAGGCCTTTGACTAGCGGATGCTTTGGCAATAAGCAGGTTCACAGGATCTGGATGAGCGAAATAGATGTGTTTGAGCGTGCGTCCTTGGTATGTACGTCGTTCCAGCTTCCAGCCAGGCTCCAGTTTCAATTTTACGAAGCCATTTTGATTGCGTTTAGGGAGTATTGCCTTGGCCACGGTGATCGGAACAGCTTGATTTGCGTCAAAGCCTTTAAGTTCAAGGCTCTGCTTATTTTTAGAGATCCGCAGACGGAAGCGTCGAGCCACATCTTCACCGCTACTTCGCAGGGAATAGTTGTTGCTGTTTAAGTAGCGGTTGCAGATGCCTGCAAAGTTGAAGTTATTCAGGGTGGGCTCCACCAAATCTTCTTGAAGGTTTTTCCAGCACAGTGGCCGGTGCTTGATCTGTTCGATTACCAGTAGTTTCCACCGATTTTTTCCCACTGCCTGGGCCAGTACTACAAAGCGTTCCTGGTGGAGTGGCTGACTGTCGAAAATTGTTTTAGTGACTGCCGGGAGTGGCGTCAGCAAAGTAAAAAAACCCAGACCCAGAGCCAACAGCTTGTTGCGGGGCTTCGGTTTCCTTAGTGTCATATGGAGCTCAGGGTAGGTTCGCGACATGACTGCTGACTCTTAAAGGACAAGCGAACCGTGTTGTACCAAATCAGAAAAGAGTTCTCAAATGGCTGATCGCAGTGGAAGGGTTGTGGCCGCCGCCACAGATGGGGCTTGTAGTGGGAACCCAGGGCCTGGAGGCTGGGGTGCAATGCTTCGCTTTGAGGATGGCAGCGTGGAGGAGTTTGGAGGCTATTCAGCTGCCACGACCAATAACCGTATGGAACTTCAGGCTGCCCTTGCTGTGCTGGAAAGGCTGCAAGAGCTTCCTTGTCATCCTGATTTAAAGATCCGTACCGATAGCAAATATTTGATTGATGGTTTGGGCAAGTGGATGGTGGGTTGGAAGCGTAAGGGTTGGCGCACTGCTGCCGGCAAGCCAGTGCTCAATCAGGATCTCTGGCAGGCATTGGATCGTGCTCGCATTGAGGGTGTTTCTCTGGCGTATGTCAAAGGACATAGCGGTGACCCTGATAACGAACGGGTCGATCAGATCGCGGTGAGCTTTTCTAAAGGAGGTGTTCCAGCGTTGAAGAGTGGACGGGTGACATCCTCTGAGGCAGTTGGCCTTGTTGAGCCGATAGAAGAGGCCAGCGATGGAGAAGATCTTGCGCCCGCTAACTTGCAGCAGCTTTTAACACGGCTTGAGCTGGCTGATCGCTTGGCTGAGCGTGGCTATGGATTAAGCCTGGCTGAGTTGGCTCAATTAGTGGAGCAACCTATGGCGCATTTGGAGCGTAAGAAGGCTTCCTGGCGCTGGCGAGATTGGCTAATTGAGCCAGTGGATGAATGTTGCTGGCGGTTGCGTCGCTTCGCGGCAGGATCGGATCAGATCTGAGGAGGCCCAGGATGGCTGAGCCATCACCTGCAAGGGTGCTCTCTACCGGGGGGGCTTACCGGCGTTGGCTGGGACCTGTACTTGCCAAAGATCAGGGTCTTGATCCTGAACAGTTGGTTCAAGCAGCATTGAGTGCTCTAGGCCAGGCGTCTGTTTGCAGGAATTGGCCTGTCGTGTCAGGTGTCTTGGCGGCTTTGGCCAAGGATATGCAACGTTCTGATCTACGGCTTGAGCAGGTGTTGTTTGGCTGTCGGTTTTGTAACCCTGTTGGACTGGCTGCTGGTTTTGATAAAAACGGTGTGGCGGCCAGTATTTGGGATCGTTTTGGCTTTGGCTTCGCTGAGCTCGGCACTGTTACTTGGCATGCACAGACCGGTAACCCTCGGCCTCGACTCTTTCGCTTGGCTGCAGAGCAGGCCGCCTTGAATCGCATGGGCTTCAACAACAATGGTGCTGAAGCAATGCGTCGCACTTTGGAGCGGCAAATCCTGCCTTCACCAGGTCAACGGCCCGCTGTGCTGGGCATCAATTTAGGTAAATCCAGGATCACTTCGCTAGAGCTTGCTCCAGATGACTATGCCTCGTCGCTTGAGTTGCTGGCGCCATTGGCTGATTACGCCGTGATCAACGTCAGCTCTCCAAATACTCCTGGCTTGCGTGATCTCCAGGATTCCAGTCAGTTGCGGCGACTGGTGGAGCGATTGCGGCGCTTGCCAGGTTGCCCGCCGCTGCTGGTGAAAATTGCTCCAGATCTTGCTGATGAAGCTATTGATGGGCTTGCTCGGCTTGCTTATGAGGAGGGTTTGGCAGGTGTAATTGCTGTTAATACCAGCATCGATCGCTTAGGTCTCGAAGAGCGCGTTATTGCTAATACAGGTCGAACTTTGGCGCAGGAAGCTGGTGGCCTAAGTGGAGCACCACTACGTCAACGTGCCTTAGAGGTGGTGCGGCGGTTGCGGGCCACTGCAGGTCCGGCCTTGCCCTTAATCGGAGTGGGAGGCATCGACTCCCCAGAGGCGGCATGGGAGCGGATCAGTGCCGGTGCTTCCCTGGTGCAGCTTTATACAGGCTGGATCTTTAAGGGGCCAGATCTAGTCCCGCATATTTTGGAGGGGCTTGTTGCTCAGCTCGACCGCCATGGCTTTCGCCATGTGTCGGAGGCTGTCGGTAGCGGCGTGCCTTGGCAGTAGCCGATACGCTTTCATCAGAGCGTGGATGCCTCTCCGTGGTGTTGGCTGGTCTAGGCGAACGCTTCCCTCAGCTGGAGCAGCTGCAGGCCATGACCGAGTGGTGGCTTTTGAAGCAACGGGTGCTGCTTGCTGTTGACGACACTGCCCTCGTATTGCTTTGGCAACAGGGTGAGAGGCTGACGCTTCGACATGTGCCACTCCCTCAGGGTCTTTGTCGTGCAGGTTTGCCGATGCAGCGTCAGGCCTTGGCTGAGTTAGTAGCAGACCTGCTGCTGGATATGGGCATTCTCGGGGGGCAGTTGGAGATGTTGTTGCCGATGCAGGCATGCCAATGGCGTTTGCTCTGTTGGCCTGATGGTGAACCCGATTTAGATCAGGTGAAGGCCTTGCGCGAGCTCAACCCTGAGCTGAACTGGCCGTTCTCTTTGGCGGAGTCCTATTTGACTGTGAAATCGGTGCAACCAGCCTCATTTTTGAGCACTACAACGTCGATGTCTTTAGCGGTGAGGACTGACAGGTTGATGGTGCATGCCTGGGTTGATGTGAGCGAGGCTGCTGATTTGCCGCTACTGGGCCTTGAGTGGATGCTCACGGCTGCTTGGCGGACTGTGCGTGAGGCCACTAAACACTTTGAGGGTGATCTGATTTGGTTGGTCAAACATGATGGTCGCTGGCGTTTGCTGTTATTACGCGGCGGTTTGCCAGAGTTAGACCATGCTCTGGCGGCCTCTGTTGGTGGGAATTCGCCTGATCAGTTATTGAATGAAGTTGATGAGGTATTGCAGGCATGGCATCAGCGCTGTGGCAGT
>MPMC02015874.1_pt1 | contig 10223 bp, 8 predicted proteins | sample 1617281 | NCBI WGS metagenome assembly MPMC02 (sample SAMN05944809, study PRJNA350692) | marine metagenome | biome: marine; feature: ODZ; material: water; isolation source: 100 m water sample filtered on 30 um supor filter | place: Pacific Ocean | collected 2012-04-09 | depth 100m m | reverse complement strand
CGCGCTTATGTTTTGACCTGAGGACTGCTCCCGGTATCCCCTGGGGAGCCCTTGTCTGAAAGCGCGCGCGCTTCCATCGCAACCTTGCATTTTACCTCAACGCGCGGCCATGTTTTGACCTGTGGGCTGCTCCTGGCATCCCCTGGGGAGCCCTTGTCTGAAAGCGCGCTTCCATCGCAACCTTACGTTTTACCTCAACGTGCGGCCTGTAGACACTGTGGCCTGAGTCCGGCCGAGGCAATCACCGCAGCCATCTGGAATGCAGCCATCGTTCTCGGCATCGAAAACGAGGCGGGTTCGCTCGAAGTGGGTAAGCGAGCCAACATACAAGTCATCGACGAGCGGGATCCGCGGGCAATCGCGTGGGAATTCGGTTCCGTCCCTCCACCCATCGTATTGCTCGATGGACAACCCGTGCAGTTCCTCGCCGAGTCAAGCGACGAGGAATCCGAATGACGGTGCTGACCAAGAAGGGCCACATCACCGGCGCACGAGAAGCGGCCGTCCGGGTATGCCGCGTGCATGAGGCACTCGCAGACTTCCTCTGTGCGGGGAAGACACTCCCCGAGGTGGACGCCTTCGTCGGTCGCACGCTCGACGAACTTGACAGCAAGTCGTGCTTCCTCCGGTACCGCATCCCCGGCCAACACCCCTTTCCGAGCCACTCCTGCCTATCGCTAAACGACTGCGTCGTCCACGGAACGCATCTGGATGTCACCCGCCCACTTGAAGAGGGCGATGTGCTGAGCATTGATGTCGGCGTACTGCACAAGGGATGGATCGGTGACGCCGCCTGGACGTACGGCATTGTGAGTGTTTCCGATGCCGCAAGGAAACTCATGACCGCCGGAATCGATTCGCTGCGGCGGGGCATTGACGCCATGCAACCCGGGCGCCCACTCATCGACTGGGCCCGCGCCGTACAGCAATGCGTCGAAACCGAGGCAGGATTCTCGCTCATCCGTGGCCTCGGCGGGCATGGCTACGGTAAAACACTTCACGCAGCCCCCTTCGTTTCCAATGTGGTTCCCACGACTCCCAACGAGTGGCCCGATGCTTTTCGGATCTTTGAGCCGGGCCTGCTGCTCGCGGTGGAGCCAATGCTGGCCGCAGGCGACCCCAAGATCACCTCAAATATAGGCGGATGGCCCATCCGGACAGCCGACGGTTCCTTGACCGTGCACTACGAGGCCGATGTACTCATCACCGAAGATGGCCCGGACGTACTCACCGCCGACATGTTCGAACTGCCCGACATCGTCGGGTAAGAGGAGCTCCACATGTTCATCACACTGGCCGTACTGACCCCAACGCTGCTGGCGACACCGCCGATTGACTACCCAGACACACCTCGCGGTGAGGTCGTGGACACGTGGCACGGCACAGACGTACCCGATCCATATCGCTGGCTGGAAGGTGATGTCCGCGAGCATGAGGATGTCTCAAACTGGGTGGATGCTCAGAATGAGGTGACATTCGCGCATCTTCATGCAATCCCCGAGCGGACCGCCATTCGTCAACGACTCGAGGAACTCTGGAATTACCCAAAGTCGAGCACTCCCACCAAGGTAGGGGGCGTCTACTACTTCACTCGGAACGATGGCCTCCAGAATCAGGCCGTGTGGTACGCCGCGGATACGCTGGATGCCGAGCCGCGGATGCTGCTGGATCCGAATACTTGGTCCGATGACGGCACCGTCGCGATCAGCGGCAGCAGTTTCAGCCGCGACGGGCGGTATCTGGCCTATGCTGTGTCCGAAGGCGGTTCGGACTGGAAGACTTGGAAGATCCGCGACCTTGCCAGTGGCAAGGACCTTCCCGAATCAATCAAGTGGAGCAAGTTCTCCGGTGCCGCATGGATACCCGATGGCAGCGGTTTCTTCTACGCCCGGTACGACCAGCCCGCCGAGGGCGAAGCGTTGCAGGTAGCCAACGAAAATCAATCGCTCTGGTTTCATCGCACCAAGACCCCACAGTCTGAAGATGTGCTGGTCCATCGCGACCCGTCGCAGCCACACTGGGGCTGGTCGCCGAGCGTCAGCGATGATGGACGCTGGCTGATCGTACATGTGTGGAGGGGAGGCGACGAGAACCAGGTCATGGTGCAGGACCTCTCTCGAACCGGCAGCACGCTCGAACCACTCATCGACAACTTTGAAGACGAGTGGGCCTTTGTCGGAAATCAAGGCGGCGTACTGCTGTTCCGAACATCCAACGACGCCCCACTCGGCCGGCTTGTGTCGATCAACATGGATGCGTCGAGCGGCGATCGAACATGGCAGGTGATCATCCCGGAGTCGAAAGATACGCTTCGTGGCGTATCTCACGTTGGCGGCAAACTCGCGGCGTCGTGGATGCACGATGCATCGAGCAGGCTGTCGGTTCACGACATGAGTGGACGCCACCTGCAGAACATCACGCTGCCGGGCATCGGCGCTGCATCGGGGCTGTCCGGCTGGCCAGATGACCCCGAAACCTTCTACAGCTACACCTCGTACATCAGCCCTCCGCAGATCTTCAGGCACGATCTCGCCGACGAAACCAGCGTTCTTTGGCTGGCCGCCGAAGTAGACTTTGATCCCAGCCTGTTTACGGTCAAGCAGGTGTTCTATGAGAGTACGGACGGCACGATCATTCCGATGTCTATCGCCCATCGGAAGGATTTGGAACGAACGGGAGAGTTGCCGACGTTGCTCTACGGATACGGGGGATTCAGCATTCCGCTCATGCCGTACTTTTCCGCATCGCGCCTTGCGTGGATGGAATTGGGCGGTGTCCTTGCCGTCGCCAATCTCCGCGGCGGCGGCGAGTACGGACGGGCCTGGCATGAGGCAGGAACCAAACTCGAGAAACAAAATGTCTTCGATGATTTCATCTCCGCAGCAGAATGGCTCATCCGAAACGGCTATACCAACCCCGACAAACTCGCTATCCAAGGTGGAAGTAACGGGGGTCTGCTCGTCGGCGCGGCCATGAGCCAGCGGCCGGATCTCTTTGCAGCCGCCCTCCCCGCGGTGGGCGTCATGGACATGCTCCGGTACCCGCAGTTCACGATCGGCAGAGCATGGATCCCGGACTTTGGCGATCCCGACGTGCCGGAAGAGTTTGCAGCCTTGTATGCGTATTCTCCCTATCACAACTTGAAACTCGGGACGACATACCCCGCCACACTCATCACCACTGCCGATACGGATGACCGCGTGGTACCGGGACACTCATTCAAATTCGCCGCCGCCTTGCAGCACGCGCAAAGTACGGACGCTGAAGCTCCACCGGTGCTCATCCGCATCGATCGCAAGGCCGGACACGGGGCCGGCAAGCCGACGTCGATGCGGATCGACGAGATGGCCGACATCTGGGCGTTTCTTGTTGATGCGTTGGAGGTTCCCCCCAAGCCGGAAGGCCCGCATCGAGCAACGGCTCACTGACTGCTGGCAGCGGCAACGATCGCTGCCGCTGCCGCGTAACCGCTTCGGACGGCACCTTCCATGGTGGCGGGCCAGCCGGTGGCGCACCAGTCTCCAGCGAGGTAGAGCCCTTCGATATCGCCGCCATGGGGACCGATGGGAGTCGGAGCGGCGTGGGGCCTGTGAAGTTCGGCCTCGGGTGTGGCGCGAAAGGTTGCGTTTCGTTCCTTGACCGGACGGCACTGCACGAGTTCTGCTTCAAGAGCCGCTGGATATGCCGCAGCAACGTCCTGGAGAACCCGGCGGCGAATCTCCGGCTCCTTCAGTTCCATCCAATCATCCGCAGCGCTGATGACCGCGTGGATGTGCTGCGTCCCGTCAGAACCGATGCTCTTGTTGAACAGCCAGTGCACCGCTCGATCTGGCAGTACCAAATGAGGATCGCTCATCACCGCTTTATCGAACATGAGATGCACGCCGAGAATCGGGCTGTGCCCAAGGCTGGCCAGGTCGTGCAGTCTGCTGTCCAAATCCCGCTCGGTATCGCCGATGATCGCGTCGAGTCGTTCCCACGGAAGGGCTGAGAGCACAGCCCGGGCGCGAACGAACTTCTCCTTCGTCTCCACTCCGATCGCCCGGCGACCTTCGATGGCAAGTCGTGTCGCGGCGCATCCAAGCCGAACTTCTCCACCCCCTTGTTCGATAAGTTTGATCGCCGGTTCATACAGCGAGTCGAGCGGAACCGAAGGGACGCCCATCGTTGCCTGCCAGCGGCCTGCAAGAAAACCATCCTGAAAGACCTGCAAACCGTGAATGGCGGCGACCTCGTCGATCGCAAGATTACATGCGCCAACGATGATTGGCTCCCAGAATAACTCCCGCACGCGGTCTCCCTGATTCCACTCATCGAGCAGTGAGGCGAAGGTCCGCGTCGCCATGGAGAGCCGCCCTCGCTGCCCAAGTCGCCACATCTTCCACATCGCCCGCTTGACTTCCCTTTTGTCGCGGCGACTGAGCAGTCGCATCCGCCGCAGCGAACCTGCCATGTGCAGCGGCGCCGGAAGCCACCCCGGCGACATCATGTCACGACCCCCGTCCGGTCGGAGCCAAGTAGTGGATTCGTACCAATTGATGTCATCAACAACACCGATCCTCGTGTAGAAATCGAGCAGTTCCGTGCAGCAGCCCATCAGCACATGCTGGCAGTTGTCCAGCGTGTGTCCGCTTCCGCCATCTGTAAAACTGCAGGCACGGCCACCGAGCCGGCGACGCGATTCCAGCACGATGGGACGCCACCCGGCATCGATCAATCGAAGCGATGCTGCGAGACCAGCGAGACCTCCGCCGATCACGAGTACATCGCGATTCACGAGCGTTTCCGACACGCCCGCAGGGCGATGCGAATCTTGGCGAGTTTGGACAAACGAACACCAGGAACTCCGCACACACGCGAGGGGTCACGCTCGAGGCGATCGAGCAGTGCCGCGTAGATGGCCGTCATGGCCCGAAGCGTGCTTCGGCAATCTGCTGAGATCATCCCATCGAGCGGTGTGGATGATTCGTATCGCGATCGAGCCTCGTCGATCCATGAGCGGACGAGCGCCTCACACGCATCCGGCTTGCTCCAGGCCGCGAGCGATGCCGGGTCGAGTCCACGGGCCCGCAACTCCTCCGCTGGCAGATAGCAACGCCCATTGGCGATGTCCGCACCGACGTCCCTGAGCACATTTGTCAGTTGCAGGGCGATCCCCCGCTGCACTGCCAAATCGATTGCTTCATCTCCTTCATATCCCCACACTCTGATACACAGCACGCCGACAGTGGAAGCGACCATCCGGCAGTAGTCCAGAAGATCGTCCGCCGTTTCGATCACCCGCCCGCTCAGATCGTCGGCCTGCCCCTGGCACATGTCGAAGAAGGGTTCCTCGGGAAGATTCCATGTGCCGACCGCCCACACAAACGCCTGCCACATGGGCTCGTCGGGACACAAATCGCCAGAGATCGCGGAACGGGTTGTGGCGACGAAAGCGTCGAGTGATTCGCCGGCACGGGCGACATCGCAATCATCATCGACAATATCATCGGCCTGCCGCATCCAAGCATAGATCGCGTACATCGCGGAACGCTGCGGTTCAGGCAGCAGGCGCAGCCCCCAGTAAAAATTGCCGGCACGCTGTTTGACCAGCCTCCGGCACCAGCCAAGTGCTTCGCCAGGCATCGCGGCTGTGGTTGCTGTGCTCATGCCGCGTGCCTCTGACGCGATGCAAGCCAGAGCAGCCAGAGCTTTCTGAACTTCGACAGCGATACGCGATACAGCACCGTCTCGTGGCCACACCGCTGAATGGCGTCAAGTGTGGACGACCCGCCAGCCGCAAAGAGAAACAACATCGGCCGCAGATCCGGCCGGACCGAAGCCATCAACGGAACAACTTGCAGCAGCATGGGTCGGGTACGTTCCATGAGTTCCGCAATCACACTGCGATAGGCTGCGAGAAACTCCCAGTCTGGCGCATGCCCCATGCGAGCGGTGCTCAAGAGCCGTGACTCGAAGTCTGGAACGTCCATCATGTCACGAGGAATGTAGATGCGATTTCGCTCAACAGCATCCCGCCGAACGTCCTGCCAGTGATTCGCAAGTTGCAGTCCCGAGCACACCGCGTTGCTCGCGAGGATCTGCGACTCATCCATGTCCTCGCCGGACATCTTCAGAACCAGATGCCCGACCGGATCGGCGCTGCCACTGCAGTAGAACATCAGATCGTCCCATGTCTCGTACCGGTCCTGCTCTTGATCCTGCTCGAACGCATCGAGCAGGCGGTCGAAAGGCGTCCTGATCAGTTCGTACCGCTCGATCACATCGGCGAGCGCGACAAAGACAGGGTGGCGAGGATTGCCCTCAAAGCAGTCAGCCAACTCCTTCCGCCACCACAGCAGGCGTTCCGTCGCGATTGCAGGGTCGCCTGCTTCATCCGCCAGATCATCGGCCCATCTGCAATAGGCATAGACCGCACTCACACCATCCCGCAACCGCTCCGGAACAAATCGGCTGAGCACGCTGAAGTTCTCGTAGTGACCAAGCGTGAGGCTGCGGCAATACGCCATGGCCGCGTCCGGGGAAACCTGCTCGCAGTGATCCGGCCCCCATCGATCCAGCATGTCGTTGATATCGCTGCCCATAGAGGTCGGCAGGCTATCATGGCGGCTCGGCGTGAGGCTTCATGGCCTCCATGTACGGAACTTTCTACGCTCTCGCTTCCCGGGGGCAGGAGTACCCATGCGGATTCTGCTTGCCAATCCACGCGGCTTCTGCGCCGGAGTCTATATGGCGATCGACGTCGTGGAGCAGTTGCTTGATGTGGTCGATGGAGAGCCGATTTACGTCTTTCACGAGATCGTGCACAACAAGCATGTGGTGCAGCGATTCATCAACCGCGGCGTCACCTTCGTCGAGTCCATCGCCGACGTGCCCGAGGGCGCGATTCTCGTATTCAGTGCCCATGGCGTCAGCCCAGAAGTCCGAATGCGAGCTCAGGAACGCTGCCTGATCGCCATCGATGCCACATGCCCACTGGTCACCAAAGTCCACGCCGAGGCCATTCGATACGCGGCCCGGGGCTGGCAGATCCTGCTCATCGGCCACGAGAACCATCAGGAGATCATCGGGACCAGAGGTGAAGTTCCTGATTCGATTCAGATCGTCGACTCGATCGAAGCAATCGGATCGCTCCAGATCGATGACTCGAACAAACTCATCTACCTGACCCAAACCACGCTGAGCATGGATGATGCATCGGTCATTATCCACGCACTCAAAGACGCCTACCCGAATATTCATGAACCGCCGAGCGACGACATCTGCTACGCCACGACCAACCGGCAACTGGCAGTCCGTCAACTTGCCCCGCAGTGCGATCTCGTCATCGTCGTGGGATCCCGAAACAGTTCCAACTCGCAGCGGCTCCGCGAACTGGCCGAGGCCTCGGGCACGCGAGCCGTACTGGTCGATGACCGAAGCGAGTTGACGCTCCCCATGTTGGATGGAGCCAAACGGGTGCTTGTCACCGCTGGCGCGAGCGCTCCGGAAGATCTGGTGCAGAAACTCATTCTGTACTTGTTTGAAATCACCGATGGAGAGATCAAGGTCGAACAGCACGATATTTTCCACGAAGACATCGAGTTCGGGCTTCCCGGAACGCTCAAGACATTCATGCGCAATCGGAGCATTGATCCCAGCGGCCGCCGCATCACAATGGACAACATTGCGGCGACGGCAAAGTTCCTCACATCACAGAACATCTCACACCGCGTGGTGGATCTGACCGTGGGCACCAGCTCTTGATCGAATCATCCGGCTTCTTTGAACACGAACCCGACAGCCTCCGCCGCTGGTGCATCGATCGGGGAATGCCGGCATTCGCCGCAACGCAACTGCTCGACTGGGTGTACGCCAAGCAGGTCGTTGACCCATCCAAAATGACCAACCTCTCGGCCGACCATCGCGCTCTGGTCGTCGAGATGCTCCCGATCGAGCAGGGCCGCGAACTGTCGAATCAACTTTCTTCCGACGGCACTCGCAAACTGCTCATCGGTTGGCCCTCGATCGGCGAGACGGCATCTACCGAGACTGTCTTGATCCCGGCCGATTCCAGATCCACGGCCTGCGTATCCAGTCAGGTCGGATGTCCGGTGGGATGCGCCTTCTGCGCTTCCGGGATGAATGGACTGGAGCGGAATCTCTCGGCCGGACAGATTGTCGAGCAGGTCCATCGACTCGGCCGCCTCGGAACAGGTCGCGTGAGCAACGTCGTCTTCATGGGCATGGGCGAGCCGCTTGCCAACTACGCCGCCGTCACTCAGGCCATCCGGACGATGAATGCGCCGTGGGGGCTTGGCATCGGTGCTCGGCGGATCACGGTCTCAACGATCGGCCTGCCAGAGGCCATTCGCCGCTTGAGCACCTTTGCGATTCCGGTCACCCTCGCCGTCAGCCTGCATGCGCCCGAAGATGTACTCCGGCGAGAGTTGATCCCCTGGGCGTCCCAGACAAGCATCTCCGAGATTCTTGACGCGTGCCGAGACTACTTCGATGCGACCGGTCGGGAGATCACTTTCGAATATCTACTGCTCCGCAGCATCAACGACCGCCCCCACCATGCCCGCATGCTCGCCGACTTGGCAAGCACACTTCGCTGCAACATCAACCTCATTCGCTACAACGAGGTGCCTGATCTGCCCTTCGAGCGGCCCGCCGACGCCGACGTGCATGCCTTCCAGAAAATCCTGCGTGAGCGGCACATCAACGCCCACATCCGCGCCAGTCGAGGCCGCGACATCGCAGCGGCATGCGGCCAACTGCGGCAGGCGGCTGAGCAACCCCCTACTCAATATCCCGTGCCCGGCGAATCTCACGGCGAAGCGCCGCCGGACTGATCCGGCGGAGTCGACCGTCGAGGGCATAGGCGTGCAGATGCTCAAGCACAGATCTCCACTGCTGATACTCTTCTGGAGGCGCGTTGGTCGCCTGCATGATGACTTCAGCGACCAGCTTTTGCACATGCCGCTGCCCTCGACGACCGCGCAAGCGATGGGGAAGCACAAACCGCATGGCGGCCAGCATGTGCGCCATCCAGTCGCTTGTTCGCAAATCCAGTCGCAACCTCCAACGAACAAAGGTGCATTCAAGCCGAGTCAGATATCGCACTGAGATGTGGTCCCCCCGACCCCGCCGCACATTCAATCGCTGCCGTGTTTGACGGCGGTGCTCGGCACCGATTGCCATGGATGCGATGTACACCGCATCACGAATAAGCAAGGTCTCGGCCATCGGAAGCACCGCTGCGCGAACGAGTGCCCGCCCAGTGTCACCTCGATCGGCCTTGTACAGAGCGAGGATACGATCTGCAAATCGCTCTGCCATTTCAAACCCTCCCCACGTGACACATCGGCGCAGTGCCACCACGAAGTCGCGATGCGCTTCCCGGCCGAGTGTCGTCTCAAGCAGCCCCGGCACGTCTTCGAGTGCCCGCTCGGCGAGCCGCCGGAATCGACTCGCACGATCGCCTCCGCCCAGCCGTCGCTTCGCGAGCATCAGTCGATACCGACGTACCGATCGGCGACCGGGTTCGGTCACACGCTCCTGCGGCCGAAGCCAATGATCTGGATCCTGCCACGCTTCACGGCCGTATTCAAACGCTTCCTTGAGACGTGCCTCGCCATCCTCCTGCACCTGCTGCATGGCTCGGTGCATGGCGTCCAGTGAGAGTGGAATGGCGCCAGACTGCCACGCCAGGCCGAGCAACACGACATCGGCGAGCCGCTCGTTGTGGAATCGATACCGACACAGACCGGTAAGATCGGCAGCCAGCACACCATCGGGGCGACCGATCTTGGGAAGATGCATTTCGATCGCCTCGGCCTGTTCGGCGGCGTCATCGGTTCGGTCAAGTTCATCATCAAACAACCCAATGTTGACCAGCACCGAGGTTCGCTCCGGTGAAGCAACCCGAAGAGCGCCGTCCGGATCCACCGCCCGCAGCGCAGCACCACGATCGTAGCCAAGAAGCAAATCGGCCTCCCCCCATGGCACGACAGGTGGCACGCTCGCCCGCTCCTGTTCATTGCTTGGCCTGGAGAACACGATCTGCGCCCCTGCGCGACGACCAGGGCCGATGGGCGTGGGATCCACAGCCAACTCGACGTGATACCCGACGGCGACTGCGGCCCGCTCCAGCACCTCCCCGACAACGCCCATTCCTCCACCTCGGAGGCCTGCCAAGTGGGCGTACCACACCGGCTGATCGGCATGCAGGTATTCGG
>MPMC02120673.1_pt1 | contig 10227 bp, 10 predicted proteins | sample 1617281 | NCBI WGS metagenome assembly MPMC02 (sample SAMN05944809, study PRJNA350692) | marine metagenome | biome: marine; feature: ODZ; material: water; isolation source: 100 m water sample filtered on 30 um supor filter | place: Pacific Ocean | collected 2012-04-09 | depth 100m m | reverse complement strand
GGGGTTGAAGTAGCGCAGGCTGGCTGTACGCCAGTCGCCGCTCTGGCAAAGGGCCGCCACCATTTGCTCCACGGCCAGCTTGGTCTGGGCATAAGGGTGGATTGGAGCTGTTGGCGTGGTTTCACGGAGGGGAAAATGATCTGGCTCCCCATAGACGGTGCTGGTGCTGCTGAACACAAAGATTCGGCAATGGTTCGCGTCCATGACGGAAAGGAGTGTATTCGATCCGCCTAGATTTACATTCCAATAACGCAGCGGTTCGGCAACAGATTCACCCACTGCTTTAAGCCCAGCGAAGTGGATCACGGCTTCGATAGGCCTTTCTGCATTGGCTGCTGATTTAAATATCTGATCGAGAAGATCTTGATCATTGATATCACCTTGGATGACTTTTAGCCTTGCTGCGACCTCGCTTTCCTGAATGCCACTGATCTTTTTGATGCGTGCAATCACCTCTGGCGAGCTGTTGCTGAAATCATCGAAGATCATTAAGTCATGACCTGCTTCGAGCAGGGTGACGCAGGTGTGGCTGCCGATGAAGCCGGCACCACCGGTAATTAACAGGCGAGACAAGGGTATGATTGTCATTCAATGCAACTCATTATAGCCTCTTGCTTGCTTAAATGCCCTGAGATTTTGTTGAGATGATTAGGACCCTCAAATAACCTTTCACTATTTTATTGCTGATTGTGAACAGTTAGCGCAGTTCATTCAACTACGGAATCATGAATGATGGTCAGAAAAGGTCACCAGAAGCTGTGCCTTTATGGTTTAAGTGGTTGCATCATGGTTTGAGCTGTTTAAGTCAATGTCACCGATGATCTTGTCTGTCCCCGCTGACATGGGTTATGATCAATAAACATAAACTCACCCTTGCTCTTTTGTGGCGACCAATGATGATGCAAGCAATGATTTCACGTTGATCATCATGAAGAAGCTATTGTGTCTTGGATTCCTTGCAGGCTCCGCTACGCAAAGAGGCAAGAAGGGCTTATGAAGCTGGACATCGTTTACGTCAACTTTCACTCTCTGAAGGAGCTGCTCAATAGTATTGCTTCAGCTGTTTCTTGCTTAGGGAATTGCAATATTGAATTAAATTTTTTCATTGTCGATAACTCCTATGCTCAAACAAGTGTAGCGGAAGTTCAGGATTTTCTGCTTCAACTGAAAAGACTCGAGAGGGATAGTATTAATGTATCCATCAAATATAAGCCTTCTGATAATAATCTGGGTTTTGGTAAGGGTTGCAACAAGGCAGCAAGTCAAGGACGCTCTGAAAACATACTTTTTTGCAATTGTGATACAAGCTTTGCAAGCCTGGATCCAGCTAGGTTTGTCGAGGCGCTTTTGTTGGTAGATAATGCCAATGCAATTTTAGGCCCTAAGGTGATTGATGAGCAAGGTTTGTTACATGCCTCCTGCTTTAGCTTCGATCCGGTTTCAATCCTGTTGAAGCCAGCACGAACCATTAGAAAAATCGGCAGGCTAACAAAACGGATCCCTGAATATAAAAGTATTAAACAAAGAATCGACAGGCTGACCTATGAAGGCTTTGACAAAAGTAAGCCGATTGCAGTGGATTGGATTTCTGGATGCTTTATGTTGGTGAATAGAATGTTTTTTGAGGAGTCTGGTGGCTTTGATAAAAGATACTTTATGTATTTTGAAGACGTTGACCTATGTCGAAAGGCAAGACAGCTGGGCAGGAGGGTGATCTTTTTCCCACAATTAGAAGTGATCCATCGAGCCAGGTATCAATCCTCTTCCCATCAGGGTGTTTTTAGCTCAATGGTTAAAAATACAGCTGCTCGTCATCACGTTCATTCGTGGATTCTTTATATGATTAAATGGAGAATGGATTTCTTCTTGAAATTTAAATCAAAAATTAGCTCGTCTTCTTGTGATATATATTTTTCGGAGTTCATTTGCTGTGAAGAAGCTGTGAAAAACAGGTATTCAGAGCTTGGCTTATAGCTCTTTATTTTTTGGCAAGTTGCAAAAAAACCTTCGCTAAGAGTTGATTGCAGGCAATCGACTTTACCGAAAAGATCACACAGAATATGTTGGAAGACGATTCTTTGCGCTTCATTGACTCGCCCCCCTTTTGCTGAATCGGCTCGATGGTGAATGGCAGTAGAGGCTAAGCCTGGCTGAAGTGGAGGTTGTAGTGCAGAGAAATTGAAGACTTTCGCTCAGCAGAACAATGGTCGGCATCGATGTCGCTCCCCTGCACATTGATTTTTTAGATCTGAGCATCTTCTGGTAAGATTTTTACTATTCTCTCCATTCATTCCTTTCATTGCTTTGACGATGATTTTGAAAGTGCGGCAATGTTTAAGTCCTCTCTATCGCTTTGATTTTGATCAGAGTCTCAACCGCCCAGATCACTAGCTCATTTGCCCTACCCTGATGCCTGCGGGTCCGCTTCGCAATCTGATTACTGGTGGGGCTGGCTTCCTTGGCTCTCACCTCGTTGATCGCTTGATGCAATCCGGTGAGGAGGTGATCTGCCTGGATAACTACTTCACAGGACGCAAAGACAACATCTCTGCATGGATCGGCCATTCACGTTTTGAGTTGATTCGTCATGATGTGACAGAGCCAATCAAGCTGGAGGTGGATCGAATCTGGCATCTGGCTTGCCCGGCGTCTCCGATTCACTATCAGACAAATCCGGTTAAAACAGCCAAAACGAGTTTTCTTGGTACTTACAATATGCTGGGTTTGGCACGTAGAGTAAATGCCCGTTTATTGCTTGCCAGCACCAGTGAAGTGTATGGTGATCCAGAGATTCATCCCCAGCCTGAAAGTTATAACGGCTGCGTCAATCCCATTGGTGTTCGTGCCTGTTATGATGAAGGCAAGAGAATTGCAGAAACCCTCTGCTTTGATTACAGAAGAATGCACGGAAGCGAAATTCGTGTCGCCAGAATATTCAACACCTATGGACCGAGAATGCTGCCTGATGATGGCAGGGTTGTGAGTAATTTCATTGTTCAGGCTTTACGTGACCAGCCACTGACTCTTTATGGGGATGGTAGCCAGACTCGCTCCTTCTGTTATGTGGATGATCTGGTGCAAGGTTTGATTCAGCTGATGAATGGCAGCCATGTAGGCCCTGTCAACCTTGGCAATCCGGATGAATTCACGATTCGTTCCCTGGCGGAGCAAGTGCGTGAACGGATCAACCCAGGCTTGCCATTGATCGAACAACCTCTCCCCTCAGATGACCCCCTGCAGCGGCAGCCTGTGATTGATCTGGCTCGCCAGGAGTTTGGCTGGCAGCCGACAATCTCCCTTCCCCAAGGTCTTGAGCCGACAATCGCCTGGTTCAGGCAACTTCTGCAATTGTGAGTTCAGCAGGCTTTTTGTGGTTGATGTTCTGAATGGATCAGTTCCCATCAAGGTTTTGGCTCACTCCTTTGGCTCATGACTGAGATACAGCGCCAGCAGCCTGTTGAGATTCTGCTGGCAGCCTTCAACGCAGAAGAGTATTTGCCCCGTCAGATTGAATCGATTCTCAACCAGACTTATGCCAATTTCATACTGCTGATTCTTGATGACCATTCAACTGACGGAACTCAAGGCCTGATCAAGGGCTATCAGGCCGCTGATTCGAGAATTGTTTTTGTTCTGCCTCCCCAACCATTTCGTCAGCCACTTCGGTCATTTGAATATCTTCTCGGCCTTTCAACAGCTGAGATTGTCTTTTTATCGGATCATGATGATGTCTGGCTGCCAGAGAAGCTCTCCCAGCAACTTGAGACGATTGCTCCTTTAACCCATTCAACTGGCCCTTTGCTGGTTGCCTCCAATACCTATGTGGCTGCTGCCGGAATCGATACAAGAACTGAATTTCGAGACTATCCCTGTTTTCGCAAGGCATCATTTGTGAGCTGGTTCAATGCTCTCAAGGGCCAGCACAAATCCTCCTATTTTTGCCATTCAAATATGGTGATTGGCCACACCATCGCACTCAATCGCGCCCTCGTGGAGTTGAGTTTACCGTTCCCTGACACTATCAGGATGCATGACTGGTGGTTGGCCATTCTTGCTTCTTTGAGTGGTGTTATTTATGTCGATGAAAGGCCAATGACCTTATATCGTCAGCATCGTGATAATAGTATTGGTACTAGTAGCAGATTGCGCCTCTTGGCGTCCTTTGAATTTAGAGGAATTCTGTCACTTCTGCCTGCTATGATGAGGTCCCTGGTTCAATTTGCTGCTGCGGTTGATCGTGTCTCAAGGTCTTATGTTGTCCGCCCTTTTGACCACAGTCTCAAGACTTTCATCCTGACGATTCCATTCTGCTCTAGGTGGCAACTGTTGTCTGGCTTTCTGAAGTTTGGACTGTTTGCACCTATCCGTGATGGTCCCAAGCTCTTGGGGCAGGTTCTGATGATCTTTTTGCATCAGCCACGTCGGCCTAAGCAGCACATTTAAATCTTGCTTGCGGCTGTCTTTTTTGATTGATGGCCGGCTTGATTGATTGATGACTGGCTAACTGGCTTGTTTAATGTGAGCCAGCAATCGATTGGCTATGAGCTCCTGTTCAAGGGTCCTCTCTGTACAAGGAACCTATTGGTTTGAGTGAATCATTGGCTTTGAACTTATGGCCTGATCGACTTGTGAACTGGTGTCGGTGATCGATGACTTTGATCTGATATGCGATCTGACAGGCCTTGTTGTAAATGAAGGCTTTGTTCAGGAAGCCCTTGCTCACTCAGGCCTCGTACAGCTGGCTTTGCCGTTGAAGCCTGTTTGTGTGCTGCTCTCAGTATTTCCCCTGTCTGTGCAGTTCACCCGGCAGACTGGGTTTTGATTGTGTTGTGGCGTGAATCAGCTGCAAAGCATGCGGGGCATGGTTGATCTGCTCCCAGCGCAAACCCGTTGCTGGCAGGCGGTTGAAGGGATTGCCAGGGAGCATTTCCGTCGTGCTGGCTTGCAGGAGATTCGCACTCCTCTTTTAGAGGTTACGGAGTTGTTCGCCAGAGGCATCGGTGAGGCCACTGATGTTGTCGGGAAGGAGATGTATACCTTTCTCGATCGTGGTGAGAGGTCCTGCACCCTCCGCCCTGAGGGCACCGCCTCAGTGGTTCGGGCCGCAGTTCAGACTGGGCTGCTGAGCCAGGGCCCCCAGCGTCTCTGGTATTCCGGCCCGATGTTTCGCTATGAGCGGCCACAGGCAGGTCGCCAGCGTCAGTTTCATCAGATCGGCGTGGAGTGTCTGGGGGTTGGATCTCCCCGCAGTGATGTGGAGGTGATCGGCATCGCCTGGATGCTGCTTCATGAGCTTGGCTTGAACGGCTTGGTGCTTGAGCTCAACAGCCTGGGCACACCTGAAGATCGCAAACGCTATCGAAGTGAGCTGGTGGGTTGGCTGCAGGATCGCTCTGATCAGCTGGATCAGGATTCCATGCAGCGTCTGAACACCAACCCCCTGCGCATTCTTGACAGTAAAGATCCGCAGACTCAGGCCCTGCTTCAAGAGGCTCCGACCCTGCAGGAGGCCCTCTCTGATCAAAGCCGGCAGCGTTTTGAGGCGGTGCAGGCTGGCTTGGCGGCACTTGAGATTCCCTTCCAGTTGAATCCCAGGCTTGTGCGTGGTCTCGACTATTACGGCCATACCGCCTTTGAGATCACCAGTGATCAACTTGGGGCCCAGGCCACGGTCTGTGGTGGTGGCCGTTATGACGGCCTCGTGCAACAGCTGGGTGGGCCGCCTACCCCAGCGATCGGCTGGGCCCTGGGCATGGAACGCTTGATGCTGATTCTTGCTGCGGCGGCTGAAACGGATCCGGCAGGTTCTGCGGCTCGTTTGCTGGCTCCCTCCACACCAGATCTTTATCTTGTGAACCGTGGCGAACAGGCGGAAGCTCAGGCGTTGTTGCTGGCTCAGCGCCTGCGTCAGGCGGGGTTGGCTGTGGATCTGGATGGTTCAGGTGCGGCCTTCGGCAAGCAGTTCAAGCGGGCTGATCGCAGCGGTGCCCCCTGGGTGCTGATCCTTGGTGATGAGGAGGTGGAGCGTCAGCAGGTTCGGCTCAAGTCACTGCAGCGCGATTCGCCAGAAACAGAGTCAGTCGCCGCTGAGTGGATCCATCCCCTGGATGACATTGACGGCCTGCTTAAGCAGTTGAAATCGGCCACTGCCACTAGCCTGATGCGATGAATACAGCACCAATTCGTTCCATCTGTTGCATTGGTGCTGGCTATGTCGGCGGTCCGACCATGGCCGTGATTGCCGATCGTTGCCCTGAGATTCAAGTCAAGGTTGTGGATCTCAATGAAGCCCGGATTGCAGCCTGGAATGATCCAGATCTGAGCTGCTTGCCTGTTTACGAACCTGGCCTCGATGCCGTGGTGGGGCGCTCACGGGGCCGCAATCTGCAGTTCTCAACGGACGTTGATCGTGCCATTGCCACTGCTGACATGGTGTTTATCTCCGTCAACACACCCACCAAAACCAAGGGATTGGGGGCTGGTCAGGCCAGTGATCTGCGCTGGGTTGAGGCCTGTGCCCGTCAGGTGGCCAAATGCGCCAGAGGTCACATGATTGTCGTGGAGAAGAGCACCCTGCCGGTGCGAACCGCGGAGGCGGTGAAAGCAATTCTTGAGGCCTCCCAGCTGGCGGAGGCTGGTGAGCAGAAGGGGCCACCGCCATCGTTCTCGGTGCTCTCCAATCCCGAGTTTCTGGCGGAAGGCACGGCAATCGCAGACCTTGAACAGCCCGATCGTGTGCTGATCGGCGGTGAGGATGCAGCTGCGATTGAGGCTTTGGCTGGGATTTATCAGCAATGGGTGCCGCAAGAACGGATTCTGCGCACCAACCTCTGGAGCAGTGAGCTGTCCAAGCTCACGGCCAATGCCTTTCTCGCCCAGCGGATCAGTTCCATCAATTCCGTCGCCGCCCTGTGCGAGGCCACAGGTGCTGATGTTCGTGAGGTGGCCCTGGCGATCGGCACTGATCGCCGCATCGGCTCCCGTTTTCTGCAATCTGGCCCTGGCTTCGGTGGCAGCTGCTTCAAGAAGGACATTCTCAATCTGGTCTATCTCTGTCACCATTTCGGCCTGCCGGAGGTTGCCGAGTACTGGGAGAGCGTCGTGCATCTCAATACCTGGCAGCAGCATCGGATTGCCAGTCTTGTGGTTCGCAAGTTGTTTGGCACGGTCAGCGGCAAGCGTCTGGCGATCCTCGGTTTTGCCTTCAAGGCTGATACCAATGACACCCGTGAGGCTCCGGCGATTCGCATTGCTGGTGATCTGCTTGAGGAGGGCGCCCAGCTGGCTATCCATGATCCGAAGGTGTCTGCTGAGCAGATCGCCCGTGATCTCAACCTTCCGGCCAGCTCAGCTCCGGATGCGGAGGCCGGGCCAACCCGCGCCGCTCTCAGTGGAGAAGGCACCTGGTGGCCTGCAGCAAATATCACTGACGCTGTTCGTGGGGCCGATGCCGTTCTGATCCTGACGGAGTGGAGCCAGTATCGCCAGCTTGATTGGTCAGGGATTGCGGCGTTGATGCGGCACCCCGCCTGGGTGTTTGATGCCCGTTCCGTGGTCGACCCGGCCACAATCAGGTCTGCAGGCTTGAGCTTGTGGCGGGTTGGAGACGCCGGTTGATGACCTTCTCTTCGTTGACGTCAGGGTCTTGATGCAGCGTCCTGTCCTGGTCACCGGCGCCGCTGGCTTTATCGGTGCAGAGCTTGTTGTGAGGTTGCTGGCACGGGGGGAGCGTGTGCTGGGGATCGATAATCTCAACAACTACTACGACCCAGCTTTGAAGCGGGCCAGACTTGCTCGGATTGAATCGTCGATACCGGCCGCGAACAAGTTATGGAGTTTTCATCATTTTGATCTGCAAGATGCTGAGGCCCTTGCTGAGTTATTTGCCGCTGAAAAGCCTTCTTTGGTTGTGAATCTGGCAGCCCAGGCGGGTGTACGTTATTCCCTTGAGAATCCACTGGCTTACATTCAGAGCAACCTGGTGGGTTTTGGCCAGATTCTTGAGTGTTGCCGGCACCATCAGGTTGAGAATTGCGTCTATGCCTCAAGTAGTTCGGTCTATGGAGGCAATCGTTGTTTTCCCTTTGATGAACAGCAGCCTGTCAACCATCCGGTGAGTCTTTACGCCGCCACCAAAAAGGCCAATGAACTAATGGCACACACCTACAGCCATCTTTACGGACTTCCGGCAACAGGGTTGCGGTTTTTCACGGTCTATGGGCCTTGGGGGCGGCCTGATATGGCACCGATGTTGTTTGCCAAGGCGATGCTGGCGGGTGAACCGATCAGGGTGTTCAACAATGGCCAGATGCAGAGGGATTTCACCTATATCGACGACATTGTCGAAGGTGTGCTGCGTTGTTGCGACAAGCCTGCAACGGCCAATCCTGACTTTGACCCGTCCAGCCCGGACCCAGCCACGGCAGCAGTGCCCCATCGCTTGTTCAACATCGGCAATAGCCGGCCGATTCAGTTGCTGCGCTTTATCGAAATCATGGAGGACGCCTTTGGCTGCAAGGCGATCAAGGATTTTCAGCCGATGCAGCCCGGTGATGTGATCAAAACCGCAGCCGATACCTCTGCACTGGAAGCATGGGTGGGATTTCGCCCTTCAACCTCGATCGAAACAGGGGTGGAGCGTTTCTCTCGCTGGTATCAAGATGTCTGGGCTGTTTGATCAAAGCCCAATCATGAATTGATCAACGCAAAGCAAGTTCACTTGATTGCTTGGATCCTGGATTGACTGAGGTATGTTTAGTGTTGAGAGACTGAAAAGCAATTGCTATTGAGCATTTTCTGGAATTTTTTGGCTAATATATTTCAATAATCAACCAATCCTTCTGATTGGTTTGATCTACTTGCTTTTAAGTTATTTGTCTAGCATTATTTGTTGTTGACTTGTTAATGGCTGGTTAGTCTTTTCAGGCTGAGCCAACGCCTGTATAGGAGCCGTAAAAGAAGAGGCCAAGCACGAAAAAAGCAGCGATGCCACCAGCTGTTGCCACCAGCCATAGGGGCAGGATGCCTTCGGTCCAGCGAGAGCTCCAAGGCACTGCCGGCCTGCCGTCGGGGAGTCTGTCAGGAACGCGTCCGTCTGGGAAATTGGATTTTTTACTCATGAAACGAACTCGTTAGTTGAAGAAGTAGCTGGAGAAGAGAACTCCCATTACAAACACAAGCAACAAACCCAGATAGAGGCTGGTGCGGTTGAGTTCTACTGGGAGACCGTTTGGATTCGGTTTGCGGTCCATTGTCTTTTAAGAGATTCGGGAAAATCAGCGGCGAATGAACTGCATGGCCGCCAGTGCTCCCAGGAAGAACACGGTTGGCACACCCAATGTATGCACAGCTAACCAGCGAACCGTGAAGATCGGATAAACACGAGGAGCACCCGCTGGGCGGATGCCTCCAGAGGTTGGAACAGCGGATTGGGTCATGTTTATTTCAGGCGTAGATCAAGTTGTGACTTGGCCTCGTAGCGCTCACTCACCACAGGAACTCTGTTGTCATCTACCTGGAAGTACGCATCGGGACGAGGCGTACCGAAAGCGTCGTAGGCAAGACCAGTGGAGACGAAGAGGAATCCAGCCAGAAAGATGGCAGGCAAGGTCACTGCATGGATCACCCAGTAACGAATACTGGTGATGATTTCGAAGAACGGGCGTTCCCCGGTTGAGCCGGCGGCCATGGAATCGGGCGTATCAGCTCTCTGATCTTAAAACGTGATGCCCTTGGCCCGGGGCTCACTTCCGCGCATGGTTACACAGTGTTGTTCAAGAGTGTTTTTCAAGACTGTTGCGCAAGAGGTGGTTGAGGCTGTGGGGCAAAATCTAGTGATGCCCTGCCCTGTCGCCGATTTTGCGCTCTGGCCTGGAGCACAAAATCGGCTTGGATCGGCCAGATCAAGAAGCAACAGCAGGGATTGCCAAGACCATACCCAGCCCCATGCCTGGCTTGCCTGATCGAAGCTTGGCTCTGATCAGTGCAGATCGGGGCTTGAGTTGCGAGCCGCCGCTTGATTTCTGGTGCTTGTGGATCCCATCAAGACAGAGCCCTTGCGGAGGAAATGCTTGGTGATGCAATACTTGGTAAGTCAATGCTTGATTTGATTGATCTATTGGATTGATCATTTTCAGTGATCAACCTTATTTTTTTAGATTATTACGAGGGATTCAGCGCCCGTTGACGTTGATCACTTCGCTGCTGGATTATCCAACCCAGCGCAGG
>MPMC02076872.1_pt1 | contig 10232 bp, 12 predicted proteins | sample 1617281 | NCBI WGS metagenome assembly MPMC02 (sample SAMN05944809, study PRJNA350692) | marine metagenome | biome: marine; feature: ODZ; material: water; isolation source: 100 m water sample filtered on 30 um supor filter | place: Pacific Ocean | collected 2012-04-09 | depth 100m m | reverse complement strand
TGAGTTTGGCCAGCAGCCCTCCCAGATTCTGCCGCTGAGTCGCCACGAAGTAGGCACAGTTTCGCTCTCAACATGATGCACACATCTGATCAGCCATTTCAGCTTCGCTCTGATCAGGCGATGCCGGGGTTACGTTGCAAGGATGATCTGGATTGGTGCAATATTCAATTCAATATGCGTGAGGGTGTGAGCCTCACGCCATCGCTGCCAATCGGTTCTGATGCCGCCTATATCTGGATTCCCAAGAATGGTTGCACCAGCCTGAAAATGGCCTGGCTCAACCAGTTTGGTTCGTTGTCTGATCAACAAGGCCTTGATCCGGTTGAAGCACATCGACAGGCACTGAGGCACACCTATTGGTTAAACCGCGCCGAACTTGAAGCCGTTGCCGAACATCGCCAGTTGCTGGCGATCTGGCGAGATCCGATTGAACGTTTTGTCTCAGCCTGCCGGAGCCATCTCTGCCAACTCACCACCGCAGCGATCCACCAGAAGTTCTGGAGCAATGTTGAGGGGGATCAAGCCCGATTTGATCAGGCTTTTTCTGCCCATCATCAACTTTTTCTTCGCCATGGCATTCGCAGCCTTGCTGATGCCGCTGATCCGGCGGAGCTGATGAATCAGGTGGCTTTGCAGCTGCCTGCCTGGATTGCCTGTCATCTGGATTGGAGCCATCACACCCTTCCCCAGATCAGTTTTCTCGGTGGTGATCCAGGCCTCTACACAACCATCCTCGGGATGGAGCAGATTGATGTTCTGATTGCACATTGGCAATCCAGGAGTGGAGAGATTCTTCAGCAGAGCCGGCAGCATGTTTCGGCTGAGCAACCGGCTGATGCGTTTCGTCAGCTTCGCCGAGAAGATCTGCAGCCTGAGGCACTTGAGGCGCTCCATCGGTTTTATGCCAGTGATGTCGCTTTCATCGAACTTGCTATCAACAGGCTCGGCCCATGGGCACCATGAGGCGACCAGCGCTACTTCGGGATCGTTCAGACCAGGAGCGTCAGCAGTGGCATCATTGGGTGCTGGGGAGCCACAGCGATGTGTTCCTGCCCGAGATGCTCGCTGCCGTTGAGGCCCTAGAAGAGCACGATCCGATCATCACCGGCACACCCGTAATCAATCCCGGTGCCCGGGCTGATGATCTGCTGGTTGTGGCCTGCGAGCGTGGCCGACACTGTTTTATCCATGATCAGCCCCTTCCCTGTCGGGTGGTGCTTTTTGACTGGACGGGCGAAGGCCTTGAGCAGGGGGCCAATCCCCATGGTTGGCAGGTGCTCAGCCTGGCCACGGAGTGCAAGGGGCAGTTGATGGAGGAGGCCTGGCGGCGGCTGCAGCTCCCTGCTGAGGGGCACTACATTGGGTTTCTCGATGATGACGTGATCCTGCGCAGCAGTGATGTGGCAACGCTTCTGGCTGTGGCACGGATTCATAACCTCACTGCCGCCCAGCCTGCGGTGAGTTTCAGCAGCAGCCTCTGCCGCGAATACGGCTGGCTGAGGCAGCGGGCCTGCTCAACCCTGCACCGGGTTCCGATTATTGAGATCATGGCCCCCTTCATTCGCCGCGATCTGCTTGATCTGGCCATGCCTTTTGGGGAGGGGATTCGCAGTGGTTATGGACTGGATCGTTTTGCCTTGCCGCTTTGTGCGACAGAAATTCAGGCCTGGCGATTCGCCGCGGTGGATCTCGCACCGCTCACCCATGTGCGGGTGTTCGGTTCACTGCAAAGACGCTTCTCCAATGGCCTGTGCAGTAAAGAGGAGGAATTACTGGTGCGGCAGCGCTTGATCCAGGCCATGGATCTGCCAGTTGACTAACCCATTCCCTGTTCCTGCTATGGAGCTGGAAACTGATCTTGAATCATGATATCTTAAAACCATGATCAAATGGGGACGTTTCCCAGAGTGTTTGATAGCTCTGTTCCAGCACATCTCCTGAGAGAGCGTCTGCATCTGCAGAGATTCTCTTATCCCACGGCCGACTATCCCTTCAAGGAGGTTATTGAGAGTTGGTATGGCGTTGAACTCAAGGATCTGCATCGCTTCCTGGGGCGTTTTAATGTTTTCGATCAATCCAGAGATCAGTCCACACTTGCACATAAGGTGTATTACGCCAATTACAACGAACGACTGAAAGCCCTTTACGAGAAATTTGTCAGGGAATTCGTCGCTCCGATTGTGGGGGTGGAATTCTATTACCAGGTTATTCCTAGCTTCCGCATTGGTCTTCCCGGCAATAAGTTTGTTGGTGAATATCATTGTGATAGTAAGTATAATCATCAGTCCTATGAGGTTAATTTCAACCTTGGCTTGTCCAATTATCTTGGTGAAGCTGCCCTGAGGACTGAGGCAACCCCAGGAGGTGAAGACTATATTCTGCTGGAGTGCCCTTATGGTGAAATCTTCTCCTTTGATCATATCGATTGCATGCATGGATCCGATCCAAATCAGACAGATCAGACCATGGCGTCTTTTGATTTTCGATTGGCATTGAGAGAACTATATTTTGACTCCCAAGCGGGTTCTGTGAATATGAACAGTAAGTTCTGTCCGGGCGGGTATTTTTCCTCTGAGATTGTTGGGCCAGCCTGAGCTGGAGTTGGAGCTATTGATGTTACGGATTTGCCCTGGCTTTGGTGGTGGCTGGGGTTTGTTTTTCGTTCTTTTAGGTGCTCATTTGTTTATGGCTAACGCATTCATCTATGCTGCTTTTTAAGGCATCTAGAAGAAGAGTTTGTGATGATCGAGGGGGTTTGATTGGAGGAAATGTTGCATCTATAGCATCCTTCTTGTTGGGCAGGGTCTTGCTTGATTGAAAGCCTGTCTTGCGAAGTGATGGTCAGTTGAGTTGGCTTTCAAGCTGATGGTCTCTTGATTCCCAGCTTTCGGGCTTTGAGTCGGTTGCTGCCCGCGATTGTCTTGAGCATCTGTCCCGTAGCCTTGGAGAGTATCCAGCCTAGGCGTTTCTATGACTCTCAGTCGCTTTGGTAGGCATGAAAATTGAATCGTCGATCTATAAATCGTCGATCCGCAATTCTTTATCTACAAATCGCCATCTACAAATTGCTATAGCTGAAATACACTTGCAAGGCAACCTGGCGTTGCGGCTACAACCTCAGCGTCGAGGCCACTTCCCTGGCCAGTAGCAGCACCAGGCTCCGGTCTGACAATCTGATCGATGTTGCCGTGAACGGTTCGGCCTGGGGGGGGAGATCCTCGGGGCTTGATCGGCCCGTGTCCAGCACCCGTTGCCAGGGTGAGGCCGCCTCTGGCAGCTTGAAGGTCATCGGCTTGTCGTAGGCGTTGAAGGCGAGCCACAGCACGGCACCGCGGTTGCCCCGTTGAAGGCTGGTGCTGAGGGTGTGGGACCAGCTCGCCCAGTCTGGTTTGCCCAGTTCAACCCCATGCCACTGCTGCCAGAGCTCATCCTCCTGATGGGCGCTGCGTTTGCGTGCCTCTCCCTGGGGGGGGTGTAACGGGTTGATTAACCCGATCAGCTGCTGGCGAAGTTTGAGCAGCCTTGTGGTGAACAGGTGCTGTTCATGGTCGCAGCGGTCTGGGTTCCAGATCATCCACCCCAGAGGGCTGTCCTGGCACCAGCTGTTGTTGTTGCCCCCCTGGCTGCGACTCACCTCATCACCCATCAGCAGCATCGGCACACCGCGGGCCAGCAGCAGGGTCGCCATCAGGTTGCGTTGCTGACGGCTGCGCAGGGCCCTCACGGCAGGGTCGCTGCTCGGTCCCTCCACCCCCTGGTTCCAGCTGATGTTGTGGTTCTCACCATCGCGATTGTCCTCTCCATTGGCGAGGTTGTGCTTGCCGTTGAAGCTGACCAGATCTCTGAGGGTGAAGCCGTCGTGGGCGGTGATGAAGTTCACCGAGCGCCCCAGGGGTGCTGGCTTGCCGTTGTAGAGGTCTGGGCTACCTCTGAACCGTTGCGCAAGTTCCCAGGTGCTGCTCTCCTCTCCTTTCCAGAAGCTGCGCAGCACATCCCTGAAATGGCCGTTCCAGGTGCCGATGTGCTTGGCGGGAAAGTCGCTGAGGCGATAGAGCCCACCGCAGTCCCAGGGCTCACTCACCAGCTTCAGATCACTCAGTTCAGGGTCGGCATCGATCGCTGCGAACAACGGTGGCTGATCAAGGGGTTCGAGGCCATCTCCCCTGCTCAGGGCAATGCCGAGATCGAAGCGGAAGCCATCCACCCCGAGTTCCGTCGCCCAGCAGCGCATGGATTCGAGAATCAAGCGGCTGACAAGGGGGCGATTGGCCGCAATGCTGTTGCCGCAACCGCTCACATCGAGGTAGTCGCCCTTGCTGGTCTGGTGGTAATAAAGTCTGTCGCCGAAACCACGCCAGCTCAGCGTCGGCCCCTGAGCATTGCCCTCCGTGGTGTGGTTGTAGACCACATCCAGCAGCACCTCCATGTCGTTGTCATGGCAGGCAGCCACCAGCTCTCGCATCTGTTGACGCCCTTGAAGGGGGTCATGGCCCACCACATAGTTGTGATGGGGTGTGAACCAGTTGAGTGGGCTGTAGCCCCAGTAATTGTTTCGCCCCTTGGGTGCATCGGCTGGATCGAATGCGTAAACCGGCAGCAGCTCGATCGCCGTGATGCCCAGAGACCTGAGATGGGGAAGCTTCTCGATCAGTCCCAGGAAGGTGCCGCGATGATCAGCATTCACCTCTGAATCCGCTCGTCTGCTGAAGCCTCCGACATGCAACTCGTAAATAACGGTTTTGTTCCAGGGATGCCTGGGGCGGGGATGGGCGTTGAAATCAAACCGATCCCGCTCACACACCACAGCCTTCAGGCAGGCCTCTTGATTGGGGGCTATCCCCGTGGCCCGATCCCGTTGGTATTGATCCCAGCCATCAATTGCGCGGGCACAGGGATCAAGAAGCACTTTTGATGGCCTGAAGCCATGACCACCGGGCGCGAGGGGGCCGAACACCCGATAGCCGTAACAACAACCGGCGCCAAGCCCTTCCACCTCCACATGCCAGTAGTCACCTGAACGGTTCTGGCTATGAAGCTCAATGACCTCTGCGGGCTTGCTTGCAGCGGCACTGGCGAACAACAGCAGCTCAACCCGATTGGCTTCTGGCGCTGCCACTGAAAAGTTGACCCCCTTGGCTGTGATTGTGCTGCCGAGGGGCCATGGGGTACCCAGGTGAATTCTGCTCACAGTGTCTGCTCTTGGCCCCATAGGCAGCAATGCTCACAAACTAATGATGCGTGACCTTTCTCACCGCATGATCGACACTCCAGTCTTGGACTCTGGACGACCTCCCCAGCAGGTGAAGGCGGGGCTATGGGTGTTTCCGCCCAACAGCGATTGTCGCGGTGGAACCGCCTGGTGGCTTGATTGCCAGCCGGAACCGTTGCTGATCGATTGCCCACCGTTGACGATGGCCAGCATTGAGTCCCTGCAGAAGCTGGCAGCGGGGCGAGCGGCCCGGATCCTTGTCACCAGCCGCGAAGGTCATGGTCGGATGCGGCGATTGCAGGAGGCCCTCGGTTGGCCCCTGCTGGTGCAGGAGCAGGAGGCCTATCTGTTGCCAGGGCTGAAGGCCATGGACACCTTCAGGCAGGAATACACAACCCGATCAGGGGTGAGGTTGCTCTGGACCCCTGGTCCCACTCCGGGTAGTTGTGTGGCTTATGCCCCTCCGCCGATGAATGTGATGTTTTGCGGTCGGTTACTTGTTCCTATCGCTGTTGATCATCTGGCAGCAATCCGTCATCGACGTACGTTCCATTGGCTCAGGCAGCAGCGCAGCCTTGAGGAGGTCCGCCGCTGGATCCCCCCAGAAGCCTTGCCGTCACTGGCATCTGGGGGTGGGCTCGGGGCTCTGCGTGGCCTCAAATTGGTGCCATGGGAGGCCTGGAAATCGCCATCCCATGGCACGAAATCAGCTGTTGATGTGTCTTAAATGCCCTGCGCCACGGGCATTGTCGGTTGCAGTGATGGGAATGTGTCCATACCATTAGCCCGGTCTGGAAAACATTTGCGGATACTGCATCGTCCTCCGCAACCTCAACCGCATCGGAACCCTTTCTCTCCCTTCCATGAACAAAGCTGATCTGGTCAACCTGGTGGCAGCTCGCACTGAGCTCACCAAGACAGATGTTTCACTCGTCGTTGATGCCGTCATCGAAACCATCATTGATTCCGTTGTGGAGGGCAAGAAAGTCTCCATCCTCGGTTTTGGTTCCTTTGAGCCTCGTGAGCGTTCTGCACGACAGGGGCTGAACCCCAAGACGGGCGAGAAGATCAAGATTCCAGCCAAGCGTGTTCCCGCGTTCACGGCCGGCAAGATGTTCAAGGATCGCGTCCAGGGCTGATCCATCAGCACCCGCAAGCAACAGAAGCGGTCCGTCAGGGCCGCTTTTTTTTGAGTGTCCTCTGGCTTGAAAGCAGAACCCTTGTCGCTGATGTTGCCGCAGCAGGGCTATCGGGGACGTTTTGCGCCATCACCGACCGGTGCCCTGCATCTCGGCAATCTGCGCACAGCATTGATCTCCTGGTTGCGGGCCCGACTCGCTGCGGGGGAGTGGTTGCTACGTGTTGATGACCTGGATACACCCCGTAACCGATCTGGAGCTGTGGAAAGCCTGCAGGCGGATCTGCACTGGCTTGGCCTGGATTGGGATGGGCCGATGCTGCTCCAGAGTGATCGCCTTGATCTTTATCTGGCGGTTCTTGAGGACCTGCGTCTCCAGGGCTACCTGTATGCCTGTCGATGCAGTCGCCGGCAGCTGATTGCAAACACTGCAGATGACTCCCCGCCACTGATCTACCCCGGTCGCTGTCGTGGGCTTCAGCTCGGTTGGGATCCCTGGGAGGGGCGCTGGCCCAGCTGGCGGCTGCGGGTTGCAGAAGCCTTTGCCCAGAGCAGTGGTGATGTGGTGGTTCGGCGTGCCGATGGCTTCATCGCTTATCACCTGGCAACGGTTGTGGATGAACTCACTCTGGGGATCACGGAAGTGGTGCGTGGTGCGGATCTGGCGGTGGCCCTGCCAGCGCAGCTGGCGGTGCTCAGCGCACTCACAACCAACAAGCGCATCGAAAACACACGCACCGAAAGCAACATGGCGGCCAACGGGCTCGTGGCTGCTACCCCGGCCGGCAGGACTCCTGCCTATCGCCATGTGCCCCTGCTCTGTGACGCCGATGGCCGAAAACTGGCCAAGCGCGATGGCGGTTTGTCTCTCCATTCCCTTCGCGAGAGGGGGTTGATCCCTTCTCAGGTGGTGGGCCTGCTTGCTGCCGGTCTCCAGCTTGTGCCTGATGGGACAGAACTCAGCGCCGCTCAACTTCTGCAGGACCTCTCCGCGCGCCCGCAATCTCTTGAGATGTTGTTGAGCCCATGACCCAGTCCTAGGGGCTTATCCCTGATTCTTAAGGAAGCTTTCGGGATTATGTCTGCATATTCCCATCAAAATGATGCACAAGCCCTTTAACCCCAAGCCATGTCGATCTGTGCACATTGCGGAGGAAGTGGCATTCAGCGCATCAATGATCAGCGTTTTCGTACCTGCCTTCCCTGCCTGGGGCAGGGAGGGTTCCAGGTTGAGGCCGCACTGGAAGGTGCTCAACTGATCTGTACGCCGATCGAGCCTTCCCAGGATCTCCCCGTCACTCCATCCCTTTCCTCTTCCAGATGAAGAAGGCTGCTGCACCCACAACAGCAACCAGAGGCACCGTGGTGAACAGAAGCAGGGCGACCGCAGTCCAGTCTGTATACATTCTTGGAATGACGCTGCAGTCATTATTCTCTCAGTTGAAGGGCATTACCTAGGCAGATCGGCCATGCTGGGATCCCTCAAGTGCTGTTGATGAAATTTTCAATCGGCTCGGGTGCAACAGGTGCCGGCTCCTGGCAGGCTGCTCGAGCTTTGCTCAGCCCAGGATTCGTTGTCGTTGCCCTGATGCTGCCGTTGCTCACCCCAAGGGCGGTGGAGGCTCAGGTGAGGTTTGATGACTGTCAGCCCGTTGCCGGTGGTGGCATCTCCTGCAACACCGTTCCCTATGGCAACACACGTACGCAGATGATTGATGGGGAATACGGTCTGCTGGATCAGGCCAGCCCAGGATGGGCTGAATATGACCCTTACGAGGGATATGAGGACATGCTTGGAGGTAATCAGACCTGAATCGGCCGCATCGGCTTGATCGAAAGCGTGTCAGGTTTGCTGTTGTTTGTTCCTAACGGCTGTCAACTCCCTGCTCAGCAGCTGTCAGGCCCATCGATTGGGTCTGGCCTCCAGGTTCAGGATCATCCTGATTCCCACTCAGGCGTTCCCTGCATCGATGCAGATCGTCATAGATCAGCTTTGCTCTGTTCGCATCGTTCCGGTTTCAATCCGGCAATGGTGGGGGCAGATCAAGGCTGCCCGAACACTTTCAAAACCCTGGCGTTGGTTCTCAGCCATGGGCCTGATGCTTGCCGAGATTGGGCCGATCAGCTGCGTCATCCTGTGTTGTCAGGCCTGAACTGAGGCCTGACTCTGCAGATTTTCAGGCTTGTCTGGCCGTGATCAATCGTCGGCTGAAATGTGCTCCGGCGCATACTCCTTCACGATCGGAGACACCTCTCCCTTCTCCAGGGCTTCGATCTCTTTGCGGATGTTCTCGGCGTAGAGGCTGTTGCCGTTCTTTTCGGCGATCGCCAGCACCCGCCTTAGTTTTTCCAGTTGCTCGTCAGACATCACAGCCTCTCAGCGCAGCTTCCACTCTCCGCCCTCTTCAGGTGTTTCGGCAATTGTTGCCTCTCACCGGCGCATTCGGCACTCTCGATCAGGGCGAATGGCACCACGGGTGTCTCGACCTAAACCCATTGTGGTGGCGGGATGTCACAACCCAGCCCCCACCATGGCTTGATCCCCATGCTGCCGAGATGCATGGGGATCTTGGGGGTGCTTTTCACCGCTTCTCCCTGAACGGAGCAGACCTGGAAGCTGCCTGAAGCAACGGATCAACTGGGTGCAGCCTCAGACGATCAGCGCCGGCTGGCTCAAAAACGTTTGGCTGTTTGATGTTTTCCAAGGCTGTTTGATGTCTGCCAACGCAATCGCCCAAACCCTCTACCTCTGATTGTCAACGTCAGCTTCGTTGCCTTCGCAGCCATGGATGCTGGTGCGCGGAGGTCGCAACTGCTTTTGTTCCGTTGATGAGTGCTTTGCCTTCCTGTGAGTGATCACCGCAACCTTGGTTCGGTGTTCACGGCGTTGAATCTGTTCGCCGATGGGCAGAGGCTTAAGTCAGTAAGGAGGTGCATCATGGATCAGGAGTTCTTTGAGGCCCCGGACACAATCAGCCATCAACAACTGGCGGCCATGCTTGCCTCTGCACCCAGGGATGGTGTGGATGTTGATTGGGGTGCTGATTCAAATGTCGAGGTTCCTTTTGATGATTTGGCAACCGATTGGCTCAGGGATGGCGAGTGGATCATGGAAGAGATCGAAGCCTCCGCTGATGGCATCAGCGACAGTCGCAGCCCCTGCCAGAAAGTTGCCCTGAGTGCCTTTGTGGTGCATCTGTCCCTGGCGATGGCGGCCCTCGACAAGGCGCTTGGCAAAGTCAGTGAGGAAGGCGATTGTTCATAGGATCATCAATCAACACTGAATCAAGGCCATGAGATCGCTGCTCCTCACTCTTGCTGCATCAGCACTGCTTGGCTCTGCTGTTGAAGCTGAAATCATTGTTCCCACCCATGAGCGGCAGCCTGCATTGCCTGTCATCACCGGCGCCCCTGCAAAGAACCAGGGGATTCGTTCGGTGCGGCTCCTCGGTGCCGTTGATCTCGGTCACGATTTTGCCGCCATGGGCGGCTATCAGTTGCGGGCCAGGGAAATCATTGTTGAACCCGGTGGTGAGGTGGGCGTGCATCGCCATGAGCAGCGACCCGGTGTGGCAGTGGTGGTGGAGGGAAGGATGACGGAGATGCGTGGGCTGGAGGGGCTGCCCGTGACCTACGGCCCAGGGGGCACATCCTTTGAAACCACAGGTGTGATCCATTGGTGGAGGAATCAGGGTGAGGATCCTGCTCGGGCTGTTGTGGTTGATATCGTTCCAATCACAACTCCCTGATTACTGATATAGCCCAGAAATACAAGGGGTTTTCTTGAGTATGGCCGCAGAGTTTTTGTGCTGAAAACAGCAAATATGCAGATTCCCAGGCATTGCTACTTAACGATTGTATGCCTTCGCCTGATGCCAGGCATGG
>MPMC02231681.1_pt1 | contig 10245 bp, 8 predicted proteins | sample 1617281 | NCBI WGS metagenome assembly MPMC02 (sample SAMN05944809, study PRJNA350692) | marine metagenome | biome: marine; feature: ODZ; material: water; isolation source: 100 m water sample filtered on 30 um supor filter | place: Pacific Ocean | collected 2012-04-09 | depth 100m m | reverse complement strand
GCTCAAATCCACTCTAAAGGGACCGATATCGAACCCTCGGGGCCCAAATATTAACCCGTGCTCCTATCGGATTTAGTTCCAACACACATAAGGGCGCAATCGGTTGATCTTCGGGTGGGGGTCGCCCCCCCCGCCCGATTTCCGGCTCTGGCGATTTTTATTGGCCAGGCCGAGGGCGCGCGCGACGAGGCGGAGGCGCGATATCGCGGGGCGGTCCTGTCGGCGCTCCGTGATGCCGAGGATTCGCTGTCGCGCTTCCGGGCGCGGCGGAACACGGTGGCGACGCTGGCGCGGGCCAAGGCGTCGGCGGATCGCTCGGCGGTGCTGATGCAGCAGCGCTATCGGGCGGGCGCGGCGACGTTGATCGATACGCTGGACGCCGAGCGGCAGCGGGTCGCGGCGCAACAGTCGCTGTCGCAGGCGGTCGCCGGGCTGACCAACGATTATGTAGCGCTACAAAAGGCGCTCGGCCTGGGCTGGCGCGCGCCGACGGGGGCTTAAGTTCGATCCTCCCCGGCACGGGGAGGGGGACCATGCGAAGCATGCTGGAGGGGGATCGCCGCAAGGGACATCCTTTGGCGACAACCCCCTCCGTCAGTCCTGCGGACTGCCACCTCCCCGTACCGGGGAGGATTGGATCACGCCCCCGCCTTCGCAATCCGCTCCCGCGCTTCGCGCTCGATCGTCTCCAACTCCGCGACGGTCTGGACCAGCGCGGTCATCTGCTGGCGCAATTCGTCGACGCGTTCGCGGCATCGCTCGGCCAGCACGCGCATCTGTTCGACATGCTGGGGGTCAGCGTCGTACAGCCGCAGGAACTCCTCGATCTCGCGCAGGGAAAAGCCCAGCCGCTTGCCGCGCAGGATCAGCTGCATCCGCCCCGTCTCGCGTTTGGAATAGACCCGCGCGGTGCCAACCCGGCGCGGTTCGATCAGCCCGCGATCCTCGTAAAAGCGCAGCGTGCGCGTGGTTACGCCCAGGCTGTTCGCGACATCCTGGATGCCGCGAAGCTCCTCATTGTCTCCCACTATCTCTATTCCCCCACCGGCTGCGTCGCCGCCGCCGCCTTCGCCAATTCTTCCTCGACCAGTTCCTTTTTCGACAATTTGCCGATCAGGGTCTTGGGCAGGCTTTCGCGGATTTCGACCTCGCGGGGAAGTTCGATCTTGCTGACCTTGTCCTGAAGGAACACACGCAGTTCCTCCGGTGTGGCATGATGATCCGCGGCCAGCTTGACGAAGGCCTTGGGTGACTGGCCGCGATAGGCGTCGGGGATGCCGATGACGACGGCCTCGGCGACTGCCGGATGCTCGTACAGCGCCTCCTCGATCATACGCGGATAGACGTTATAACCGCCGCACAGGATCACGTCCTTGATCCGGTCGACGATGAACAGATAGCCGTCCTCGTCCAGATAACCGACATCGCCGGTGCGCAGCGCTCCATGGATGAAGACCTGCTCGGTCTCGGCCGGCTTGTGCCAATAGCCGGACATGACCTGGGGGCCGCGTGCGCAGATTTCGCCGACCTCGCCCGGCGGCATCAGCCGGTCGGGATTGTCGCGGTCGCGGATTTCGATGATCGTGCCGGGGAAGGGCTGGCCCGCCGAGCCGCCCTTATTCTCGCCGATGATCGGATTGCAGGTGATGATCGGCGACGCCTCTGACAGGCCATAGCCCTCGACCAGCTTGCCACCGGTTGTGTTCTCGAAGGCGATACGCACCTCGGCGGGCAGGGGCGCGCCGCCCGAGATGCACGCCTTGATCGCCGACAGGTCGACCTTGCGCGCTTCCGCCACGCCCGCAATCGCATTGTAGATGGTGGGGACGGCGGGGAAATAGGTCGGCTGGCTGCGCGCGATGGTCTTGAGCACCTGGTCCAGCTCGAACCGGGGGAGCAGGATCATCTCCGCGCCGACCCGGATCGCGAAGCTCAACACCGTGGTCAGCGCAAAGACGTGGAAGAGGGGGAGGACGCCCAAGATGCGCTCCTCGCCGATCATCTCCTCGCCGCCGGTATGGATGACCATGGCATCGGCATTGGCGATCAGGTTCCAGTGCGACAGCATCGCCGCCTTGGGGCTACCCGTCGTGCCGCCGGTATATTGCAACACGGCCACATCATCGGGCTTGGCCGCGACCGGGGTCAGGCCGCGTCCGCCCTTCATCATCTGCGCAAAGGTCAGGTGGCGCGGGGCGGGGCCGGGCGCGGCGATCATTGACCGCTTGAACAGGCGATAGGCAAAGCCCTTCACGCTGGGCAGCGCATCGGCGACGGGGCAGGAAATGACGTGGCGGACCGACAGCTTCTCGGCCGCCTTGCTGACCCGGGCGTAGATGTCGGGGATGTCGCAGGTCGCGATGATCTCCGCGCCCGAATCCTCCAGCAGGTGGCACAGCTCGCGGTCGACATAGAGCGGGTTGACGTTGACGACGATGCCCCCGGCCTTGAGCGTCGCGAAGTAGAGGACGGGGTAATAGATGATGTTGGGCAGGCACAGCGCGACGCGCGTGCCGGGCTTGACGCCCAGTGCCTGGAGCCCCGCCGCCGCCTTGTCGACCATCGCGCCCAGTTCGTCGTACCGCGTGATTCGACCCATGAAATCAATCGCCGGGCGGTGGCCGTACCGCCGTACCGTGGTCTCGAACATATCGGTCAGCAGTCGCGGGTGCGCCTCCAGCGGGCGACCCGTCGCCTGACCCGGTACGCCCTTTGTCATGGCTTCCCCGATAGCTCCGGTCGTCATCGCGTCGCTCTCCTGTATCTTTTTTCGACCATACCCTGTTGTCGATTGCGGTCGAGTTTCTTATGGTGTTTACGTATAGGGTAGGTAACGCACCTTAACGTTAGGCCGCAAGCCATAAAGAGAGGATTGGATGACCAACATCGTGATCGCAGGCTATGCCCGCTCTCCCTTCACCCAGGCTGGCAAGGGCGCGCTCGCACGGGTTCGCCCCGATGATCTGACCGCGCAGGTGATTCGCGGGCTGATCGATCGGACCGGCGTCGATGCCTCGGAAATCGAAGACATCATCCTGGGCTGCGCTTTCCCGGAGGGCGAGCAGGGGATGAACGTCGCGCGGCTGATCGGCCTGCTGGCGGACCTGCCGCTGTCGGTCGGCGGCATGACGGTGAACCGCTTCTGCGGATCGTCCATGTCGGCCATCCATATCGCGATGGGCCAAATCCAGATCGGCGCGGGCGAGGCGTTCATTTGCGCCGGTATCGAGTCGATGAGCCGCGTGCCGATGGGCGGTTATAACCCGCTGCCCAATCCCGAACTCGCCGCGGCGCGTCCCGGGGCCTATATGGGCATGGGCCAGACCGCCGAGAACGTCGCGACCAAGTACCAGATCACCCGCGCCGAGCAGGAAAAGTTCGCGGTCGCCAGCCAGAAGAAGGCCGCCGAGGCGCGTTCTGCCGGTCGTCTGGCCGACGAAATCGTGCCGATTCACACCAAGGCGGGCGATGTCGCCGAAGACGGGCTGATCCGCGCCGACACGACCGAGGAAGTGCTGGCGGGCCTGAAGCCTGCCTTCGACAAGGAAGGCACTGTCACTGCGGGCACCGCTTCGCCGCTGACCGATGGCGCGGCCGCGGTGCTGGTCACCTCGGAAGAGTTCGCCAATCGCCACGGCCTGAAGATTCTCGCCCGCATCAAGGCGGTCGGCATTTCGGGCTGCGAGCCCGAGACGATGGGTCTCGGCCCGATCGGCTCGTCGAAGAAGGCACTGGAGCGCGCGGGTATCTCGGCTGGCGATCTCGACGTGGTCGAGATCAACGAAGCCTTTGCCAGCCAGGCGATCGCCTGCATCCGCGACCTCGGCCTGAAGGGCGAGACGATCAACAAGGACGGCGGCGCGATTGCCATCGGCCATCCGCTGGGCGCGACCGGTGCGCGCATCGTCGGCAAGGCGGCGGCGCTGCTGGCACGTGACGGCGGTCAGTACGCCCTCGCCACCCAGTGCATCGGCGGCGGGCAGGGCATCGCGACTGTGCTGGAGCGTGCATGATGGCTGACACGATCAACAAGGTTTGCGTGATCGGCGCAGGGGTGATGGGGGCTGGCATTGCGGCGCAGGTCGCCAATGCCGGTGTGCCCGTCCTGCTGCTCGACATCGTGCCCAAGGACGGCGGCGACCGTGACGCGGTGGCCAAGGGCGCGGTCGCGAAGATGCTCAAGACCGAGCCCGCCCCCTTCATGTCGCCTGCCGCCGCCAAGCTGGTGGAAACCGGCAACATCGAGGATCACCTCGATAAGGTCGCCGAATGCGACTGGATCGTCGAGGCGGTGGTCGAGCGGCTGGATATCAAGCAGGCGCTTTATGCCAAGCTGGAGACGCTGAAGCGTCCCGGTACGGCGGTGTCGTCCAACACCTCGACCATCCCGCTCGGCCATCTGGTCGAGGGGCGGTCGGAGCAGTTCAAAAACGACTTCCTCATCACCCATTTCTTCAACCCGCCGCGCTATATGCGGCTGATCGAGATCGTCACCTCGGCGCACACCGATGCCGGTGTCGCCGCCAAGGTCGAGCAGTTCATCGATCACCGTATGGGCAAGCGGATCGTCCGCGCCAAGGATACGCCGGGCTTCATCGCCAACCGCATCGGCACCTATTGGCTGGCGGTCGCGATCAACGCGGCGATGGACCAGGGGCTGACCGTCGAGGAGGCCGACCAGATCGGCGGCCGTCCGATGGGCGTGCCGAAGACCGGCATTTTCGGGCTGATCGATCTGGTCGGCATCGACCTGATGCCGCTGCTCGCCAAGTCGCTGTCCTCGACCCTGCCCGAGGGCGATGCCTATTTCGACACGATCCGTCCGTTGCCGCTGGTCGATAAGATGATCGCGGACGGGTTCACGGGCCGCAAGGGTAAGGGCGGTTTCTATCGCCTCGACCGCAAGCCCGACGGCACCAAGGCCAAGCAGGCGATCGACCTGAAGACCGGCGAATATCGCGCGGAAAAGAAGCCGGAACGTCTGCCCGGCCGCGCCGAAAAGGACTTGGCCGCGCTGGTCGCGACGCCGGGCAAGGTCGGCGACTATGCCTGGGCGATCCTGGGCCCGGTGCTGTCCTATGCCGCAGGGCTGGTCGGCGAGGCGGCGGATGATATCGTCGCGATCGATGACGCGATGAAGCTGGGCTATAACTGGAAGTTCGGCCCGTTCGAGCTGATCGACCGCATGGGTCCGGGCAAGCTGGCCGAGCGGCTGCGTGCCGAGGGCAAGCCGGTCCCGGCGCTGCTGGAGACGGCGGGCGACCGCCCCTTCTACCGCGTGGTCGATGGCAAGCGTCAGTATCTGACGCTCGGGGGCGACTATGCCGATGTCGTCCGCGCCGATGGCGTGTTGTTGCTCGAGGACATCAAGCTGCGCTCCGAACCGCTGCTCAAGAACGGTTCGGCATCGGCCTGGGACGTCGGCGACGGCGTCGTGGCGTTCGAGTTCACCGGCAAGATGAACGCGCTCGACGAGCAGGTGCTGTCGCTCCTCCAAAAGACCATCGCGCTGGTGAAGAGCCAGTACAAGGCGCTGGTCATCTATAACGAGGGCAGCAACTTCTCGGCCGGGGCCAATCTAGGCCTCGCCATGTTCGCGGTGAACATCGCGGCCTGGGGTGAGGTCGACAAGCTGGTCGTCGCGGGGCAGCAAGCGTACAAGGCGCTGAAATACGCGCCGTTCCCGGTGGTCGCCGCGCCTGCGGGCATGGCACTGGGCGGCGGGTGCGAGATCCTGCTCCACGCCGATGCGATCCAGGCCCATGCCGAAAGCTATATCGGGCTGGTCGAAACCGGCGTCGGTCTGGTCCCCGGCTGGGGCGGAAACGGCGAGCTGATCGATCGTCTCGCCAAGTCGCCCAAGATGCCCAAGGGCCCGATGCCCGCCGCGATGAAGGCGTTCGAGACGATCTCGACCGCGCAGGTGTCGCGCTCTGCGGCTTTGGCCAAGGACTTGGGCTATCTCCGCAAGGACGACGGCATCACCATGAACCGCGACCGGCTGCTGGCCGATGCCAAGCAGAAGGCGCTGTCCCTGGTCGAGGGCTATCAGCCGCCCGAAAAGCCGGTCTTCCGCCTGCCCGGCGCGGCCGGACGGGTCGCGTTCAACGGCGCGGTCGCCGACTTCGCCAAGAAGGGTGTCGCCACGCCCTATGACGTGGTGGTCGCGGGTCGTCTGGCGAATATCGTCACCGGCGGCGAGGCCGACATCATCGACGAGGTGAGCGAGGATCAGCTGCTCAAGCTGGAACGCGCCGCCTTCATGGAAAGCGTCAAGGATGCGCGGACCCAGGCGCGGGTCGAGCATATGCTCGAAACCGGCAAGCCGCTGCGCAACTGATCGGGAGAGGATAATCCCATGCAAGTCTATAACGCACCGCTGCGCGACATGCGTTTCGTCCTCCACGAGCTGTTCAAGGAGGATGAGTTCGGCCCCGTCGCGGGGCAGGACGAATTCGGTCCCGAGCTGTACGACGCCATCCTGGAAGAGGCCGCGCGCGTCACGCAGGAGGTCCTGCTGCCGCTCAACGCCACCGGCGACATCGAAGGGTGCAAGCTGGAAAACGGCATCGTCCGCACGCCCGCGGGCTTCAAGGAAGCCTATAGCCAGTTCTGCGAAGGCGGCTGGGCCGCGCTCGCCTCGCCGGTCGAATATGGCGGGCAGGGACTGCCCGAGGCGGTGAACAAGCTGGTCGAGGAAATGATCTGCGCGACCAACCTGTCGTTCAGCCTCTATCCCGGCCTGACCCATGGTGCCACCACCGCATTGATGGGCCATGGCTCGGAAGACCTGAAGAGCTTCTACCTGCCCAAGATGATCTCGGGCGAATGGTCGGGGACGATGTGCCTGACCGAGGCGCATTGCGGCACCGATCTGGGCCTGCTGCGCACCCGCGCCGAGCCGCAGGAGGATGGCTCCTACCTCCTCACCGGGGGCAAGATCTTCATCTCGGCGGGCGACCATGACCTGACCGATAACGTCATCCATCTGGTGCTGGCCCGTACGCCCGATGCGCCCAAGGGGGTGAAGGGGATCAGCCTGTTCCTGGTGCCGAAGTACCTGCCCAAGGATGATGGTTCGGTCGGCCCCGCCAATGGCGTCAGCGTCGCGGCGATCGAGCACAAGATGGGCCTGAAGGCGTCGGCCACCTGCCAGCTGGAGTTCAACGACTCCAAGGGCTGGGTCGTGGGTGAGCTGAACAAGGGGCTCGCCGCCATGTTCACCATGATGAATACCGAGCGTGTGTCGGTGGGCATCCAGGGCCTGGGCGTCAACGAGATCGCGTACCAGTCGGCGGTCGCCTATGCGAAGGACCGCTTGCAGGGCCGGGCGCTGGGTGGGGCCGCGCGTCCCGACCTGCCCGCCGATCCGATCATCGTCCACCCGGACGTGCGGCGGATGCTGATGACGATGCGCGCCTATGCCGAAGGCTGCCGTGCGCTGGGCCAGTGGGCGGCACGCGGCCTGGATGCCGAGGCCCATGCGATCGACCCGGCGGACCAGTCGCGCGCGTCTGACTTCGTGGCGCTGATGACCCCGGTCGTGAAGGCGCTGTTCACCGATCTCGCCTTCGATGCGGCGAACATGGCGGTGCAGGTCCATGGCGGTCACGGCTATATCCGCGACCACGGCATCGAGCAGTTCGTCCGCGACGCCCGCATCGCCCAGATTTATGAGGGCACCAACGGCGTCCAGGCGCTCGACCTCGTCGGTCGCAAGATGCCAGCGCATATGGGCCGCTATATGCGTCCCTTCTTCCACGCGGTGTCCGAGCAGGTCGAAGCGCTGGTGAAGCACGAAGACAAGGCCATCACTGCTTGGGCGGCGGGGATGCAGCAGGCATTTGGCGCGCTCCAGCTCAGCACCGGTATGATCGCGCAAAAGGGCATGAAGGACCCCGAGGAAGCGGGGGCCGCCGCGACCGACTATCTGCGTTTGCTGGGCCTGGTGGGCATCGGCCATTGCTTCCTGAAGTCGGCGCGGATCGCCACCGAGCGGCTGGCTGAGGGCACCGACGAGGCGAACTTCTACAAGGCCAAGCTCGCCACCGCCGGGTTCTTCTTCGACCGTATCCTGCCGCAGGCGACGGCGGCGTTCCTGGCGATCAAGTCGGGCAAGCGCTCGACCATGGCGCTGGAGCTGGAAGCGTTTTGATACGAAGCGATGCCGGTTGCGCTTGATTGCGCGCCACCGGCATCGTACGCATGATGTGTCGTTGCCCTATGCGTCATGCGATGAACGTATAGGGTAATTCAGGCCAAGAAACGGGGCGACCGGCCATAACCGGCGTTCCCGCCCGGATGACGGGCATGGAGAGGAGAAGAGGCATGATGTTGACCCTGATGGCCATGGCCCTTGCCGGAGCGGGCGCGGCACCGAATGCGGACTCCGTGGTCGGCCGCTGGCAGACCCAGACCCGCGGCGGCGTGGTCGAGATCCAGAAGTGCGGCAATTCGGTCTGCGGTCGTATCCTGACCTCGGAAAAGCTGCGCACCAACCCGACGCTGACCGACCAGAACAACCGCGATCCCAAGTTGCGTAGCCGCCCGCTCAAGAACCTGCTCATCCTGCAGGGCTTTTCGGTCGATGGCGCGGCGTGGAACGGTGGCACCATCTATAATGCCGAGGACGGCAAGACCTATAGCGCCAAGTTGACGCCCGAGGGGCCGGACACGCTGAAGGTGCGCGGCTGCGTCTTCGTTCCGCTCTGCAAGACGCAGACCTGGACCCGTATCCGCTGATCCTTTGCCCAATCACGAGAAAATTCCGGGGAGTATGCTCATGACCAAGTCCTTCAAGGCGCCGCTGCTCGCGACTGCCATCGTCTCGTCCTCCTTCGCATTCGCCGGGGCCGCCTATGGCCAGGCCTTCTACCTTCAGGAACAGTCGACTCGCGGACAGGGCCGCGCCTTTTCGGGTGAAGGTGCCGATACCGGAGCGTCGTCGCTGTGGTGGAACCCCGCCTCGATCGCGGGCATGGAGCGCGGCGAGGCCGTGATCGGCGCCTCGGCGATCATTCCCAAGGGCGATGTCGTCGATAATGGCACGCTGATCGTTCGCCCCCGGCAGCAGCCCGCCCCCGTCGGCGGCAATCGCGTGTCGAGCGACCCGATCAATCGCGGCGTCGTGCCCTCGGGCGCGGTCGCCATTCCGCTGAACGACCGGGTCGCGGTCGGCTTGGCCGTCACCTCGCCCTACAGCTTCACCACCGAATATGACGCGAACAGCTGGGCCCGGTACAGCGCGCTCAAGACCGAGCTGCGCACCATCGACATCCAGCCCTCGGTCGGTATCGCGCTGCTCGACTGGCTGCGCGTCGGCGGCGCGTTGAACGTCGAATATACCAAGGCGGAGCTGGGCAACGCACTGCCCAACGTGTCGCCGTTGCAGCCCGATGGTTTCCAGCGGCTGAAGGGCGATGGCTGGGACCTGGGCTGGACCGCCGGTGTGCAGCTCCACAATGACTGGGCGACCGTCGGCATCAGCTACAAGTCGCGGATCAAGCACACGCTGAAGGGTAGCCTGGAGGTCGGTGGCCTGCTCGCGCCGATCCCGTCGCAGCAGAATGTCACGATCAACGATGCAACCGCCAGCTTCTACACGCCCGCGCAGATCATCGTGGCCGGCCGCTTCCGCGCCACCGACAAGCTGACGCTGAACGCACAGGCCGTGCGCTTCACCTGGGCCGATTTCGACGCCATCCGCCTGGGCGCGCCGATCAACCAAGCGATCCCGGAGAATTACAAGAACAGCTTCTCGCTGGCGGGTGGTTTCGATTACGCGGCCAATGACCGCTTGACCCTGCGCGCGGGTGTGCAGCGGGGCATCACGCCGACGCAGAACGGCAATCGCGATGCGCGCGTGCCGGATGCCAATCGCTGGAACTACTCGGTCGGTGGTTCCTATAAGCTGACGCCGCGCTTCACGCTGGAAGCGGCGGGCAGCTATATCGATTTCGCCGACGCCAGCATCGACCGGCGTACCGCGGCTTATGCGGGGTCGCAGCTGCAGACGCCGATCCTGACCAATGGCCAGGTGCAGAATGCGCGTGCGTTCGTGGCGTCGATCGGCGGCCGCTTCAGCTTCTGATTGAGAGAGTTATCATGAAGATCGTCGTGCCCGTGAAGCGGGTGTTGGATTATAACGTGAAGCCGCGCGTGAAGGCGGACGGGACGGGCGTCGATCTGGCGAACGTGAAGATGTCGATGAACCCGTTCGACGAGATCGCGGTGGAAGAGGCGATC
>MPMC02075063.1_pt1 | contig 10252 bp, 10 predicted proteins | sample 1617281 | NCBI WGS metagenome assembly MPMC02 (sample SAMN05944809, study PRJNA350692) | marine metagenome | biome: marine; feature: ODZ; material: water; isolation source: 100 m water sample filtered on 30 um supor filter | place: Pacific Ocean | collected 2012-04-09 | depth 100m m | reverse complement strand
GATCCAAAGATTGATTATGACAGGAGACGTGCGTTTTTAGATGCTCCTGATGGTCAAACAGGTTACAAGAGAGCATTAGCTACTCAAGGTGTTATCAGACGCGGGAATATGGATTTTGTTCAAGATGAGGATGGTAAGGGGTATGCTATTAATACACGTGATGTAATGAATGGTAATAAAACAGTTGGTGCCATACTTGATGAGCTTACGGGAGTTAGCACCGAGGGAGGTGGTGTAGATGAGCCACATCCGCTACAGGAGCCCCTTAAGATTGAGGAAGTAACTCCTGAGATTTTGGCACAGGCTCGGAAAGATGATCCGTCTGGATTCGGTGTTGACCCTACGACCTTTAGGAAAATGTTGGACGCTTCTGGTAGGACTGAAGCTGAATATAATATTCCTCAATTTCAACCTGATGGTTCGCGCACGCCTGGTACAAACGCTGAGTCCTATGTTTTCGACGTTCCTTTGACAGGGGAATTAACTCCTGAGATTTTGGCACAGGCTCAGATAGACGCTCTTCCAGAATCGTATCCAAGCTTTTCCGACCCGCGTTGGAAATCAAATCAATAGTACAGAGACATCCAATAACTAGTTATTAAAAGTTTCTACAATAGATTTAGGTTTATCCGTAGAAAAACATGTTCGGATTTGGGAATAGAGCGCGTAATGTAAGCCTTGAAGGGAGGCAGCAGGTACATAACAGTCATCTAACTGGTCAATCACAGATTTCAGCTAGTAACGACCCTGCTCAGATACCTCATGATGCTACTGAAGTCCTAATTAAAGGTGCACAGGTTGCAAGTGCTGGAAGAACGCTTGGATTAAGCGAAGAAGAGACACTTGCCGCTGTATCACGGCAAAGTAGACGGCAAAAACAGCGTGCATCTCATGCAGGACGTGCCGATCTACAGAGATCATGGGCTCAAAAGCAGAATACGTTGGCTGATGAGGGCTTAACAGAAGAAATTAGGGGAGTAGGGTATGCAAATGAAGATTTTGTAGATCCATTTGGTCAAGATCAAAGTGCATTCCAAGAGTGGGGTGGTGGTGATCTTTCAGCTGGTAGATCAGAACGTCTTCAGCAGGGATTAATTGATAGATCAGATATGAGCATAGCTGAAGCAGAAGCTTATGCCGATGCAACAGAAAGAGCACCACAAGGAACAGCTGGTGTGCGTGAAGCATTGCAGAGATTACAACAAGGTACGTCAAAGTATGGTTATGAAACATTCCCTGGTTCAGCAGCTGTAGAGGGTTCATTAGAAAGAGGACTAGAAGCAGGACGTTTTTCTAAAGAAGAAGATCGTTCTCTAGCTCATGAACTTGTTTCAGCTGAATCTAGTAGACGTAATCCAGAAGCCGAGCAAGCAAGCTGGTTTAGAGCACAAGCGGATGCTCGTAAGAGTTTACTGGGTGGAGGCGTAGGTGATGTAGTATTTGATCAGATGGGAAGGAGCCCTGCTGAATATCCGTATGCAGTAGTAGAAATGGGTCCAGGACAGGGACCTACTTATATAGATCCAGATACTTATGGTCCATTAGGAGCCTACGGTCCTGCCCCTGTAAATAGTTCACAAAGTGCAACTCTTAATGCCCCTTCACCTACTAATACAACAGCATGGGCAGCATTAACTCAGCCTGATATGTATGCTCTAGGTAAGACAGTTGGTAACTATCCTCAGGTAGATATTGGAGGAGTTACCAGTGAGTTCTCACGAAGAGCTAAAGAGGCATTAGGTGAAGGAGTAAGTGTCTCACCGAATGTCCGTAGTTTGTCAGAGATGCAAAGTGCTATTGATTTAATCAAAACAGCACGTATGAGGAAAGGTGACAAGTTCTATGATGTAGATGCTTCAGGTGCACGAAGGGAAACAAATGAGCCTAGTGTACAAGCAGTGCTGAATAGCATGCGTTATCAGCCTGATGAATCTAAGCAGCTTGCAAATGCATTATTCCAATTAGAAGCTGCAAGACGATTTGGTGTAGAAAGTCAAGGTAAGCAGCAGTACTACACTAGAACCGGTCCTGGCGGAACACCACGTCCAGTAGAGTTCAATAGAGGTGATGTTGCACTTGAACAGAATCAGAAGTTCCAAGGTGGTGAAACTTCTATAGCTAGAGTACCGCGCACTGCAAAGATTGCCTTAACAGATAATGAAGGTAATAGAGTACTGACGAAGAAAGGCAACCCTGCTTATCAACAAGTCAGCGAAGCATTTAAATCCCTTAAGGATCCACTTGCACGTAGTGAGGAAATCGGTGCTGTAGCTGGGGAAGGAGAACTTCCTATAAAGCGTTCAACTATGACAGGAGAACATCCTGTTGATGCAGTAGGAATGCGTGATCTACGTGGAGGTCGTTACAATCCTCCTAAAGAAGCTGGTGGACTAATTAGACGTTTTACTGGAGGTAGTAAGAAGACACCTTCAGATGAGCGTCGTTTGCATGAAGCCAAGTATGTACAAGGCACACGTGATTTGCAGGTAAAGAACTTTGTAGCTGAGGAACGTGGTAAGCGGGCTGAAAAGCGTAGAAGACAGATGTCAGCTAATGTAGCCCCAGGAGGTGCACGTGCTGCTAGAGAGAATGCTTTTATTGATTCACAAAGAGCTTCTACACAAGCTGCTGCTATGCCACGTATGAGTTCACAGCAAAGATTAGATATGATAAAGAGAAGGCGTGAGCAAGAGCGTTCACGTGATGATTCCGTAGCAAGATTTAGGGGTTAAATAAATGTCAGGCTTTAATCCAGAACAGGTACGGTTTGGTAATAAAGTAAAGGCAAAGCTTGCTGAAAAGCCTGATGCCTTTGGTACAGAGAGTGGTGGTTCTTTTGGTATGAACACTGGCGATAACCTTGATCGTCAGTCACGTAAAGCTGGAGAAGCTGTTGGTATCCGTGCTGAAGAAATGAAGACTAATCCTGAGGTACAGCAGAATTCAGCTGAGTGGTGGGAAGCATTTAAGATGAGCCCTAATTCTGCTCCATGGTCAGCAGCACGACAGCAAAATCAGGCATCAAAACTTGGAATGGTTTCATAGTAATCAGTAGTTACAATAGATGTAGTCTAATTTAATAGAGCCATGTTGAGATTTGCTGGACGAGCATTGAAGAGTATACCTAGCTGGCTTTTTAAAACTCCAAGCGGAGAACGTATGGGTGCTGCTGAAATGGCACTAAGGATAGTTCCTGATGTAGGGTTCGGTGTGTTAGCAGGTGCACAGACGCCAGGCGACCCAATAGATAAATTAATTGCAGGTAGTACACAGACTATAGGAGGAATGACTGGAGGTCTGGCATTAGGTAAGCTTGGAGGAAGAAACCAGGCAGTGGCCGGTTTGCTTGATATGGCAGGAAGTGTTGGTGGAGACTTTGCAGGAATGTATGCAGGTAATTCTGCGCTACGTGCTAAAGATGTAATAGCAGGTGGAGCAGGAATGACTCCTTGGGAACGAATGAGTGCTGAGGAACAGAAACTATTTGCTCAGCAATTGGAACAGCAGATCCTTTCGCAGTATGGGATCATTCCAGGAACACGTGAACAGTACATGCAGAATAGCGGATTAGCATAATGGCTTCTAATGCACAGTGGAAAAATTTTGTTGAAGGTTTTAAGAGCGCCTATGGGGAAGGTCGTGAGGATCAGATCCTTGCACATCACCGAGAACGAAAGCTACGTGGAAAAGGTATTGAAGCGCCTAGGGGTCAAAAGCTATTAGCAACAAATAGGACAGCAACTTTTTTAAGGGACTTAACAGGTACTTCAAAGCCTGCCGCTCGTGAAGTACGGGAAGAGATGGGGTTAGGACTGAAACCTACAACAATGGGTAAGGTAGGCCAAGGATTAGGTGTACTAGCTGGAGATCTTACACAGGACCGTACACGCGAAGCATGGTGGCTATTAAATGCTCCTCAGGCAGTAGCAAATGTAACGCAAGAGGGATTACTGAATAAGGTGCGCCCGGACTTGTTTGATACGCATCCAATAATGCATGGAGCACAACTTACATCAAAGTCAGGGACAGTACTACCTAATCAACCAAAAGAGAGACCACTTACAACTAGTCCAGAAGATATGGACATTGCGCATGCAAAAGGTTATATAGATAATTACGGTAATCCTACAAGAGGAGTATCAATTCAGGATGGAGAATTTAGAGAAGTAAATCATCAGCCAGGTTGGGTTGACTCTTTAATGATTCCAAGCGGTATAGCCGTTAATGCAGGTATTGGTTTACTGAATCCAATGGGAGGAAGTGGAGGCTATGATGCTGTATTTGCTAGTGATGAAGATCGAACTAAAACAGATAATGTAGTAGCAGAAATTGCTGCTAAGTATATCTTAGGTAGGACAGGAAATCTTGCACCCTATGAGGAGTTTGTAAAGCATCGTCCAGATGTAAGCCGTGGAGAATACAATGCATACAAAGCATTTAAGTGGGATAAAGAAGGTGATATTAATATTACAGACGGTGATTTCACAGTACCTACTGGCGTGTTGAAAGGGACGATGGATGGCATCCATGGTCCAGAGCTGCAGTTCCTTGGACGTAGCTTACCAGTTACAACAGCGCTGATGCCTATAGCAGCTACTATTGCTGGAACAACAATTGGCGCATCACGTGGAAGTCATCCTATTCGTAATGCATTTGCAGGCGGAATGACAGCTTTAGCAGGCAGTACTGTCTTAGGGTTGGCGCTTGAGAATGAAAGACGAAATAGAAACATGCGTGATAATATGCCGAAGTCTGCTGTACTTGATCCAGAAGGTCCAGTTAATAATTATTGATAGACTAGTTAGTAGTAAAGATACAGAGTAATGGCACGTAGATTTTCACCAACTAATTATGTTAGTAGCTTTCTAGATTCTGATAGGCCAGACTATGGAGAACTAGGGGCCTTAGGTGTGCGTACCCGTTTCAATGAAGAAGCTACCAGTAGGCTATGGGATGCAGAAGTAGACGCTAATAAGATCCTTAGTGATGCAGGTGTCACCGCTGCTGAAACAGTAAGTGAGGGAAAGCAGCGTTGGGCTGGAGATAAGATGTGGGGCAGTATATTTAAGACTGTTGGTAAGACAGCAGGAGGAGGCTTGACGGCAGCTGGTAAACATTTTGGTTGGGGTAAGCAAGATTTAGGTGATAAGCTTGATGATATCAGACCAGGCCTAGGTACAGCACCTCCTACCCAGTGGCGTTTTTCAGATCGTTATTAGTTTAATAAGTTGCTTTTGATAAACTAGAATAAAGATTAAAGATTATTAAAAATGCGTTTTGCAGCTGCTAAAAATCAAATAATATTTGATGGGTTTAAGGCATCAGGTGCTGGAGGCGAAAGTGTAGGTGCTGCCGCTGGAATGTCAACAATGCCTAGTGCATATGCGTCTTTTAGGAAAAATGCATGGAATCCAGCAGCTGTTGCTGGTGCAGGAGTAAAAGGTCATACAGAGTTAACAAATGCAATAAAAAGAGCACGTGCCGGTGTGCAGATATCCAAAGATCAGGCTATCGCTATTAAAAAGAAAGCACAGGCAGAGAGAGAGGCATATGAAGCAGCCGGCCAGGCTTCCAAGACATCAGGTATAATTTCAGGTATTGGTGGGGTTATCACAGCAGCAGCTCCTTTTGTACTTCCTTTCCTTAGCGATGAGACAACAAAGAATACAGTTGATACTATTGATGATGCAATCAGTATTCTAAGGAATCTGCGTCCCGTTAGTTTTTATTACAATAAAGAATATAGTTTACATCCTGAACTCAAACATTACGGCTTCATTGCACAGGAATATCAAAAGCATATGCCTGATGCAACATATACCGAAAAGAGTACAGGTAAGTTGTGTATAGACACCAGTGAACTCATAGCACTGCTAGTCGGAGCTATTCAAACTCTTGAAGGACGTGTAAGGCGTCTAGAAGTCAAAAGCGTTCTTGAACCAGTTGGACTAACATCATGATGCATCCCACCTCAATGCCTAATGTAGGTGCTATTAATTTAAGTGATATTGCGCAGTACCTAGGAGGTAAGCCGACACAATCACAGGTAATGGCTTCTACTGGGAAGCTATTGAATGATGTAACATTCAATAAGATGCCAAAGACAGTTGGTAGGTTTGCTGGACAAGGATTGTCAAGAGGATTTGCTAGAGCAGTTCCCGTACTATCTCTTGGTACAAACCTGTTAGATGTAGGAGATATCATATTAGGTGACGAGAGTTTTGCTAATAAAGCAATGGATGCAACAGCAATGGCTGCTGGTGCAGCGATTGGTGGCTTCATGGGTGGAGGAATCTTCTCACCACTAACAGCTTCGATTGGTGCCAGTGCAGGTAAATCTCTTAGTGATGCTACTCAATGGTTATTTGGAGATAAAAAGACCGCAGAACAACGTAGAATGGAAGAAGCATTAGTAGCACTTCAAGGTAGAGGATTAGTTTGATGGCACAACCGACAACTCCAGTTATTCTTTCTACTCCGAATAAAGCCCTTCCACTTATCACTCAGGCTGAAAGAGAGGCCTATGCAGGTAAGAATACAGGAAGTATGAAACATTGGGCGGATCCAATTGAGCTTTTTACTAATAGAGGTGGAGGATTAATTAAAGATATAGCAAGGGATCCTAATAGAAAGTGGTCAAAGGAAGGTGGATATAAGATAACTCCACTTGAATGGGCCAGTGGTGTCAGAGATCATCATGTACATAGAGCAAGGCTTGATGCTGGATATAGTGATAGGTTAGAAACTCCTCTTTATAGAGAAGCAACTGAGTATGAGATACCCTTCAATCGTGATACAAAGCCAGCTGCTTTGGAAAAGAAGGTTAGTTATGCGTCCAGTGTAGCTAGTGCTAAGGAGCTTAGTATCCCTACGATAGATGCAAACGGTAAACCTTTTACAACTTCTGAGCTAAACACAAAAATAAGAAAAGCGACGGGGGCGATAGACGATGAGGTCGTTGCGGCAAGCACTGTTGGGAGAAGGGCTACTGAAACTCATCAGGACAATAGGCGATTAGTCACAGAAAAACTCAATAATTTGAAGTTCACTCAAGGGCTACAGAATAAGCAATTTAATTTTCAAGTGAGTGAGGCAAAGGAAGCCGTAATAGAAGCAGCTAGAGAGCGTAACGCTCAGAGAGAACTTCAACGTCTACAGAATACAGCAAATATTGAGCAAGTACAATTACAAAATGATGCAAATAGAGAAAGATGGCAGGCTGAATTAGATTGGCATAAACAGAATGAAAGTGAGAATAGAATTCAAGCCATTCTCGCTGGATTATTCGCACTAGGTGGTGCAGTTGCGATATAACTAAATAAGGTATATAACTAAAATGTATGTCTTCAAAAGTATCAATTACAGCCAAGAATAGTACACTGTTAAAAAAGAGGCCTGTACAGGGTTCTGATCTAACTGAAAATGAAATTTCAGCTATAGATAAGGGTGATGTACAGCGTATTGTCTGGAGTGGTGATTCGGTAGATGGTCATACGAAAATCTCGCTTGCAGATGATGCGGGTAACTGGTATATTTATGATGCTCATTGGGATGGACTTCCGGTAGTAGAAGAGGAGATGAATGGTATCACTCCTAAGAAATTAGATACTCCATACTTTTCACAGAGAGATAATTTTAGAGATTCTAATAGAACATGTTTCTCATCATCATGTGCGATGATGTTAGAGACATTAGTCCCAGGTACACTCCCTGGCGCGCGTGGAGATGACGAGTATATTAAAACGGTCTTCAGTATTGGTGATACAACGGAAGCATGGGTTCAGGAAGAAGCTTTGTCCAGGTATGGTGTCGAAGTACGTTATATCCAGAACGGTAGTTTAGATACTTTAAAAGAGCAGATTGATAAAGGTAAACCTATACCAATTGGAATCCTCCACCACGGCCCAGGATATGCCCCTGCAGGCGGTGGGCATTGGATTTGTGTGTATGGTTACTTCTGTGATGGCTTCTGGGTCATGGACCCATGGGGCGAGCTTGATCACAAGACAGGGCAGTATATTTCAGCAGATGGTGAAGCACTGCGTTATTCCAATGAATTAATCAAAGCCCGATGGACTGTTGCAAGTCCTACTGATGGTTGGGCAATGCTTGCTTAAAGGGTAGATACTAGTCCATTGATATAATCTTTCTTACTTTTATCCCAATTTCGCGAGGGTCCTACCCAAGGTGAAATGTTTCCTACTCGTTTGATGTGACTCAGGAAAATTTGATCTTGAACTTCTGGTGTGAACTTAGTAGTTTTAGGATCTAATCCCATACGTCTTACTTCATCTTGCAAAGTATCTCCAATGAATTGATAACGTCCTACCGCGTGTAGACCTCCTGAGTCTAAATGCTCCTGAAAACTAAGCCCTTGCTGCCTAGTGTTCTGCCTTTTGAAAATCTCATTCAAAGTCATACCAGTCAACGAGGTGCCAAAAGTTTCTTTATGGGAACCTCTCTTACCTAGAACCTTGGTCCCATCTTTAGCGCCACCTTGGTTAAAGGCTTCATATCCCCACGGGCCAGATTCAGGTCCTGCGACGGCGTCAGCAACAATCTTAGAGTTACCTGATAATGAACCTCCCGTTATAGGTGCTGAGGATGTAGAAGAGGTAGAAGAGGGAGGAGGAGAAGAGCCAGAAGTACTAGGTTTTGGCATATTTTGAAGTAGCTCATCATATGTCTTGGTAGCTTCAGCTGTTACTTTATCTATATCTTCATTATCAGCAACGACGATTTTGGTAGGAATGATTTCAATAGGAGGTGGGGGATCCTTCTTCTTCTTCGTTGCTTCGATCGCCAACTGTCCCATACCAGCTAACATGCCAGCTTTTTTAACCCAACGTTCAGCATCACTTTTGGCTTTACTGACTTTATCATATGCCTTAGTTCTTGCTTCCAGTTCAATTTTATTAGCTCTTACTTTAGCTTCTGCCTCAACAGCAGTAGCTGCTTTACTACTTTGAGCAGCAATATTAAGAGCTGAAAGCTGGGTGTAATCAGGAGCTGCCTGCCTTGATGTTTCAAGGAATGAAGTTAATGCATTACCTGCTGCATTACCTGCGTTAACTATATTAGCACCTGTGTTTTTTCTAGTAGCAGCAAAATTCATGTCAGTCTAATCCGTTGTCTTCTACTATTTTATAGAATAGAAATAAGTTAAGTATAAAGTAAGGCCATGACAAGTAGGTTAATGCCGTGGGAAATGCCAGGATATCAAAGTGCACCTGGTGGAGGTACTTGGGCAGATAAAACAAAAGCCACTGCAGGAGGTGTGACCGGTGGCCAACCGACAGTCCCTAATACAGGTGGAAGAGTAGTAAGTGCGAAAGGGAAAGGTCAATCTGTTGATGCTGCTTCTGGCGGTCAGTTCGGTATGGGTCAAGTATGGAGTCATTTAGCTGAACATAAACCTGGAGAAGATGATGTAGAAGGAAATGCGCTTAAAGATACATTTATGTATGATGCTGCAACATCACAGATGAATCATCAGCAATCTGTAGCTGCTGGTTGGCAGAATGCAGAGATCCAATCGAATCTAATGAATCAGACTGCTGATCTAGAGTTACGTAATACTGGCGCGAATATGGATAGAGAGTTTAATTATGGTATGACGAAGATGGGTACAGAGGCTGATATCCAAGAAAACTTCGCTCAGAATGAAGCGATAAGAGATGTAAGCAAGATGGGCTTTGCAGGCGATATTCAGCAAGCCCAGACAGGGAAAGAAGGATTAGAGCAACGGGAGGGGATGAAAGAGCAAGGGACGCAAGACAGGTCAACCATGGACACTGCTGCCGGTCATAGGAAAACGGAGCAGGAGACTCAGGGAACACAGGATCGACTGAATATGGATAAGGCTTCAGAGCATCGCGGTACTGAAATCTCTAATCAAGGTACAGAAGATCGTTTAAATATTGATAAACAAAGTGAAGCTGCTGTTGCACAGATTGGCGCTCAAGGCGGCCAGGATCGTTTAAATATTGGGGAACAAAGTGATGCTACTATTGCACAGATTGGCGCACAAGGTAGTCAGGATCGTTTAAATATTAGTGAGCAAAGTGGTGCTGATGTTACGAGGATTGGTGCACAAGGTGCACAGGATCGTTTAAATATTGGGGAACAAAGTGATGCTAATATTGCACAGATTGGTGCACAAGGTAGTCAGGATCGTTTAAATATTAGTGAGCAAAGTGGTGCTGATGTTACGAGGATTGGTGCACAAGGTGCACAGGATCGTTTAAATATT
>MPMC02063702.1_pt1 | contig 10258 bp, 12 predicted proteins | sample 1617281 | NCBI WGS metagenome assembly MPMC02 (sample SAMN05944809, study PRJNA350692) | marine metagenome | biome: marine; feature: ODZ; material: water; isolation source: 100 m water sample filtered on 30 um supor filter | place: Pacific Ocean | collected 2012-04-09 | depth 100m m | reverse complement strand
TCGGTCGATTCAGACCTTCCTTGAGTAGTACTCCACCACCAGCAATTCGTTGATTTCAAGCGCTACCCATTCGCGCTCGCACTTGCTAATGATCTTGGCGCTCATTTTTGCTTTATCGAGCTCGATGTGCGGTGGCACATTCGCCAAGCCTGGAAACTCCAGGTTGGCTTCGGCCAGTTTTTTGCTGCCCTTGCGCTCGCGAATTGCCACGACATCACCGGCTTTGCATTGGTAGCTAGCAATATCGAGAACACGGCCGTTCACGGTCACATGGCCGTGGTTTACCAGTTGACGAGCACCTGGAACAGTTGGCCCAAAGCCAAGACGGAAACAGACGTTATCGAGTCTGTTCTCAAGCAGCTTGAGCAGGTTGGTTCCAGTTGAGCCATCTTGAGCACGGGCTTTCTTGACGTAGCGCACCAGCTGCCGTTCGGAAATCCCGTAGTTGAAACGAAGCTTCTGCTTCTCTTCTAGGCGGATCGCGTATTCAGAGCGCTTGCGACGGGCTTGGCCGTGCTGACCGGGGGGATGGGACCGCTTTGCGGCCTTCCGGGTGAGACCTGGTAGATCTCCCAAGCGCCGCGTGATCCTCAATCGAGGGCCGCGGTATCGAGACATGAGTTAAGGCAGGTTGGATAGAATAGTTCGCACTGTCGATACGTCATGCTGGAACTCAAGGCCCAGCCTTCGGCTCGCTATGCGCGAATCAAACATCCTATCTGGCAGTACTCCCAACCCGATCAACAGATTCGTTGGCTCGCTTTTGCTTGCTTTGATCGGCTTCTATCGCAAATGGATTTCACCTTTGATTGGCCCCCATTGTCGCTTCATACCAACCTGTAGTGCTTACGGCCTTGAAGCAATTGAGCGCCACGGACCTTGGCGTGGTGGTTGGTTAACTCTGCGGCGCCTCTCTCGTTGCCATCCATTTACGCCTTGTGGTTGCGATCCGGTGCCGGACTGATGCAGGCCTTGACATTGATCCTCTATAGCCGCCAAGGCTGTTGCTTGTGTGAGGGGCTCGAGCAACGCTTACGCGAGCTTGCTTTGCATCAGCTTCAGCCGCCTGCAACGCTGCGTGTGATTGATATTGATGATCAAGCTACGCCGGCCAGTGTTCGCGCCCATTACGACTTGCAGGTTCCGGTTTTGGCGTTAGCGGCTTTTGACCAGAATTCGTCTTTAGAGTTGCAGCGGGTGTCGCCTCGATTGGCGGGAGAAGGTCTTTTCCGTTGGTTACAACAAGCCTGCACTAAGGCCCTTGAATCGGATTAGAACTGCTTCATTCATGGGTGGGCCGCAATGACCCAGACGCTCCACTCTTTATTGCGAGCCGTAGGCCTGCCAGTGCCAGCCGGATTAGCGAATCCGGCCCTTGGAATGCTCAGCTGTGATTCTCGTTCTGTTGCTCGGGGCTCTCTGTTTTTGGGCTTGCCTGGTGAACGGATAGATGGCGGCAACTTTTGGCCTCAGGCCTTTGCTGCTGGGGCGCAGGCCGCAGTGATTAGCCAGGCTGCAGCTGCATTGCAGCCACCAACTCTTACCGACACGGTGGTGGTAGTGCCTGAGCCGGTGTCGTTATGGGTGGGAAAGTTGGCCGCAGCTTTTTGGCAGCAGCCTTCTGCTCACATGGCCCTGATTGGGGTCACAGGTACGAATGGCAAAACAACTATTACCCATCTGATTGAGCATCTCAGTGCAGCAGTGGGCATGCCAACTGCTTTATTTGGCACCCTCGCAAATCGCTGGCCTAATTACAGCGCAACCGCTACGCACACCACGGCCTTTGCTGATCTCCTTCAAGCTCAGTTAGCGAAGGCGGTGGAGGCTGGAGCTCAGTTGGGAGCTATGGAGGTGAGCTCCCATGCCCTTGATCAGCAACGGGTGGCGGGATGTTGTTTTGCTGGTGCTGTGTTCACCAACCTCACTCAAGATCATCTCGACTATCACCCCTCTATGCAGGCTTACTTCGAGGCCAAGGCCCTGCTGTTTGCGCCACCGTTATTTGAATCGAGTTCAGCCAAGAGAGTGCCAGCGAAGGCAGTCTCAGCGAAGGGAGTCTCAGCAAAGGCAGTGGTGAATATTGATGATCGCTGGGGTGCACTTTTGGCGCAGCGACTCGGTAAGAACTGTTGGCGTAGTTCTCTGGCAGAGGGTGTTTGCGAACGTGCTGAAGCTGAACTGACGATTACCGATCTGACGATGACCACTGCTGGGGTCCAGGGTCGTTTGATCAGCCCATCTGGAGAGGGATTGTTTCGCTCTCCTTTGTTTGGGCGCTTCAACCTGATGAATTTGCTTCAGGCGGTAGGCGTATTGCTGCAACAGGATTTGCCTTTGCCATCGCTGTTGGAGGCCATTGCAGATTTCCCTGGGGTGCCAGGGAGGATGGAGCGGGTGCTGATTCCTGAAGCTGATGCAGCTCAACTACCCACTGTTTTGGTGGATTACGCCCACACTCCTGATGGCCTGGAAAATGCCTTGGCAGCTTCTAGGCCGTTTACCAGCAAAAACTTGTGCTGCGTGTTTGGTTGTGGTGGCGACCGTGACCGCGGCAAGCGCGCTCAAATGGCTGCGATTGCAGCGCGGTTTGCCGATCGGGTGGTGGTTACATCAGATAATCCCCGCACAGAGGATCCTGATCAAATCCTTGCTGATGTAGTGGCTGGAATCCCTGAAGGCACAGTGCTGAGCGTGGAGCGAGATCGAGCAAAAGCAATTGCTGTTGCTATTGCCGAGGCTGATGCTGGTGATGTGGTGTTAGTCGCCGGTAAGGGGCATGAGGATTACCAGATCCTCGGCACTACCAAGGTGCATTTCGATGATCGCGAGCAGGCTGAGCAGGCGCTTAGACGGCGCTTAGATGACTGAATAAGCTTTGCAGGTGTGAGCTGGCTTTGATCAGGCTGGTTGCTGATTAATTGCCAGCATGGCTACATTGAGCAGGTGTAACAGCCGCATCACTATCAAAATTTACGGCTTTAACTGAGAAGATTTTGTGGCTATTTTGACAAGCTTATTAAGTTGTTCGCATATCAACTTGGGGTGAGCGAGCTGGATGAAGTGACCACTATTAACTCTAAAAATAATGCTATTAGGATTCTGATTTAACCATTGCTTTTTGCAAGTTATACCAGCTTGCTGTGATTGGAGCTTTTTTATCCATGTAAGTGGATGAAGCGATTATTATTGGAAATTTGCTACTCATACGAGGCAATATTGCCACTTGCTCTATGGTCTTATGGAATCCCTTTTGTTGGTAAAATGAATCAGCTGTCATCGTATTATTTTTATTTGATCTCGAGAAACTGTATAGCTTATAAGCTTCCTGGCTAGAGATTTTGTCCATTCTTGCAAGAGCGATTTTAAATTGTTTTTGAATCCGATCTGAATACTGATAATCACTAGGCACAGGATCGACCATTAGCATGCCAACAACTAAATCAGGGTATTTGCGTGCAAAATATCCTGCATAAATTCCACCATAGGAGCGTGAAACAAGAATATATGGTGATTGTATGTGGTTTCTTTTTAACAACTTAATTAATTTAGAGTTAACAAGCTGCGCTGTAATGGGCTTTGTTAAAGAGATGCTGAAATCTGGCGGACTTTTCCCCAGTCCACTTCTGTCGTACATAAACACATTGCCGTGTTGCTTGATACACTCAAAGAAGGTTTTATTTTCAGACCATTCTTTTAGAGATGTTCCTGACCCATTTTGAAATACAATAGTACCTTTAAATTTTGCATTAGGGTTCGAGTGATACTGGGAATACAAAGATGATTTGCCAACTTTTGTATAATTAGCTTGAGCGAAGGCATGCAATGGACAGCAAAGCGCAGACAAAATTATTAGTTCTTTCAACATAACTTTTCTATAATTCTTGCGATTTTTTCAGTCTAAAGCCTACTCTATCCTGACTTTTGGCTGAAATAGCAAGTCATGTCAGTTTAGAGCTGATAATATATTTAATTGACCTCTCCGAGTTTATTTAGCTCTTTAAGGGACCAATGTGGCCCAGGTAAAAGCTGCGCCAATGCCTATCCAAACCCCGGCAGCAGTCCTAAGGCCTGCGTCACCGATGGCATCAATAAGGCGTCGAGAATAGCTGGTGATAATTAGCAGAAGACTTCCCTGGCTGATCAGCAAGCCTAGGAAATAAGCAGCCAGAGGGGTTGGCTCTGCACCAATAACTGCGCCACCTAATAAATAACCATGCAGTGAGATTACAGGCACTAAAATCAAAGGTGAAACCTTGCCTAGGGCGACAAGCCCTGCAATGGCGAGGCTTAGCGACACCAGTGCTTCTGCATAGACAGCGAGAGTCTCTGGTAGAGGCATCACTAAGGAGATGGCACTGCCGAGAAGGCCAGCGGCCAGTAATGGAATTAGCCATTTCCGTGGTTTATTCAAGCCCACGAAACCGATAGCGAGCAGAAACAAGAGGTGGTCTGGTCCAAGTAGTGGGTGGCCGATTCCACTGATCAAACCCTGCAGGGCATTGAGATCTTGTCCCTCGACCATGCCAAAGGGGTGATGAGCAAAAGCTGGCCTCACCAACATGGCTAGTAGTGCTGGTGTCGCCAGGATTGCTGCGATTAGCCAGTGGTAGCTGCGGGATACCGTGGAACGGTGCCTTAGGGCAAGCTTAGTAGTAATGACTCGATCCTCGTCGATGGAAATTCGGCGGGCATTCTGACTCACGCAAGTGCTCTAATTAAGGGCGGTTGCGCTTTACAGCTGCGGGACAGTGTCGGATTCTCACCAGACTTTCCCCGTTTCCTTCAGCAGCTGATCCCTGCTGAAACCGATTTATGTAGTAAAGCATAGCCATTTTGTGCGATCAACGCTGATCTGACAATTTGTCGGCTTAGTGAAGTGATAATTAAGTGCTAAATAAAAATTAGCTTTCTTGTATATGTGTTGGCTGTTTTTCGTTGAAGTGAATAAATAATTGCTTTGTGATTTGATGCGTATCAGAGGTGCCTTTGACAATGAATCTAAGTGCAGCTAGTGATTAATTGCTTAACTTACTTTTGCTAGGGCTTTAAGTGCTGTTGTGAGCGCGGTGAGTTCTTGCTCTTCAGTGATGAAGTGCACGCAGGCTCGCAGGCAAGTTGGATCTTCTAGGTGACGGATCCAGAGCCCATTTCTACCTAAATGTTCCACCACATCTGATGCTGCAGGGCCCTGGTGCAACTGGAAGCTGACGAGACCCGCTGCTGGTGGACCTTCCAAGAGTGGCTTTACACCTTTGAGGCTTTGCAGCCCATTCCATAGTTGTTGGCTGCATCGACGAATTTGCGTCAGTCTTTGCTGTGCTGTTCCTTCTTCTTCGAGTAGCTCTAGTGAGCAGCGCAGTCCCGCTAGAAGAGGTACGCAGGATGTGGCCACCTCAAAACGCCTACTGTCGTAATGGAAGAGTTCGGCCAAGTTGTTTTGGATACGGCCCTCGTCCTGCAGGCTGCGCCAACCAATCAGGGTGGGGTTTGCTTCTGCAAGCACCCGTTCTGAGAGTGCTATTCCGCCAAGCCCTTCAGGTCCGCAGGCCCATTTGTGTCCAGTAAAGGCATAGATGTCTGAGGCTGCGGCTGCTTTTTGAACAGGTAGTTGAGCGAAGCTTTGGGCAGCATCCACCAGTAAGAACGGATGCTGTGGATGGCTGGTTAAAGCAGCGGCAACAGCCGAGATCGGCATCACCTGGCCAGTGTTCCAGAGCAGATGGGAAAGCACCACCAGTCTTGTGCGGGGCTTGAGGTTCTGCTCAAGGCTTTCCAGCACAAGGCTGTCGCTAGTCGCTTGATCGTCAGCACCTAGGCGTAGCTGCTTCACGGGCAGGGTGTCGATTTCCAGTCTCTGCCGCCGGGCAAGCTCAATGCATGCGGCAACGACACCTGGATGCTCACAGTCGCTAATCAGCAGCCGATCGCCTTGGCGGAAAGGCAGACCCCAGAGTGGTAATACGCAGCCACTGGTTACATTCTCTGTGAGCGCCAGGCGAGCAGGCTTAACGCCACAGAGCCGAGCCAGTTGCTGGCGGGTGGTTTGGATTTCGCGGGTTATATATGGCCATACATTGTTAGTAAAAGGTCCTAGCTCCTGAATCCTCTGCCAGCTTGCGGTGATTGCTTCTAGAGATGGCGTTGGCAGGGGGCCTTGGCCGCCGTAGTTGAAATAGGTTTTGTTAGCGAGTGCCGGGCAGAGATCTCTAAGCATCACAGGATTGTTGGTTGGTATTGCTGTTGGTATAGGTGCCGTTTAGAAAGGTCCCTAACTACATCACTAAGCTCCGTTAACGCTACATGCAGCGGCGGTTAGTTCCTATGGATATGAGGTTTGTGATCGCTAAAGCCGCGTTTAAAGACCCAGGAGACTTAATAACAAACGAAAAATGACTTGATGAATAAATTTCCCCTAGGATAAGGATATTCAATACATCACAGACGATTCTTGACGGGGGTTAATAACCAAAGAAACAATTGTTGGTTGCTTCTCATTTGTTTTGTGAAGTTGGTTGGAACATCACACCATCTCCCCAATCAAAGTCCAATTTGGTGATTTGATTCACGGTCAACCGTGAGGTTGCTTACAACCGTGTAAAAAAAACTATTGAGAGAAGGTGTACATCAAAAAGGTGGACTCTACTTTTTGCTATCAAGAACCTCTCCCGCACTTCTCAATCTCCATTGGAGACAAGACAATAGAAAGAACGACCTAAAGGGTTTGGAAACTTATCTATAGGGTAGTAAACTTAAAGGCAACTCGTTGTAGACCTATAGTGAATCGAATCAACAAGCCTCCTTTTCGTCTGAAGGGTTCATTAGTTGATAAATCCTCAAAGGTCTTCCCCAGACAGGATGAAAGTGATAAAAAAAATAATGAAGATAATCTCAGCACCATTGTTATTGGTGTTGGGATCATCCTTGTCCTATTTGGTATATTCATAACTCTTATGCCTTTGGGCAAATATCATAGTCGGAATAACTACTGCCTAGAACTTGTCACTTGGAAGAGTCTATACAGTAAATCTAAAAGTAAATATAATCAGGAGAATGGACTGAAAGACAGGAGAAAGGAATGGGACGGGAAGTCAAATGGACTCAAATGTATTAGCTTTCTAGGTTTGACTAATGGAAACATCTCCTTGTATACTAGATATAGTGGGACATTTAAAGATGATTATTAACCGTTAAAATATTAACGGTCCTATCTGCCAAATGCGTACTCACAAATCTCTCTAAATGATTTCGCTAATTCCAACCAACTCCTTTAAGTTCAACCTCAGTTTGTTTTTCGTCCTCATCTTGTTCTCTTTTGGGATTAGTCATAGGTTTAATTACGTTCTTTAGTATTATGCTTACATTTTAGGTCTTCCAGAAAAAACCTCAGATAGGTCTCTGATGGATCATGATTTATAGGTGGGACTTGATTTACCAGGGGAGGCGGGTAGGCTGTATTGGAACGAGGGACCTACCTCATGATGTCAAGTCAATTCCATGACCAATCGACTTGATAATGGAGATCCCTCAATCGAGGAATTAACAAGATCAGGGGTTTATAAAAGGTTTGAAACTAAGGTTGATATGCTCCCTATCTATTCTCTCAAAGGCCCACCTGATTTGATAGTTTCAGAAAGCACACCCACTATAAAGGTTTCGATTATCAATGATTGGTGATTAATATATGACAAGTGTTCGGAAATAATCGAGAAGTACAACGTAAATATCTGAAGGGCTATTACGATATGAAAGGACTTTGGAAGTCCCTATAGTCCCCCCACTCAATCCAGGGACTATTTTGTTTAGACGTTATCTTATAGATCGAGCTAGCAGGCCTTAGGCGAGACCAATGAAGAGAAGGGGACTGCTTGATACCTAACATCTATACTAATCCTTAGCTTTTTACTATAAGTAAACTTCTAATTTCTGCAGATAGCGTTGGTATAGCTGTTGGGACAGGTCTTTTTAGATAGGCAATGCACATTATATACATCCGACTCTTTAGAGCGATTTTGTTATAAACTGCTACTGTCTATCATAGCCGTTTTTTATAGTGATTGATAATAGGATGACTACGATCATCAAAATGCCATAAAGTTTTATATGAATCGCAGCACTCATGTTTCTATTGAATAATACTGTAGGCCATTCATCGGAGCAGGCTCTCAATGGCCTGATTTCTCCCTGCACGCACCACCACCCCACCCCATCGCACGCCTGGTGGCAGCAATGGTTATAAGAAACCCTAGTCGAGTCTCACTTTGAAACTCTACGCAGTTTCCTACCACAACTCTTTATTAAGCCTCATGCAGAAGCCAGCAAATCAGAGATCTAAAAGAATTTAGTACTTTTTGGCGAAACAGATAATCAAATTATGCAGGAAGTTACTCTTCAGCCAATTGATCCACAAGCCTTTTCAATTCAACTTGCTGATCATCTCTGTGGCCCTGTACCCTTAATAGAGATTGGAGATAAGAATGATTTCTGAATGTGGTTCGTTACTTAGCCTATCGTTGTGAACTCAAGCAGATTAAGCCATCAGTTCTTGCTCAGGCTGTTTCCGGTTTAATTTACTGGGGCCTAATCTGCACTATAAATCAGCATGAACGTGCACAATTGATTATTCTGCATCGCTCACCCTATAGTTATTTGCCTGCTATTGCTATACCAGGCATGCCAATCACAAGCCAATGGCTTGTGATGTCTCAGTATTAGCGACTTGAACATGAACTAACGCATTTAGCGACCCAACACTTAGTCGAAGAAATCCGACTAAACCTTTTTGATGAATTGGTTGCTGATTCAATCGGGATGCTCAAGACTCTTTAACTTTTCTCTTCTGAGCTGTTTCGACAGGGCCTTGCCCTCAATGTTGACTCAACAACCACTACAAATGGCCGGGTTCATACCTAATTAGGTGTTTTGGATTAAAAAATAGTTAGATTGTATGTAAATATCTCCTGCAACGAGCTATAGAACTAGAGAAACTATTGGCTGCGAGGTTGATCCCATATCAGCGAATCCCACTCTTGCGATACCTCACTAGCAACGATTTGATCATCCTTTTCTTGCTCCAAATCATTTAGCTAATGCGGCAGGGGAAGTTTATACTCAGTTTAAATAGTCACTTAAGCAATTCTTGGCAGCTTTTTCGATTGTTCCTATAATAACTTTGTCGAGCAATTTTGCTATGAAGGATGATCTCCCACAGAAATGGTGTCTTGAGGGTCGACAGCTATTTGATGCTTTGAAATCACTTCAAAAATTTCATTCAATAACTGAGGAGTCAGAGCTGGCAAGGCTATGTGGTTATTTTGATGATGAAAAAAATGTATTAGTCGATCTTTTTGAAGATGCTGTATCTTTAGCTGAGTCCCAGTTTAAGGATAGAACTATTTATGATATTGAATTGTATGAACTTATAAAGGGACGCCTTTGCCGTACAGATACTAGCAATGGCGGTGATGTATATATCACAAAGAAGGTATGGGAGTCGGATTATGATTGCGATGATTGTTGGGATGAAGTCACTGTAGACTATCTTAAGGCTTTAATGCTATGCAAGGAAGCTGTAGCAAAAGAACAATTGGAATCCATGGGTTTTACAGAACCAATGATGACAACTCCTATATCATCTATGCTTTATGTTGATACCAACGGTATTGAACCCGTAGAGGATGAGGATCTCATGGATAGTTATGGTATCGATATGGATGATCTGCATTTGGCATCCAACTGGGGTGATAGTTAGTCATTCTAATAGACCTTATGGTTTTACCTGGCTAAGGGTCGGGTGACTTGTTTGGCAACCTAACTAGCAACCTAACTAATCAACTTTTCCCTGTCGGCTTTGCTTTCTTCACCATACTCTAATTCAATCAAACAACTACTTACACGTTCTTTACTAGGCCTACTTGTTGCGAATATATTATTCTTTGTGCAGCTTCTTGCCTTCATTTGCAATCGATTATGGCAGTCAACTTGAATGGTGAGCCGAATACCGTTGGCAAAGTATTTACTACTATTACTATAAGCCTTGCTTTGGGTCTTAATGGTTTAGTGATTATCGCTTGGTTTCTCTGGTCAGCTAAGCTGTAGCTAAATCAACAAGCAAGTCATCAGGCTTGACTATTTTAAATAGATAAAAAATTTCTCCTTATCTAGTCCAATGGACTAAATTGAAAAATATTGTTTGCGATTACTAATTGTTTGCCAACTTTATTAGGCATGATTCATCACATCTCACAATGAGCTGCAT
>MPMC02188307.1_pt1 | contig 10321 bp, 9 predicted proteins | sample 1617281 | NCBI WGS metagenome assembly MPMC02 (sample SAMN05944809, study PRJNA350692) | marine metagenome | biome: marine; feature: ODZ; material: water; isolation source: 100 m water sample filtered on 30 um supor filter | place: Pacific Ocean | collected 2012-04-09 | depth 100m m | reverse complement strand
TTGGTACCGTAGCAACTTCGGTCTTCTCCTGTATTTGTTTGGCAGGAGTCTCTTCAGCAATTTTCTCCTTTGCTTTCACTTCAGGCTTTGCCTTTTTAGGAGTAACCCGGGGCTCTAGAATATCAAATTGCTTGCGCAAATTTTCAGAACCACGTGCATAGTTTTCACGTAATTGAGCAACCCATTTTCTTTCAACATTAAGATTAATTTTTACACTGCTATCAATGCTGCTTTCCAGCATTTCACGATTTTTATGAATTACTACGTTAATGTTGTTTTCAAAGAACTTCTCTACCTGTTCCATCAACTGCCTTGATTCAGGCCAGTAAGCCTGGCTCAATTCGATAGTCATCGATTTAAACTGCTCCTTTTGATTTTCCCACTTTTGAGTCAGGCTACTTTCCAATTCTTGGAATTGCTTCCTGGCCTCTGCAATGTTTGTATCCCGAGTCTCAATACCCTGCTCATACATTGAAAAGGTATTGTCAATAGCCGCGTTTCCCCAGTTAAGGAATGTCTTCATGCCATCATTGGCTGCTTTCTGGGTATTTATTACGTAATCTGTCTTGTCATTCATCATTACCTTTCTTGGACAAGGGTTGATCTTCATCAAGGTCACAAGATACGTTCCAGTGATTTAATACCCTTATCATAGTGCATCTGCACAAATATGTCAACAAGTAATTTTGCATCTGCACAATATATTACATAACTTTATAATATTCTAGGATAAATAATTAATTAATTTTCTAATATCAATTAATCTGGCTACACATATCCACATTCAAATGAGGGATGTCAATAATTCCTAGTGTTGAAGTAGCAGACTACATTGTCCTGAGTTGGGGGTTTCTGCTGAAAAAAAAATCAGTTGGATTGAATAATAAAAACCACAAGTTGCTTGGGCCCGTGCACGCCGTAGACAAGCGTCTGTTCGATATCTGCAGTTTTGGAGGGGCCCGAAATCAGGAGTGCATTCGTAGGCATACCTTTCTCATCCCACTTTCCTTCATCGATGGCTTCAGAGAAGGTGTTGTATATTGTTTCCGACTGGAGCACGGCCAGGTGTATCGGAGGGATCAGGGACATCAGTCTCGGTTCATCTCTGGATGGCCAGAGGATGAGGCTCCCAGTTTCGGCGATGCCTCCCAGGGTTTCTGTGATTGAGGCATCGAAAGAGAAAATCCGTTTCTTCATTGTTTCGATACTTACGTCGTAGTTCACCAGTTCCGGCATATTTTCCTGGTTGCTCTGCTTCAAAGAGTGTATCCGGCTACCTAGTTGGGTGTTCTTTGCATAGAGCAGGCTGCCGATGGATTTTTCATCCACCACCTTCCGGAAAACTGTGTCGAATTCCTGCTCACTGCAGCGATGTATTTCTGAATGAACAGCCTCCATACTGCTTTTTAGACGGGTGATTTTTTCTTCTGTCGTCCATGAAGGGGATTGGGTCTCAGTTATTTCCGGGTGATCGGCAAATCGGCTCTGGGAATGGATTCCATGTAGCCTTTCCAGGATCCGGGAGCGAGAGGAGGCGGTTTCATTCATGATCGATCCCGGCCTCTTCAACTAGCCTGTGCAGCGGTTTTTTAGAGAATCTGGGCAAGTTCCGTGAGCGGGCCCATTCCCGGAGAACCGGTATCTGTGCGGGCAACAGGTTCCCGATCCGGCTGAGCAGAGAAGCCTGGGCACGGTACAGGCTCGGTTGACTTAAAACTTGTTTCCAACCCTTCCAGGTCATTAGTTCCATGAGACTTTTTCCACCGTTCAGATCCGTCCAGTGGCGAGCATTTTTTTTTCGGACATAGTTCCGACGAAGCCTGAGCAGAATGTCCGTGATCGGGATTTTGACTGGACACACCTCAACGCAGGCACCACATAGGCTGGAGGCATTGGCAAGGTAACCTTCGCTTTCGATGCCCTCTATCTGAGGCGTGAAAATCTTGCCGATTGGCCCGGGGTAGACTGCATTGTAGGCATGTCCGCCGATACGGGTGTAGACTGGACAATGGTTCATGCAGGCTCCACAGCGGATGCAGAGTAGGGTTTCCCGCAATAGTTCATCTTCGTATATTTTGCTGCGACCGTGGTCCAACAGCACCAAGTGGACCTCTTCGGGTCCATCCAGTTCCCCCTCGCGTCTTGGACCGCTGATCATATTGAAGTAGGTGGTAATTGGCTGTCCGGTTGCGGAACGTGTAAGCATCTTCAGTAGCGGGGGAAGATCTTGGAGGGACTCGACTACCTTTTCGATGCCCATCACGGCGACGTGTATTTTTGGGAGGGTGGTGCTGAAGCGTCCGTTGCCCTCGTTCTCGACGAGGCAAAGGGTACCTGTATCGGCAACCGCAAAATTGACCCCCGAGATGCCCATGTCGGCATCGTGAAATTTCTGGCGTAGTATCAGGCGTGCGGTTGCGGTCATTTCCTCGGCGGATTCACTAGGTCGGTTAGGGTCCACTTTCTCGTGAAAGAGGTCTGAGATCTCGTCAAGGTTCTTATGGATCGCCGGCATGATGATATGCGAGGGGAGCTCATTAACGACTTGGATGATGTACTCGCCAAGATCTGATTCGAGAGCCTCTATGCCATGTTTTTCGAGGAAGGCGTTGAGATGCATCTCCTCTGAAACCATTGATTTGCCCTTAACCGCCAGTTGGACGTTTCCGGAGCGTGCGATGTCAAGTACGATCTGGTTAGCCTGCTCAGTCGTCTCCGCCCAGTGTACACGGATGCCGTTGCTTTCACAGTTGGCCTCGAGCTTTTCCAGTAGTTCCGGAAGATGTGCGAGGGTTTTGCGGCGGATGTCTCCTGCCCGGTCACGTGTTTCCTCAAGTTCTGAAGCGTCCGGGAATATATCCCGACGCTTCTCCATCAATCCATTCATAGCACGTTTGAAGTTACTCCGAAGTTTCGGATTTTTCAAAGCGCTACTGCTTGATTCGAAAAAGGCTTTTTCTGAAAGCCTGTGCGGGGAATGATTAGCTTTAGCCGACATGGGTTCGATTCCAGATAAAAGAGGCAAAATGTTGTGACTGCACCTGGGACTTCTCCTTTTCGAGGGCTCCGTTGATGTTCATTAGACAGCCGCAGTCAGTGCTCAACAGAAAATCAGCACCGGTCTGAATTACGTCTGCTGACTTATCATGTGCCATCACCCCAGAGATTTCAGAGAACTTGACAGAAAATGTCCCGCCGAAACCGCAGCACTCGTTCTCTCGTTCCAGTTCCACCAGTTCCACGTTCTTCAACTGGCGCAACAACTGCTTGGCTTCATCGCCGAGTCCGTACTCACGCTTCGCATGACATGAACTGTGCCAGGTAACCTTCACTGGGTCCCCGCGGTCCTCCAGCTTTACATTGAGCACATTGACCAGAAATTCACTCAATTCAAATATTCTCGCAGAGAATGACTGGGCTTTTTCTTGAAGAGGATGCCCCTCGAATAGTTCCTTGTAATGACGAGTCATCATCGCGCCGCAGGAACCGGAGGGAATCACGATCGGCAAGTTTTTCGGGAATTGTACAATTTGCTGCGCAGCGACTTCTCTTGCTTCGTCCTGAAAGCCGGAATTGAAGGCTGGCTGGCCGCAGCAACTCTGGCCACGTGGATAAATAACCCGTACCCCTTCGCGCTGAAGTAAACGGATCCCCGCCATGCCTGCATCTGCGTAAAGCAGATCCGCGAGGCATGTCCCGAAATAATAAACCGCTTCCGGTTTTTCCGGAAAACTGCAAGATGGCTTCATAACTTCTCAACAATTAGATGATCTCTCAGAATCATAGCGTATCAATGTGTCTCCAGAAGTCTTAGATACTCTCTGTATCCATTCGGATAGCACCGCAGGGGCATTCCATGGCGCACATTCCACATCCCTTGCAGTAATCATATTTAAATTCGAAACGCAGCCCCTTGCCCAGTTTGGTGATAGCGTTATCCGGACAGACGCCGTAACAGTTATCACACTCGAAACAGTTACCGCAGGACATGCAGCGACGGGCTTCATAGGCTGCGTTGCTTTCATCAAGATCTCCTACCACTTCTGCAAAGCCTGAGACACGGCGCACTATATCCAACATCGGCCTAACGGTGCGAGGTGCATCACTATAATACCAGTTATTCATCATGGATGGATTGACTATCTCATGCTTTGTACCAGGTTCATGTTTTATTTGGTTTAACCAACTGTCGATATTCAAAGCCGCCTTTTTCCCATGGCCAATTGCAGCGGTTGCGGTACGCAGGGAAGGCACCATATCTCCTCCAGCAAAAATTCCATCTTTACCCGTCATCATGCTGGAGTCAACCTGCACCACACCTCCATTAATGACCATACCGTCTATTTTTGCAAATGGATCGGTATTGACATTCTGTCCGAGTGCCTGCACCAAAACATCTGCCGAAAAGTTTTCATACTGTCCGGAGGCTTGAGGCCAATCACCTTCTGTGTCCACCATTTTTTCCAGCACCAGTGTTTTTCCTTCACTGCGTTGAATGGAGCGTAAGTTCATGACTTGGATTCCCTCTTCCAGGGCCTCCCGGACTTCCATTTCGTGGGCAGGCATTTTCTCGCTATTTTCTACAGTAATAATGTGTACATCCAGAGCTCCCAGTCGAATCGCGGTACGTGCTACATCGATTGCAGTATTCCCTCCTCCATAAACCACGACCTTGCCATTTAGTCCGGTTGGTTCATCATTTTCCGAATTTCTAAGAACATCCAGAGCACTGAGTATAGGTATTACTCCATCACTTTCAATACCAACCACTTTTGATACCTGAGCTCCTACAGCCAAAAAAACAGCATCAAACCCGCCTTGTTTCTTCTTGGCAAGGATGTCATCCACCGGTGAATTGAACTCAATAATCACCCCCATCTCCTGCACACGGTTTATTTCTGCATTCAACTTTTCACGGGGCATACGATACTTTGGGATACCATAGCGTATCATGCCACCTGCTTTAGGAGAAGCTTCAAATATGCTCACCTCATGCCCATGTCGGCGCAGATGATAGGCACATGAGAGTCCAGCAGGGCCAGCTCCAACTATCATCACTTTTTTCCCAGAGGACTTGCCTGGCTCGATCTTCCAATCGAATTTAATTGCCTGGTCGCCTAGAAATCGCTCCACCGAGTTGATTCCTACTGCCTGATCCAGATCTCCGCGGTTACAGGCCAGTTCGCAGGGGTGATAGCAAACCCGTCCCATAATAGCCGGAAAAGGGTTGTGTTTCATGATCTCACGCCACGCCTGTTCGTAACCATTTTCCTCAGCGTGATATAGCCATTGCTGAATGTTCTCTCCTGCCGGGCAGGCGTTATTGCAGGGAGGGAGTCGGTCCAAATAGACCGGTTTCATAGTGCGCCAGGAACCTGTTTTGTTTAGCAGACTGCTGCCAACATCCAATGTAATGGCGTAGGGCCTATTTTTCATTCTTCACCTCCCGTAGAGCTCATTAAACCGAACTTTTTAATGTTATTGTCAGCTATGTTTTGAATCTTTTGAAGTTGATCGGGACTTTTCAAAACATGTGCAAAACGACGCTGGACTTTCAGATATTCTTCCACCTGGACCTTATGGCGTATTTTTGTGCTGGTTGTGATTTCACCGTGTTCTGCTTCAAAGAGTGGGAACAAACCGCTTTCAACAGCCATGCGGGCTATTTGTATAGTGCTAGCAGGATTAGAGCCCCATCCCAGAGGGCACGGAACAAAAATTTGTATGTAACGAGAACCACGGATGCTCATGGCCTTTTGAACCTTAGCTTCCAGATCATGCAGACGATCAACGCTTGCGGTGGCCACATAAGGGATATTATGGGCCATAGCTATCAAGGGCACATTCTTGCCTTTATCGAAATCTGCACCTGGCTCCGGACCGACAGGCATTGTTGTGGCAGTTCGGGCACCTCCGGGTGTTGCAGAGGAACGTTGAACGCCTGTGTTCATGTAACCCTGGTTGTCATAACAGATATACAGCACATCATCATTACGTTCGAACATTCCTGAAAGGCAACCAAAGCCGATGTCTGTAGTCCCGCCATCACCACCCTGTGCGATGACTCGCACATCATTTTTTCCTTTTACTTTCATGGCTGCGGCAATGCCGGTTGCCACTGCGGATGCATTGCCGAAAAGTGAATGCATCCAGGGAATTCGCCAGGCCGATTCCGGATAGGGTGTGGTGAAAACCTCAAGGCAACCGGTGGCATTTGCAGCAATCAGTTGATTCTTTGTAGAGCGCATGGCAGCATCAATGGCGTAACGCGCACCAAGAGCTTCTCCACATCCCTGGCAGGCGCGGTGTCCTGAGTCGAGGGAGTTGGAACGATCAATTGTCGCCTGGACTGTACGCAGTTCCGAATCTAATAACCGGTTCCCTACCGTGAGGGTGCCGGTCTGGTAAAATTTAACTTGTTGGTCTTTCATTAATCACTCCTCTCAGCTGGTTTTAGCTACGTCTACTACACCTATTTGACGAAGAACATTTTCTGCAATCGCTCCGGAACGGTTGAATTTCTCTGCACGATCAATTTCATGATCCACTACATCCTGCTTGAGATCAAGGAAGGTGGTTTCTTCCAGATCATCGTTCATGGCCTTCTCAAAAAGTTCGTTCAATGATTTCCGTGTGATGGGACGACCACCAAGCCCTCCGATGACAGTATAAACCGGTGTGGTCAAGCCTCGGTGAGCCATGCGAACATTATTGGCAACGATGCCACCCAGCCCGACAGCCAGACACTTTTCAAAAACCACGACCCTCTGGGTTTTCTTTAAGACTTCGTGAATCTCATCCAGGGGAAATGGTCGGAAAGAGCGGATCGTCATTGCTCCAATCTTCTGGCCTTTGTCACGCATCTCGTCGATTACTTCTGAAATGGTCCCAATGACAGATCCCAGTGTGACAATCAGGGTGTCTGCATCATCGGCACGATAAGTAGAAATCAGTCCTCCAGAATCACGTCCAAAAATTTCTTTGAATTCCTTGTTGATCTCCGGAATAATTTCAAGAGCCTGTAACTGTTTGTGATGTTCCATATAGCGAACCTCGGTAAAGGCTTCGGGGCCTACCATGGCGCCGATGGATATGGGATCTGAAGGGTCAAGAACCTGGCGCGGTTCAAAAGGTGGCAGAAAACGATCCACCTGTTCCTGGTCGGGCACATCCATTCGCTCGTAGGCATGGGTCAGTATAAAACCGTCTACACATACCATGACCGGCATGCTTAAAGTTTCAGCAATTTTAAAGGCCTGGATATGAACATCAATCGCTTGTTGATTCGTCTCTGCAAACAGCTGAATCCATCCGGCATCCCGCATGGACATCGAATCTGACTGGTCATTCCAGATATTGATCGGAGAGCCAATTGCACGGTTGCCCACAGTCATGACAATCGGTAAACCTAGTCCCGAAGCGTTATAAACGGCCTCTGCCATATAGAGAAGGCCCTGACTGGCAGTGGCAGTATATGTACGCGCACCAGCTGCAGAGGAGCCAATCCCTACGGAGAGAGCGGCAAATTCAGACTCCACGTTTATGAACTCACAATCGGTAATTTTTCCACCTTTTACCAGTGCCCCCAAATCCTCAACAATGTGGGTCTGTGGTGTAATGGGATAGGCGCAGATGACTTCAGGACGGCAAAGGGCAACCGCCTCGGCGACTCCATGAGATCCTTCAATTTGTTTCAACATATGATTCCTCTCTCAGTCAGGATTTGGTTGACGTGGATTCATAGGCCGCCCTAGCTGCTGCGATGTTGGCCTCTCCGATTTTTCCAGGAAACTTGGATTTAATGGCCTCCTCCACTGATTCAATCTTGATGACACCCGTGATGGCCGATAACGCTCCCAGGAGCACAGCATTGGGGAGGGGTCGCTTGACGTATTTCATTGCAATTTCTGTGGCGGGAACGGTACACACATGCCCTTCAGGGAGTCGCGCCACCGCTTTTTCGATGCCTAACTCGGCGATGTCTCGGCCCGTGTTGATGAGCAGGTAACCGTCATCCGGCAGGCCCTTGAAAACATCTATGGCCTGGAAAAGAGTTGGGTCTTGCACGATGAGCGCATTGGGCTCAAGCACTGGTTCCCTCAACCGTATCTCTTTGTCGTCAATACGGCAGAAGGCGACCACGGGCGCACCCATGCGTTCAGAACCGAAGCTTGGAACCGCTTGCGCGTGTTTGCCTTCAAGGAAGGCAGACACCGATAGCATTTCCGCCGCCGAAACCACACCTTGCCCACCTCTACCGTGGATTCTCACTTGAAGCATGTTGTCTCTCTTTAGTTGAAATAGTGATCAGCAATTCTAATTGAGTCCCTCCCTCTTGTACTGTGAAGAAGTGAGAGTGCCATTGACTCATGGATAGATGAATAGTCCCCCGACAGACATATTACTGTTGCTCTTTTAAACACCTTTGGAAAAGATTTTTTTCTCGAACCCACCTTTGTCATAGAGTGCTCCATCCCAAGGCTTCCCATCTTTCATAACTCCTTCAAACGTTTCCCCATTGTCAAAAGTGAAAGTTCCCTCACCTTCCTTTATATCAGTTGTATCAAAATCACTGACTTCTTTTTCAAACCCTTGTTTGTCGTATAAGGAACCACTCAATGGTTTGCCATCCTTGAGCACTCCTTCAAACGTGTCCCCATTTGAAGAAGTAAGAATTCCCTCACTTTGTTTGATGACATACTGAGTGCAACCAATCATAAGTAGTGCTACGAGAACAAAACAACTATTCCTAATAATTTTCATAATAAACTCCGTTTTTGTTTAATGAAAAAAGCAAAATTGCTTAATATTTACCAACTGTTTGTTGATTTCCAAATGACCGTGACTAGGAATTCTTGTTTTTTCGAAACTAAAGTTACTCACAATTCCCCTCCCCGGTCTATAAGTAAATTTAACTAGAAACACGATATCCTATAGATAGAATAAGGTGTCAAATATTTTTCCCTCATGAACTTCTCTTGTAAAATTTTTAATTTTTACAAGGCAGTGTGGACTCTTTAGAACTATTTCTAAAAACCCCAAGAGGATAGTGGAGATAATCAACTGATTCTTGAATCTCCTCAAAGCTGTATGACTGTAAGTATAAAATGAACTTCATGCAGTAAACACAGCTTTCAAAGCTCATTATATGTAAAAGGAATGGCATGTCAAGAAAAAAACAGATTTTGGCTTAAATAAATGATGGCCTGACCAATATTTTTTGATTTACCACATCTCGCATCAAGTTTTATGCTAGGTTGAGATTGGTATTGCCACTCTATGGAAGAGAATGTCTAGTTTAATTCTTTCTGAATAATATGTCAAATAAATAAATGGCCTGACCAATTTAATTAGATTTACCACATCCAGCGGCAGGTTTATACTATTTTTCAAACTGGAGTGTTTGGAACAATTGCAGCCGGACTAGAACTATCTGGTGTTGCTATTTTACTGTTTGCTATCTGCTCGGTTGATAGCTGGCCAGGCTGAAGAGTATTTCCTGAGTATACCGTAGGTTTCGTATCATTGTCCTGAGGTTTGACTTCAAATTTCCTGCATGAAGCCTGCGTGGTGATCGTACTCGACCGACGGTAGCCCTCCGGGACTTCTTCAGCGTGATGCGGCGTCGAGGAGTGAAAAGATAGACTGGTACGAAATGCCGCTATGGCGATTTAGCCCTACTTCACACATCCGGCTGCTGGAATAACCTTTCCGGCAGTCTTCCGGAACTTTTTCCAGAAGTCCCTTGAGTGCGGATGCGTTCAGTTCAGGGAACGTGATTCCGCGGTCTCCAGCAAAACCACAGCAACCAGAGTCATCCGGAATGACAGCTTTTTTAGCGCAGAGTTTTCCGATTTCCAGTAGCTGATGTTCAAGACCCAATTTCTTCACCGAGCAGACTGGGTGCAGCAGCACAGTTTCTTCCAGGGGTTGCAGATCCAGACGTTCAAGCAGAAAGTGGTAGATAAATCCGACCGGATCATAGACATGCAAATGTTCAGGCAGTTCTGTTATCATACGTTGTGCACAGGGACTTGTATCACAAAGCACCGGGACCTCGCCTGATCGTGTTACTTTTTCCAGTGCTTTCTCAAGTTCCTTCAGTTTGCGCTTTCCTGTTTCCTTGAACCCTTTGCTGTCGAAAGCCATACCGCAGCACAGGCGCTCCGGAAGCGGAGGGTAAGCAACAGAGCAACCACTTTTTTGCAGGACCGCCAGCACTGTCTGAGGCACCGAGCGATCTCTCTTGTCTGCTGAAGGCCCAAGCGTTCGGCAGAGGCAGCTCGGCAGGTAGATCACCTCTTGCCCCTCAGGAAGTACC
>MPMC02049666.1_pt1 | contig 10377 bp, 27 predicted proteins | sample 1617281 | NCBI WGS metagenome assembly MPMC02 (sample SAMN05944809, study PRJNA350692) | marine metagenome | biome: marine; feature: ODZ; material: water; isolation source: 100 m water sample filtered on 30 um supor filter | place: Pacific Ocean | collected 2012-04-09 | depth 100m m | reverse complement strand
GCCCATACTGTTCATAACCGCCATGACATTTGGGGTAAGAACAACTTTGAAGACTGATGTTAAGAACTTGAACATCTCATCCATGGAGATGACCTGGGCCGCTGTGCAGACTACTATAAGTTATTGAAAGAGTTACCTATCAAAGAGTTACCCCCAGACCCTTATCCCTTAACCCTGACCCCTATAAACTTTACGAGCCGAGTTACGCGAAGTAGACGTATATTTTGTATGCTTGCCATTACCCTGACGAGTTTTCTTCGGACGTGATTCAATATAATCACCAGAAGTTAATCCACCTTTTACTTTAACTGCCATTAATTTTCCTCTGTTAGTGTTTCAGTTACAATTTGTTCGGATGATGGAAAACCTGTCTGATAAAATTGTATTGCCAGGTCTTCCATACGCGCAAAGTATTCTGCTTGTCCTAGTTTATCAAACAGAACTTTACCATCTACAAGAATTCTATAATACTCGTATTTCCCCATTAAATTATGCGTGTTTTTTCGTGCCCGACGCGAACTCTTGGATCACACCAGATGTCGAAACCTGCCTCTTTTGCATCTAAGCAGAATGAGACGTCTTCGCCACACATGTCCTGTACTTCGCCACTCTCGAAAACTTGCATCTTTGGTGCAAACCAGGGATATATCATTTCTTCATGTTCCCATACACCGTGCTTAATCAATAACCATCCAAATCCTGTATAATCAACAGTAAAAGGTTTCCGCCGCTTTGAGATACTCTCTACGGTTTCATGATTCATTACTCCACCATTACTTCTGAAGTCTTCCTCATCTAACCAATGTGCAACACTTGTGGTTCTCCCATCTTCGGTAGCATACCATCCACCTGCAATATCTTTATCCATCAATATTAATTGCCAGAATTTTTCAGTGTTGAAAACAATATCACTGTCAATCCATAACTGCCAATCATACTTTAATTTACCATCCCATGGTTTTTGATCCGGACCTCGCAATACATTAGCTCCAAGGCACTTGCATCTTGCAAAGTTTACCATGGAAGAATAATCCTGCGAAATTTGGATGCTCGCTCCACTCTGTACTAAGTCAAAACAAAGTTGTACAAAGTTCTTTAGATACGCATATGAAACTCCTCGTCCAGGTAGACAAAATACTATTGCCTTTCCCTTTACCATAGCCTTCGCTGCGTCATAATCCCACTCTTGTTCTTTCTTGGTGGGCGGTTTCGCTTTTACCGTAAATCCTTTAGCCATAAGAATAATCAGTTACATACAAATCATACAGCATTATATAGCAATTGTCAATGGGTAAATTGAATTACCCAGTCCGTTAACTTTCCTCTTTCAGTATCACTTCATCTCCATCAATTAACCACCTTAATTTACTCTCCTCGTACCATCCAAATTCATTGATAAACTGTTCGGGTATAACTGTATAATACTCACCCGTTACTGTATCAATCTCTACAGACGTAAAAATTTTCTCGGAATTTTTTTTCATATCAATGATTCCGCATTTCGAAATTATATAGCGAATGAAAGATCTTGTGCTTGGGTAACACTTTGTAGGTTAGGGTAGTTACGCGATTTTAAACGCGCCCCGCCCCCGACGCATACACTGCTGAATTCACGAACGAATGGCATACACGAATGGGTCATAAAAAAACCCCCCGTAAGGGGGGTCTGTTATGATGCTAATCAGTTGATTTCCTGATCGATTAAGTCAAGCACCTCTTGGACCTCAGCAGCAGTGGTTGCAAGTTCCAAAGCGTAGAAAGCACCTTCAATAGACATGGTAGAAAAAAAGCAGGGTGTATAGGCGGGCGTCTTTAAGGGCGCACCCATTCCACGGAATTCAGTCGTGCAATTCGTCAATCATTTCATCCATTTCCTCACGATCGATAAGGGGGTTATCCCACCTTACGCCATCGCCAGTGCATGGAGTTTCAACGGCATCGACGAATTGGGCATAATCGGAGCATCCAAATGCGGTGTCATAATACGCACGGGTGTTTCCGATCCAAAGGGCAGCATTCCAAGTCTCATAATTTGCCCAACCATTATAAGTGGTGTCGGTCTCAAAGTACATGTCGGTTTGACGTGAGTTGAGGGTGAGGGGCATGGTGGGTTGCATTCCTTTGACTCTTCTAATATACAGGATTTTGGGGTGGGATGGGGAAAATGTGGACACTTTGCGGTGTGTCCACTAATAGGGTTATGCTCCGACTCCCATGTTAAAATTAGCGTGACTGAACACCTCACGGTTGACCAATTTCCATGTTCCATATTCGGTGTGCATCACGTACCCCTCGGCATCGATCATATTCTGACCGATGTATGCTTCGGGTCCCCAACGGTGGCGGCACTGATAAAGGGCGTCCTCCTTGATCGACTTAACCAGCAACCACAAACGGATCAACTGGTAATTTTCAAATTCCTCTGCCACCACCTCATCACCGTCTCTTATGTACGCATTCAAATCCTGCTCTAATTGCCGTGCACCTTTGGCATCCTCAAATTCTACAAGGGTGCTCATCTGTTTAGCAAATCGCACGACGTCCTCTAAATCGAATTCGGATCCGTATTCATACAGACTGCCTGTATATGTGCCCGCATCTGGGTTGACGAATTTACAGCACTCGGTCGATTCTGGATACTCATCCAGTGGGAACGCCTCAGCAAAAAAGAACAGGTTCGGCGAAACGGTTTCATCAACCTCACCAATGATATATCCTGTATGAGGTGCAACGATAATTTGCTCATCGACCTCAGTCCGGAAACAATACGTGATGGTGTTTGGCGTGTACTCATCCGACCCACCATATCCGATAAAATCCCCCTGAATAATTCCATCCACATCAGGCAGGTAATCAAAACACGCATGAAGAATTTCGGCAACCTGTCCAGTGTGATTCCGATCGATGTCCTCATGACTCTCATTGATTTTGATTTTGAATTTGTTGAATACGGATTTTGTGCCTACGAATTGGTTACCGGTCTCAGGGTTTGTGCCCCATACAATGGAGGGCGACCCATCAAATTTCACCGACAACTTACAAGGCATCAAAAAAGCATCCAGTACGGAGAGGTCTCCTGTAAGGATGCTGTCTTCGGGGTGTCGCTGGTGAATGTTTTTCATACTCTTATTATAGAGGGTGGAAACCCCCTTGCGGGGGTTTGTTGTGACAGTTTGTTATCTGGTTATGGTGTAACCGTCAAAAAACTCATCCTCCGACTTAGGTCCAAATGAACCATTACCCCCAATGTACCAAGTGAAATCACGCTGCCAAATGCCGAATCCAGTAAAGAACACGTCAAGGATGGCGTTTAATCGTGACTTGGTTGTCACCGTTTCCCATCCACAGGAACTTAAAACGATGTCCCCGTGGGGTGCAATTTCAGCAATGCGGTTGCCATGGAGTCTAATGGAAGTAAATCCATCCTCATCAATTGAAACTGATGTGTTGCTAGAACTCCAATTTTTGCGGTTGCGAATAGCGTTTTGCATTTGCTGTTCAATTTTACGCATGGTTGAAAAAATTCCTTTGACTCTTTTAATATACATGGAAAAACCCCCGAATGGGGGTTTGGTGTGACACTTTATTGATTGTCTTCAAAGTGCTCTTTGGCAAGGTTGAATGCTACCCTTTCCAAATTTTCCTGGTTAAACATCAAATGGAAGTTCTGTTTGATTAATTCTTCCATCGCCTCTTCGAAATAAGTTTCCAAAAGGACTTCGTTTGCCATGGTGCTCATAATACGAATTCCTTAGTACTCCTATAGTATGGCACAAAAAAACCCCCGTTGGGGGGTTTGGTGGACAGTTTAGAGATTGACTGTCTTTACCCTTTTAACCAATTCGGTGTGGTAGGGTGTGACGAAATCAAGTGCCTTTTGAAAGTCCTTGATTAGTTCCTGCACTTCATACTGGTGAATTTGCCAGCGGGTGAGGATGTCCTTTTGGTACCTTTCCCATGTGATGAGACGGGCAGTTGAAGGACGGGTGAATTCTGTTTTTTTAGATTTCACCTTACCACCAACGAATGTGGTGGTAGTAACCTTAGCAACTGGTGCCTTGGTTTGGGTTGCCTTGCGGGTGCGTCTCTTAGCAGGAGCAGGTGCTTTTTTGACGGCGGTTGCGGTGGCAGTTGGCATAAATCGCTTTTGCGTGTTTACTCCTCCATTTTAAACTCTCAGGGGTTGACACGAAACCCTTTGTAACGAAAATGTTGTAAAAAAGTCCAGTTTGTCAATCGTCCTCTGGAAACTCTTTTAGTTTGGCATCGGCAAGGGCACCAACCATGACCCAGACCTTCTCACCACTTAGCATGTGTTCACGACATAGGTACTCAACCGTATCCTCTAACACTAGCATAATTTCCAACGCTTCGCCTTGTAGTTGTTTTTCCATTTAGTGTGTTTTCACCTCCGCCTTGACCTCAATCTGTTTAAAGAGGTCGATGCACTTGAGTGCCTCGGCATACGTGGGGAAACTCATGTAACGGAATCTCAAAGAGTCAGGGAAGCAATAACGAATGGTTGTATTCATTGGATTAGTAGTCAAGGGTTGAATTGTTGATGTAGTCTTCTACATCAAATTTGGTTTCCTCTTTGGTTTCAGAGAGTGCCTCCTCCATAAGTGCAGAGATTGCCTCATCCTCATAACGTGTGTCAACGAACATAGTGGAATTGCTTTGGACTTTCTTAGAATACATCGGATTTGAACGAATGGGGAAGAATGTGTTCACTTTACCAACTGTCCACAGTCGGCCGTTTCTCATTCTCAATAAGGTATAATAATTGAGAATAAAAAAGACGGGGTTAAATCACCCCGTCCTCAACTGCCTGACAAACGTCCCCGTAATCAAGGTGTAAATTTCCCCATGCATCACGGACACAGGCATAACCGAATTCATCTGCCAAATCAAGGCAAAGTTCAGTTGCTTTCCACTCATCGGTTAGAGTGGTTTGCTCTTCGGGAGCATATGGACAAAAAACAGTAAAATTATTCATACCAGTATCATACACGAAATCGCACCCCATAGGGAGAATCATGGACACTTTACGAACCGAACACGGTCGGCCGAAAAAAAGGAGGTTAACCCCCCTTTAAGATTTTCAGTTGTGCCTTTAGCATTTCATTTTCCATTTGAATTGCTGCTAACTGCCTGTCACTTGCAACCTTGTATGCTTCCAAGTGTTTTTTGAGTGCATCGGCAACCATTCCCATTTGAATCCATTCGTTTGAACTCTCTTAGAATACACCCGCCGCGGCACGAATGGGAAAAAAGTGGGCACTTCGCCAACCGTCACAACTGGTCGGCCAGCGTTCTCAATAAGGGAACGCTATTGAGAATAAGTCACCTTGCCAACTAACTCATCCAGAGTCTCATCATCAAATGACATTCTAATCTCATCAAATAATTCGTGCTCAGTCAATTTCTCAAAATCTTCAGTGAGAGTCTGTTCAATAAACTGATACATGGATTGATGGTCCATACTGTCAACGCATAACTCAGCATACTGGGAAATCAAATCATCACATTGTGACGGTGTGAGTTTTGGCATAAGTGTTTTGTTCATATGAGTATCATACACGAAATCAGACCCCAGTGGGAGATTAGTGGGCACTTCGCCAACCGTCACAACTGGTCGGCCAGCGTTCTCAATAAGGGAACGCTATTGAGAATAGTACAAAAATACTCTACTTTTTAGACGCGGCAATTACAGCATCCCAAAGTGAATCAAATTGCTCCCATTCTTCAGGAGATTCAACATCATCGTAGAAATCTAAATCTGAGATAATGTTAAACATTTCCAGCAGCAAATCGTACTGGGTTGTTGTTAACGAAACGGTGTGAAGTTTTTCCATAAATGTATTATAAACCATTTCATGGAAAATACAACGAATAGTGGACAGTTCTAAGACTGCCCACGATCAGCTGGCGTTCTCAATAAACTCGCCTTATTGAGAAATCAGAAACCAATTTATAAAGTGTCACAATTTACATAATATCTTTAAATATTCTGTTATAATAAATTTAGTCACCAAGATCTACATAACATGATAATATATCGTGTTATATGATATTGTATGTTACATAATCTAGATGTGATATACACACATTATATCATGCATAATGCCTATAGGCAAGATCTTGATAGTCTGTGTTATCACGCGCATAATCATCGTCGAGATCATATGTGTTTTGTATATTGTAACCATATGACTCGTCGAGAAAATCATGGCATGATATCTCGTAATCCCAAATGTTAGTTGAATCGTAGTCGTGCATGATTCTAGTCGAGATTTGATTATGATAATATGATTATAGCATATAACTCGACGAGATGCAAGTGCATGGTCTCGACGAGATTCACCTAAGAGTATATTTATACTACTTTATGAAGTATTATGACATAATATTACTCTCTCCTTATTTTTCGTCCTCTGTACTTGACAAAGAGAGCGTCTCATAGTACGCTCGCTAAAGTTGCATAAAAAATGAGCATTTAAAAAGTCTTTATAGTACTATAGAATCACTTAAATGATTATAATAATATGATATAATATACATGCTGAGAATCATTATCAGAACCTTATTGAGTCTCATTAATTAATACTTATTGAGAATGGTATAAATTTACCACAGTACAATAGGTCTATATTAATATATAAAACATACTTACATTTAAATCCAACGAATCCTCCTATCTTTACTAACTCTATGGCATACGTTTATTCAATTACTAATCAAATCAATGAAAACAAATATGTGGGTAAAACAAGTAAACCCAACCCTTATGATAGATGGAAAGAACATATAAGGAATGCACAACTTAAGAACCTGTCTGATTCATTAAAGACAATGGCAATCATACATGCAATAAGGAAGTATGGTGCAGAAAACTTTAAGTTTAGAGTTATAGAAGAATGTAGTGATGATAAGATTAATGAAAGAGAAACATATTGGATTGATAAGTTAGATACCTATAATCATGGATATAATAGTACATACGGTGGTGAAGGTATAAGGAAAGATATTAAAGATTGGGGTAATCATCCTGCCAGTAGAGCTATTAGTTGCTGGACATTAGATGGTGTATATGTTTGTGATTATGATACATGTGGGGTTGCTGCACTGGAAACAATTGGTAGTCATACATTATCAGATGCAAATAGTATTAGACAATGTATAAGGGGTACATGTTTTCAATCACATGGTTATAGGTGGACATATAAGGGTGATAAACTAAAAGAATGGGGTAAGGATAAACAAATAAGAATACGTAGTAGGATATATGGTTATCATTCTATTACGGGTGAATATAAAGAATGGGATAGTCAGGCGGATTGTGCCGAGGATATAGAGAATGATAGAAAGGCAAATGCTAATGTCAAAGTAAGTTTAGATAGTCCACGTACTGCTAAATGTCATTGTAAGAAATGGTGGTTGTTTCGTTTTAGTGATGGTAAGAAAGTTCCCTTTAATCGAATTAAGATTACAGAAAAGAATCGGGGACATGAATACTATAGCAAATTAGGGAAAATGAGTGCATCCAAGAGTAAGAAACGTATTAAGGGTATTGCTGTTGGTATGAGTACCGAGGTTGTTTATTTCGATAGTATCAGTGAGGCATCATTTCATATTAAGGGTACTGGGAATTATAGTGCCGTGAGTGGTATTAGTCTCAATATTAAAAAGAATCAACCATGGTGTTATTCCTATGGTTATAAATGGTCATTCGTTTAAATACCATACCGTATCAATAATATAATTTTCATGTAGGATAAATTTAATTTGACGATTGATACTATCCCACTTTTGTTCTTGCGTTCTTAAATCAATATGAATATAATCAATTCCTTTATTCCAGCGTGATGGGAGATAGGTTAGCATATTACCATTTGTTGATGGGGCATTTTGATTGACTGAACTTAACTTTATGGACTAACCAACATCCACATTGTTGGCATCGATTCTGTTTGGATGAATAGTACTGACAGTCCTTACATATGTCCATTCTTTCTTTAATCTTAGATGAAGGGACAAGTATATCTTCATCCGTTACATTTATAACTGCCTGTTTTACGACACTTACCGTAAACTTTGCCAGGTTAGATGCCTGTTCTGGTATACTAGGAAATTCTTCTTTATTATTAGGTTCTGTCATCATACTGTGAATAATGTTCGCAGCGACTTGATTCTCTTCTTTTTACAAATTTTAATTCACCCCAGTACTGCTCATAACATAATAATAATGAATGTATCTTTCGATGTGGATTCTGAGTTGGATGTCCATTGGATGGTCCTAAGTCATTCACTGGTTTATCAAAAACTGCCGTCTCTATTGTTATATAACGTGAGTGATTGGTAAACCCTTTCTTTTCTTCGATGACTGGGCATTTGAAATAGACCCATCCCTCATCTCTTAATATACCCGTCCAACTTTCTCTTTCCCATATCACGTAATCATTAACTTCGGGTTCATACATGACAAAAGCAATAGGATAAGGTTAGGTTGGATCGTAGTTTGCTGCTCTTAATCGATTTGGTGCTATTCCTGCCTCAACATAGAGTTTGAGTCTGGTACTACATTCTTCCCTTGTTAGATTGAAAGAATCGTCTTCTGCCATATCTTCCCATCCAGTCGTGACTAACTCTTGGATTTTGTAGCGTCTTTCATCAGTCATGTTATAATACTCCTAAGTTACAAATGCATCGATAATTCCTGATTCATGATGTACATCCTTTAATTCATACTTTTGCGCCTCGGCAATACTATGATAAATTTGATGCTCGTATCCATCATGAAACTGTTCTTCATTATGTAGAATGGCAAAACATTCATTGTCATCTTCGGCAATGACACTGACAACTCCACCATACTCTGATTGTGGGAAAGGAACCCAGTAATCAACAATGTACAGATATTTTACCATATCTAATGTGGATTGTAAAGGTTCATAAAGAAAACTCCACCAACAATTCCAAGAACAATAACCAGTCCTACAATACTCAGTGCTTGCATGATTAGAAGTGCTCCTGGTCTACAACAACATCCTCTTCACCTAACTTATCACAATCAACCTTTACATCATCAATAGAGCACGTTACCCTATCAGAATCAAATCCATCGTCCAATGAATGAATCACATCATCCAATTTTGTTAATAGAGTCGCACCATACACCTTTAAATCATTGATTTGTTCGGTTAATGGTTTTTTTGCCTGTACTTCAATTTCTTTGATGTACTGCTCAATTGATTTTGGTACTGAATTGACTTTCATTGGTTTTGTGGGATTGTAGGAACTGAATAATGAGATTATACCAACATCCAATCATACTTGTCTACCATTTCTTTACATCTTTGACATTCTAATGCACTCCAGGCAAAATGATAAACAGTCTGAGTTTGTCCACATTTCGGACATTCAATCTCTCTACCTTGATACTTGCTTGCTCTGGTGTGCTTATTCACTTTTTGAGGCACGAATAAACGTTTCATGGGAATAAGGGTGATGGTGATGCTGTTACTACATGTATTTTATCACATTCTCTCTCAAAGTACTCTTTTCTTAATATTTTCTCCCATATGTCTGCCTCCTCTTCTCTTCTCTCATCATCCAGTAATCCACCAATGGTTTGCTTGACATGCACTAATTCATGGATTAATGTCGTTACATAAACATCATCCAGACACTTATTATGAATCTGAATGAAATACTCTCCATCCTCATCAACCTCACACCAACCAAATACACCATCCTCTCTTAAGTCTTTTTGATGGACTTCAATATCGACAGTGCTGATTTGTGGAAACTTCTCACACATGAAATCATAAACTTTACCAGTGATTCCACGTTGAGTCGTAGAATTCCAATTTCCTGATGTAAGAAGTGTCATTAGTTTACCTCCATCCATTTAATAGGATTTCCGTCAGTCAATTTCCATAGGTAGACTGAACCAACTTCCTTTGTCCAAATATTTGCATAATCCTTGGCATTAGCAAATTCATAGAAGTTGACACATGTATCCTCTTCAAAATTAAAGGTACTTGTGACTGCCCATTCAAAATCCATCATTAAAAATACCTCAATTCAAGTGTGGAGAAAATAGTGTAGATGAGACGCACTGCCCAGTGCATTGCCCAAAAGAAGGAAAGGAGAAAAACTAATTTCTCCCTTCCAGTCATATCCTTACTCATTTGTATAAGTATCCTCCTGCCCAATCAGCATTGTTGTAACATGCTTCACGTTCTCTAATGATACGCAAATCATATCTTACATGCTTTGCTGGACCTTTCCAACTAGCAGGTTTGTAAACTTCACCAGTTTTCTTATCAATGAAGGCATGAACACCGCCTTGATTCTGCATGATCTTCCAATACT
>MPMC02003658.1_pt1 | contig 10410 bp, 8 predicted proteins | sample 1617281 | NCBI WGS metagenome assembly MPMC02 (sample SAMN05944809, study PRJNA350692) | marine metagenome | biome: marine; feature: ODZ; material: water; isolation source: 100 m water sample filtered on 30 um supor filter | place: Pacific Ocean | collected 2012-04-09 | depth 100m m | reverse complement strand
TGGACTCAACTGCGGAATCACAGTTTACTGTAAATAAGATCCGGAAAGATTCGCTTCCCGGAGGTGCTCAAACCGGGAATCTACTACATGAATTGCTGGAGCGCATTGATTTTTCTGTAATCCGGGAAAGTAAATCTGCAGAAGACTGGTTTGCACTTCCAGCTGTTAGACGCATGATAAGCTCAATTAACGAGCGTTACGGACGTTCGTCTGAAACGGAAAGCAGAATCGTAGAAATAATTTGGAACACTTTGCGTACCCCGCTCAGGCTCGGAAAAACTCCGGATGCGCCAGAACTCGAATTGGCCGATGTTAAAAAAGATTTGCGTGAAGCTGACTTTTATTTCCCAATTCCGAATAAAGCAGGGAAAGCGGAAGTAATTAAAGAAACCAAAGACAGGTACATTCCCGGCCGCTATTCAGCAAGCAGCGTTGAAGGCTGGACAATCGAAAAAGGATTTTTACGCGGTTCGATTGATTTTTTGTTTGAACATGAAGCTAAAATATATTTGCTCGACTGGAAAAGTAATTTGCTGAAAAACTATGCTCCGGAATCGGTGGAACATGAAGTAATGGAAAACTATGAACTGCAGTTGCAAATTTATACTCTTGCCACTTCTTATTGGTTTAACCTGGACAGCGAGGAAAAATATAATGAAAAATTCGGCGGGGTACTCTATCTCTTTTTACGCGGAATTGGGGAAAAATCCGCAAGCTCCGGAGACTCAGCAAATTCTGCTAACGAAGGTGTTTATTTCAAACGGCCGAGTTGGACCGAATTGAAGGCATACGAAACACGGTTGAGCCTCGAAAAATATTGAGCAGTTAACAAACTGACGAAAAAGGAGTGTGATAAAAAAACGGACAGAAAAGTCCGCTTTCTTTGTTTTATCTCGCTAAAATTCATGGCAGCTTCAGTCCTTTTTCCCTTACGACGTCTTTCGCGATTTCATAACCTGCGTCTAAACCGTCCTGCATGGATTCCGTTTCATGATTCGGAGAAGTAACTGAACCGGAATCCAGATGATCACGCCCAATGACAACCGGTGCTTTGAGTTCTCCCTTTTCAACCATTTCGTTAAAGGCGAGTCCAAGCCGGTGACGCTCACCGAGGCCAACCCAGCAAATCCTGGCAGGAAGTCCTTGAAAGACGATTCGTTCCTGCGCCATGTCTATCCAGTTGTGAAGGTGCGGATCATCCGGAATAAGCTCTTTGACTTTTGTGTCGGTTTGGTAAATGTCTTCCGGATCTCCTGAAAGCGCTATCCAGCGTTTCCAGGATCAAGTCAAAATCTTTACATGTTCTTGCTGCTTTTCCGATCCCACCGTAGACAATCAATTCGTCAGAATTTTCCGCGAACGGCATGTAAGTTCTTTACCCCTTAGTGCACGGATGGTTCTGGACGTGTTTGTGTTAGACATGATTTTCTTAAATTCAGGTTAAGCTTGTAATAGTTTGTTCCAGACAGCTGAGCAGCTTTTTTAAATGAACCCGCAATTTTGCCGCTTTTTCCTCATGATAAAGCCATGGAGCAGACTCATCCATGTATGTTTGCTGTGCTAGTTCCAGTTGAATCACGTGAATCCCTTTTTCGGGCTTTCCGTAATGGCGCGTCGTCCATCCGCCTTTGAATCGGCCGTTTAACACACAACTGTAACCCTCTGCTCCAGCGCAGATTTCAAAAGCTGCGTCTTCAATTTCTGGAGCACAGGTGCTTGTGTTGTAGTTACCTAAATTGAAATCCGGCAATTCTCCTTCAAACAAAAAAGGAAGACGGGAGCGGATCGAATGACAATCGAAGAGCAAGACTCTACCATGTATTTTACGGACACGTTCAATTTGTTCCGAAAGTGCGGTGTGATAAACAGCATGATAATTTTTACGTCGTGTTTCAATTTCTTCCACATCCGGTTGCGCTTCAATTTGATAAATCGGCATGCCTTCGAAATCAACGGATGGGCAAAGTTCAGTTGTGTTCTGTCCCGGATAAAGTGAATTGCCGGAAGGGTCACGGTTTGCGTCAATCAAATAGCGTGAAAACTTAGCTTCCACGACCGTCACCTCCGGAAGCAAATCGTCATAAAGCCGATGAATGTGCCAATCTGTATCAGCCATTTCACACCCACGTTTATTCAGTATTTGAGTCATTTCAGGCGTTAAAAATGTTCCGCCATGTGGTTGACTAAGAATTACAGGGCCATTGCCTATAAAAATTTCAACGGGGTTCATAAGGTTTACTAATCCTGACTTTCACGCAAGTTCGGGGAAAAGGCTAAGCTGTAAACTTAAGCTGTTGTCAACGGCTATTTCCTTTTGTTTAAGTCGAACTGCTTTTGGACGGACAGGTCAATTGGAAAAAAGATTCACGCGCGCTGTCTATCCCAATTATTGCTACACGGTCATTTGCTTCAAAGCGAAAATTAGCATCCGGGTTTGGTTCCAACTTCTCTTTCCGAATCACTCCAACTATTGAAGTATCTGTTTTTGTTCTAATTTCAGCTTCGCCGATCGTAATACCAACCAGTTTGCTTCCTGGTTTTATCAACATCCACTGCAGGTCATATTGGTGTTCTGCAGTCTGGAGTTGTTCCATAATTTTAGTTTCCTCATTTTCATTGAAGAAAGAGGCGAACAGATCCTGCCTTAATGATTCGGTGTAATGCTGAATTTTGGCGGCCGGAATATGCAAATGGACCAAGGCTTTACGCGCCATCTCAAGTCCTGCTTCAAATTCCGGAATAACCACTTCAGAAATATTCAGTTTTTTGAATTCTTCCAAAAACTCAACTCCCGGTGCGCGGGCCACCACTTGAATCTCGGCATTCACTTTCCGTACACGTTGAATAATCGTCTGGGCAATTACGACTTCCGGAGAAGTTATAATTAACAAACGCGCCAAAGATGCCGTAGCAGCTTCCAAGACTACTTCATGACTGGCATCTCCATAAATAACAGGAATTTCAGCATGTTTTGCTCGGTCAACCCTGAGTTGATCCAGTTCAATTATCAACATTGGAACATTGAGTCGTTTCAGAACTTGAGCAATTCTAAAACCAACCCGTCCACCACCTAAAATGATCACATGATTTCGGAATCCAGATTTCGGAAAATTGATAGAATCCAGTGCCTCATGTTTGAACCAGCGTTTACGGAGAGCATACAGGCGAGCAGTTTGGCCGGAAATAAGTGGAGTTAGAAACATCGTTATAATCGCAGTTGTCAGAACTAGTGAATACACTTCATGGCTGATTGAGTTTGTCGAAACCCCGACTTGTGCGAGTACAAATGAAAATTCACCCACCTGAAAGAGTCCCAATCCAACTGCGAGCGGTACCACATTTCCATATTTGAAAATTCTGGCCAGTAACCCGAGAATAAGACCTTTACCCAGACTGACTATCAAAACAAGGATGAAAACCTGCTGCCAGTGATCCAGCAAAAAAGCGGGGTTGAGCAACATGCCTACAGAGGCGAAAAACAGCAGCCCAAAAAGGTCACGCACCGGAATGATGTCACTCAAGGCCTGATGTCCATAATCTGATTCACTCAAAACCATTCCGGCGACGAACGCTCCAAAGGCAAAAGAAAGACCTACTAAATATGTCAGATAACCAACACCTAAACCGATTGCTGTGATGGCCAGTAAAAATAATTCACGGGATCCTAAATGGGAAATGTGCCGCATAATCCATGGCAGCAAACGTGTGCCAAACAAAATCATTCCTGTCAGAAAAAGAACTGTTTTAAGAATTGCTATTTCTAGAGAAACCCAACCCAGCTCCGGATTATTTAATATGGGCAGTAGCACAATAAGAGGGACAACCGCTAAATCCTGCACGATTAATATACCTACCATGACCTTGCTGGAAAGTGTGCCGAGCCACCCCTGATTCATAAGAGTTTTGAGCAGTACCATTGTGCTGGAAAGAGAAACAAGCGCGCCAAGCCAAAGTGAGGTCTTTGCATCCCAACCCATCCACTGTCCAATACCATAGCCCATTGCAATGGTCAGTAAAATTTGAATAGGAGTACCGATCAGTGCGATTTTTTTGACAGGTTTGAGGTCTTTGAGGGAAAATTCCAGCCCCAGCGCAAACAGTAAAAGGGCTACCCCGATTTCCGCCAGTAGTTCTATTTCGTGTACACTGGTCAGCGCAAATCCGCCTGTGTAGGGGCCAAACGCGATTCCGGTCAGGATGTATCCTAAAATCAACGGTTGTCCCAACCTCTGCATCAACAGGCCACTGAAGAAGGCGCTAACAACAAGCAGGATGAGATCTGTGGCGATGCCCATACGGTAAATGAGGGAGAGGTGCTTATTTATAAGTTTAATATTTTCTTGCTTTTATTTATGCTTATATAAACTTTTATATCAATACAAAATCATGGAAAGCAGATGAATCTTTTTGCGGAACTTGCCCTTACTCCGGAAGGTTGGGCCAAAAATGTCAGAGTGACAGTGGATCAAATTGGCCGAATTGCAGCCGTTGAATCAGGAGTTGAAGCTAATCCGGACGATCAATATTTACGGAACCGTATCCTGCTTCCCGCCTTAGCTAATTTACACAGCCACTCTTTCCAAAGGGCGATGTCCGGACTGACGGAAAAGCGTTTGCAAAAGCGTGACAGCTTTTGGAGTTGGCGTGAGTTGATGTACAGTTTCCTGGAACGTCTGACTCCTGAACAGATGGAGGCAATTGCAGCCCTTGTTTTTATGGAAATGCTGGAATGCGGCTATGCTTCGGTTGGAGAATTCCATTATGTCCACCATCAGTGCGGAGGACAGCATTACGAAAACATTGCGGAAACTTCGTGCCGTGTTATCAGTGCTGCTCAAAAAGCTGGAATAGGCTTGACCCATTTACCTGTATTATACACACAGGGTGGTTTGAACGGGAAAGCACTTGCGGATGGACAACTCCGTTTCGGCAACAAAAGTGATGAATTTCTAGAACTGCTTGAACACGTTGAGCCATCTTTCCGGGATGCTCCGGAAGATTATCTGCTTGGTATAGCTCCGCATTCTCTCAGAGCAGTTTCTCCAGAGTCATTAAAGGAAATTATTGAGGCAAGAACTTCCGGCCCGGTTCATATTCATATTGCGGAACAGCTTAAAGAAGTTGATGATGTCCTGGAAAATTACGGTGCGCGTCCGGTGGAATGGTTACTTCAAAATGTAAACGTTGACTCACGCTGGTGTTTGATCCATGCCACACACATGATTCAGGCAGAAACGCGAAATGTTGCAAAATCCGGAGCGGTGGTGGGACTTTGTCCAATCACAGAAGCAAATCTCGGAGACGGTGTATTTGACGGCAGCGAATTGCTCTCGTCAGGTGGAAAATACGGAATCGGTTCTGATTCAAACGTTTTTATTGCATTGACAGAAGAATTACGTTTGCTTGAATACAGCCAGCGGCTTGCCCTGAAGAGACGTAACGTGATGACAAGCAAGAGCGGTTCCGTAGGCAGTGCACTTTACAAAGACGCCTTGGCCGGTGGCGCTCAAGCGTTGGAGCGCAAATCAGGGAGTTTAAGTCCTGGAAACTGGGCCGATTTTCTGACACTAAATGCAGAAGCCTTGAGCTTGTGGGGTTGCTCGGATGATGAATTTCTGGATCGCTGGATTTTCACTGCAGATGATTCACTCGTATGTGAAGTTTGGTCCGCGGGGCGGCAAATGGTGTCGCATGGGCAACACATCCATCACCAGGAAATTGAACAGCGCTACCGCACTGTGATTCAGGAAATACAAAAATAAAAATAATGATGGATAAAATAAAGAAACCGCTACCAAAATATAGGCAAATTAAATCCTTTTCCTTTTAGGAGGATCGGTGGATCAATCTTGAAACTGTACCGTAAGCAAAGCAGGAAAGTTTTGTAACAATTGGGCCGAACGACTGGCTTTTCGAAAAAGTGCAATGGTCTACTTCTGTTGCAGACCATATTATAGTGATATAAATTGAATCGCGAATAATTTAGCTGATATTCCGCAAATATTCATCAAAGAGGTTTTTCATGCTTCAGCTCTAAAACTCGAATCCAGGGAGGTGCTACAAAGAAAAACCTTAACCCGAAAATCAATTTTTAAATAAATCAAGGAAGTTCGGGTACCCCTCTTTTTCCAGATCATTTTTGGCGACAAATCTCAGTGCAGCCGAGTTAATACAGTAACGTAATCCATCTGGTTTTGGACCATCATTAAACAAGTGTCCCAGATGAGAGTCAGCATATTTGCTCCTCAGTTCAGTTCTCACCGAGAACCAGCTGTTGTCTTCTTTTTTGATCAGACTTGCTCCAGCAATAGGTTTGGTGAAACTGGGCCAGCCTGTACCGGATTTATATTTATCAACTGAGCTGAAGAGCGGTTCTCCGGAAACTATATCAACATAAATACCCTCTTTTTTGTTGTTCCAATATTTATTGTTAAAAGGCGGTTCAGTCGCATCATTCTGGGTAACGTCAAACTGTAAAGGTGTCAGCTTTTCTTCAAGTTGTCCCAAATCAGGTTTTTGATATTTCGCAGTTATTTTTAGACTTTTTTCACGGATAGTAGTTTTACCCCAAAGTTCTTTAAGCCGCTGATCACGTCCACAGCGATAGCGATAGTACTTATATCTTATTGGATTTATTTTGTAGTAATTCTGGTGATAATCCTCTGCAGGGAAAAATTCTCCTGCTTTTATAAGCGGAGTTTCAATTGGTTTCTCGAGGATTCCGGAATTTTCGAGCAGAGTTTTGGATTTCTCCGCCAGCTCTTTTTGCTCAGTTGACAGGAAAAAAACCGCAGTTGAGTACTCATGTCCTCGGTCACAAAATTGGCCATTATTGTCAAGAGGATCAATATTTACCCAAAATATTTCCAGTAGTTCCGCATAAGAAATAACAGCCGGATCATAAAAAATCTGTACTGCTTCAATATGGCCGCTTTTTCCATAATTATTATAGTTCGGATTTTTTGATGTTCCGCCGGTATACCCGGAAACGACTTCTTTTATACCGTTAATTTTTTCGAAATCAGCTTCCATACACCAAAAACAACCGCCCGCAAAAATTGCGCTTTCGGCTTTTTCCTCTGCAGAAGAATTAATTGCAGTCAGCCAAAAAAGTAGACAAAATGAAATAAGAAGTAGGAAATATTTTCGCATGTTACGCCCTTGTATTGTAAAAATTGGATTTGTTAAATTTTGCAACCTTCTTAAATAATCTTAAACTAATAAATTATCATCTCGATCGGAGAGAGGACATAATTATATCAGTGCTTAACATAAAATAGTGTTCTCTCTTTATAAGCAATGACACGTCCTCAGGACTATTTGCTGGTTTATGAATATTGATAAATTCGTAAATAGTTGTCGTTCCTTCGGGAAATATTATTTAAAGTTCCGCCGCAAGCAGCTTAGTTAATTCAGCGGCAGGAATTTCACGGCAGTGGCCGGCATTCTGTCCGCACCAGAGTGGTGAAAAATCTCCGGAACCCATAGCCTCAGCTTTTTTACGTAAACTGGTGACTGCAGCAGCAGCGAGTGGGAATTCAGGAGTGTCAGAATTGACTGGACCGATTTCGCGGATCAAACGATTAACGATTCCACGAGCTGGTCTACCGCTGAAAATGTTTGTCAGCACAGTTTCTTTTGCGGCTTCGCTTTTCAGAGTAGCCCGATGAATCTGACTGGTTTTTGTTTCCGGACAGAGCAGGTACGCGGTTCCAAGCTGTACCGCTGAAGCGCCCATTGAGATTGCGTCTTCAACCTCTTTTGCAGAGGAAATTCCTCCTGCGGCAATTACGGGCAACTTAACTTGCTTAATAAGTCGTGTTACTAGAGCAAATCTTTCCATTTGAGTCGAGAGATCATCCGACAAAAACATGCCTCTGTGACCGCCGGCCTCAATTCCCTGTGCGATGACTGCGTCAGCTCCGTTGGCCTCCAACCATTCAGCTTCTTCAATTGTGGTTGCACTTGCTAGAATTGTCGCGTCCCATTCCCTGACTCTCGATAGCAAACTGCTTGATGGTAAACCGAAATGAAAACTTACTATTGAAGGTTTAAATTCTGCTAATATTTCAGCTGTTTCTTCGCCGAAAGGTTCTCGACCTACACCTTTTGTTATGTCAGCAGAACTTAGGCCAAATTCCTCAAAATACGGTTCGAGAATATCCAGCCATTTTTGCTCGCGTTCAGCATTCGCTTGAGGCTGGCGATGGCAGAAAAAATTTACGTTGAAGGGGTTCCTGGTTTGGGATTTAATTAAAGTCAGCTCAGCCCTGAGTTTTTCTGGAGTGAGCATTGCGCAGGGTAGGGATCCCAAGCCACCGCCATTTGAAACAGCAATTGCTAAAGCACTGTCTTGAACTCCGGCCATAGGTGCTTGAATAATTGGGAACTGTGTCCCGAGGAAATTATTATTGGCCATGATTTTAACATGTTTGAAACGTAGCTGAAATGTCCTGAAACCGTGCTATTTGCGAGAAACGAGAAATCTAGTGTTAGCGGCCTCCCTGAAAAACCCGGAATTTCTTTTTTTGTTTGAATTGTGTATTTTCTGCTTTATAATTCGCGAGGTACGCACCGATTCCCCAGCCGATAAATCCGTAAATAAAAGCATTTGTCCCTGCCTCACCGTGCAAAATTTCCGGACTCCAAAAACCAACCAGCGCACCTGTCAAGGTGCCTAATCGGACATAATTGTCCTGAAATAATGTCAATATCAAAACAAGTAAATTTCGAGTCATTTGCTGAAGACGTAATAATAATGTCGGCTAAAAAACAGCTCTTAAGGTTTGAAATAATGCCAAAAATACTCTGGAGGAAAAATATATGACAAATACTCCTCCGATAAACAAATCACCTTCCCCTTGAAGAGGATTAAAAAACATTACAAAATTTGAGGGGGGATCCAGTTTTTCGTCAGGCGGTTTCTTCATGCGGAACACTATCACCACCACGATAGTTGCTACTGTTAAAACAAGCCAGTTACCCATATTTTAATAACTGTTGTAGAATTATTTTAAGAAAATATTGAATTTGCAGTCTTTACTTACAGTTTAGTTAGTTTATAGAAGATAAACTCAAGTGGCAACGCAAAATCTGTGCAATCATCCAACAAAAATGGTTGCGGTTCGCAACTGAGAACTAATGAATGATACCGTATTTCCGGGAGAACTTTTCAGTTTAAAACCGCATTGCGTCTTCTGCAGACAAACGATACTATGGAATAAATTTGAAGAAGGAGATTTTATGGAAGTAGCAGCAATGTTTGATCTGAGTTCTAAAGTGGCTTTGGTTTCCGGTGCGAGCCGAGGGATTGGAGCCGAAACTGCAGAAATTTTGGCTGAGTTTGGTGCGCATGTAATCCTGACCAGCCGCAAGGCAGAAAATTTAGAGGCAGTTCAGGCACACATTAAAAATGCGGGCAATCAGGCCTCCTCGATGGTTTGTCATAATGGTGATCTTGCACAGATTGAATTACTGTTTGAAAAAATTCATGAGAAACACGGCCGACTTGATATTCTGGTGAATAACGCGGCAACAAATCCATTTTACGGTTCAGTCCTAGAGGCGGATGAACAGGCCTGGGATAAAACACTTGCTGTGAATTTGAAGGGGCCATTTTTCATGAGCCAGCACGCAGCAGGATTAATGAGAAAAAACGGTGGTGGAAGCATCGTGAATGTCTCTTCGATCAACGGTCGTATTCCGATGTTAAACCAAAGCATTTATTCCATCACCAAAGCGGCGCTTATTTCGATGACACAAGCTTTTGCCAAAGAGCTGGGGCCGGACACTATTCGGGTCAACGCGCTGCTGCCGGGATTGACTGATACTAAATTCGCTTCTGCACTGACCCAGAATGAAGAGTTGATGAAAAATGTTCTTAAGCAAATTCCGCTGGGCCGTATTGCTCAGCCGAGTGAGATGTCAGGGATGGTGCTTTTTCTGGTTTCTGCTGCGGCCTCATACATTACAGGCAGCACCTTCACAGTAGACGGTGGTATGCTGGCCTGAAATCAATGCATTGAGACCGTCATTTATGAATTTTGCATTTGTCATTCCCGCGAAAACGGGAATCCAGCGGTGTACTTACAATGAGAGAATATTACATTTATTTCCTGATGACTTAGTAAAAACTCCTAAACTAATTATTTGTCATCTCGATCGAAGAGAGAGATCTTAATAATATTAGTGCTTAAGATAAAATAGATTTCTCGCTTTGTAAGCTATGACATAATTTGTATTTTAGACTTTCTACAAATGCATCATATCCTGACAGAAAAATGAAATACGGCAAAACGGATTGATATAAAAACTAAAAATTAAATTCTACTAACATACTAATATAAGGAATAAAATGAGTAATGAATATCGTATTGAAAAAGATTCTATGGGTGAAGTCAAGGTTCCGCA
>MPMC02241911.1_pt1 | contig 10425 bp, 10 predicted proteins | sample 1617281 | NCBI WGS metagenome assembly MPMC02 (sample SAMN05944809, study PRJNA350692) | marine metagenome | biome: marine; feature: ODZ; material: water; isolation source: 100 m water sample filtered on 30 um supor filter | place: Pacific Ocean | collected 2012-04-09 | depth 100m m | reverse complement strand
TAAAAGCATTAAATATGGCAGGGCTTGGAGAATTTACTTTTCATGACCTCAGGCATAGCGCAATAAATAATCTCAGGCTTGCCGGTAATGATCACTTTGTTATTAAGCAGGCTTCCGGTCACAAAACTGACAGTGCTTTTCAGCGTTACAATCTTGTAACAGTGGAAGGGATGAAGGGGATGAAATGGGTGGTTCAAAAGGAGGAAAAAACCGCAATAATGGACACCCATATGGACGCTTGTGAGCAATCAAATAATGACAATCCCTGTAGGTCACTGAAATCATGATAGTCCAAGCTGGACCTGAACCAGCTACCGGACGATTATGAGTCGAAAGAGAGTCGAAGGAAACTCAAGTCTGCTCAATGCCAACGGTAAAATTTCAGTCCCAGCGAGAAACAAAAAGCTCCGATTGCGAATAAGCCTATTGAAGGTTGGATGACCTGCGCCAGGCCGATTCCTTCCGTAATGATGCCTCGTAAAGAATTGGTCAGCATTGTTAATGGAAGCACCTCTACATAGGGAATCAGCCAGTCCGGAAAATTGTGATAACTGAAAAAAACTCCGGAAAGAATAAACATCGGCATTGTAACAACATTTATCATTCCATTGCCGCTTTGCGTGTTTTGCACACGAGATGAAATCAGTACGGCAATTCCCGAAAAAGCACAGTAGCCACTGAAAAAAACTAATGCCAGCACCGACAGGCTGCCCTGTATGCTGATGTCAAAATAAAAGTAAGCAAAAATGTAAAGTAAAAGCATTTCCGCTGCACTGAGAATCATACGGTTCAAACCGTGTGAGATAAGAAAAATGGATTTTTTCAGTGGAGTTGCGACCATGCGGCGCAGTAACTTTTTGATCCGTAACTCGATCAAATTCCAACCGATGCCCCACAAACAGGCATTCATGATTGACATTGCCATCAAACCCGGAACCAAGAAATCTACGTAACGAATTCCGACCATAGTCAAAGGGTGGACTTCCGCTTTCAACTCACTTGTTTTTTGCTGCCTAAAAGCTCCTTCTAGAAGCAAGTATGTCAAACGAGCCTCTGCATTGTCCGGATCAAAACGGTAACTTAAATTTGACTCAGAATCAGTTTCAATCCATAGCGCAATTTTTCCACGCTTGAGTGCCAGCACCGCCTCTTCTTCTGTCATGGCCCGGAAACGAAAACGTGCCTGCTCTCCCGAGTTCTGTCCAACTTCCCACTCAAGTTCCGCTTCAGCGGAAAGTTCAGTATTTACTGTGCCGGTTTTTTTATGCAGCCATTGTGGTAAAGCGGAAAGAGCTTGCGGGGATTCAGTGACAATTGCGACATTGCGCAGAATTTCACCTTTGTTCGCAAAGGCAATTCCTAAAATCCAGGCCATCACAATTGGAAATCCAAAAGACCAGAACACAACTCCGGGTTCGCGGAAAAAGATTTTGAATTGAGAAATGACGAGTCGTAAAAGTATGTTATTCATCTAAATGTCTCCCGCTCATGGCAAGAAATAAATCATCCAGAGTGCGTCTCCGGCATTCGAGTGAGCTCAGCGTGAGTGCCGAACTTTTTATCAAGTCCAGAAATGCCGGTAAAGTTTCTGAAATACTGTTTACCGTCAAAAGTCCTTGTCCTGTTTCGCTGTTCCAGTTGGAACTAATTACGCCGCAAAGTGCCCTTGCTTCTACTGAGGGGGTTGCTTCGGTGATCACATATTCGATCAAATCACCTTCACCAAATTTATCCAGCAGTTGATTTAAAGTACCGTCCGCGAGTATTTTCCCTTGATCCAGCATCACAATCCGTTCACAAAGAAATTCTGCTTCCTCCATGTAATGCGTGGTCAGCAGCAGGGTGGTACCGGTGGCTTTAAAATCTTCAAGAATTTTCCAGAGATCTCGTCTGGCGTTTGGGTCAAGCCCAGTTGTAGGTTCATCGAGGATGAGTATTCTGGGTCGTGGCAGAATGGCGATTCCTAGAGCAAGACGCTGCCGCTGTCCTCCTGAAAGCTCAACAACCCATGTTTTACGTTTGCTTTCGAGTTGAATGATCTCAAGGACTTCGTTTGTTCTCTCCTTTTTTAACTGATAAAAACTGGCAAACAGCCGGAGAGTTTCTTCAACAGTTAAGCGCTCCTGAAATCTCGTTTCCTGCAGGGCAAGTCCAATTTCCTGACGCAGGAAATGTTCATCATTTTTCCAGTTCTTTCCGAGGATTTGTATTTCACCGGAATCCGGAATTTGAACGCCTTCAATCATTTCCACCAAAGTTGTCTTGCCGGCACCGTTTGGTCCAAGCAAAGCCAGCGCTTCTCCGGATTCAACCCGTAGACTTACGTTCCTAACCGCGTCAACGTCTTTGAATGATTTGCAGACGTTCCGGACTTCAATCGTCATAGAATAAAATCCCTTTAGCCGCCGTAAAAGGTCTTTTCACCAAGATCCTTCAGCAACAGAGTAGCGTCATCGGCACGACCTTCCGGTTCCTGATTTACACCTGCGTCTACGACTTCACCTACAAAAATAGAGTGATCTCCTTCTTCCACAGTTGTCACCAGTCTGCATTCAACAAATGCAGGAGTATTGTCCAGAACAGGCGCGCCTGTGCTACCGGAATGAAAAGCTTCTCCGCTGATTGTTTGACCGTCACGTTCCGCCGGTTTGAAAAAAGTATAGGCCGCACCCTGCTGTCCTTTACCTAAAACATTGAGCGCAAAGCATCCTGCTGTTTTTGTAATGTCATGAAGCTGTGAATCTGCTTTGACTCCTACCGCCACAAGTGGTGGTTTGAAAGAAGCCTGCGTGACCCAGTTTACCGTTCCAGCGGAAATACGGCCGTCTTTATCTTCTGCCGTCATTACGTACAGTCCGTAAGGGATCATCCGTAGTGCGGTTTTTTTTGCGTTGTCATCCATAAAACCTCAATTGATAAATTTTGAAAATTACTGAATTAGCAGTCTTTCAGAAATGAGCTGCTTTTTCAAGCTTAGTTGGCATGTGTTTTAGAAATTTTGCGGATTAATGCAGACAGTTCAGCTGTGTATAATCCGCAATAAATGAGTCGTTTTAAGGGAGTCAGTTCGAGGCAGCTTTGAGTAATATTTTTCCAATGTGGGCACTGCTTTCCATCAGACTATGGGCTTCTGCGGCTTGCTCGAGTGGAAATGTCTGGTGAATGATCGGACGTACAACTCCTGAGTCCAACAGCGGCCACACATGTTTACGCAGGGCTTGCGCAATTTCGGTTTTTTGTTCCACACTGCGGGGACGCAGGGTGGAGCCGGTCAAGGTTACACGTTTAATCAGCAAAGGGAGAAAATCAACTTCTGCTTTGCTGCCCTGCATCAGAGCGATTTGCACCAGACGTCCTTCGACAGCGAGCAGTTGGATATTTTTTGAAAAGTAAGGTCCGCCGACCATGTCAAGAATCACATCGACTCCGCTTCCCGCACCGGACGTTTCTGCTTCAGCCAATTTTTTTATTTCTTCAGAGAAATCCTGTTCACGGTAATTGATTGCCACATCTGCTCCAAGCTGTTCACAAAAATCACATTTTTCCGGAGTTCCGGCAGTGGTGTAAACAGTTGCTCCAAAAGCTTTGCCGAGTTGAATGGCGGTGGTGCCGATACCGCTGCTGCCACCGTGAACCAGCATACTTTCGCCGGATTTGAGATGTCCTCGTTCAAAGACATTAGTCCAGACAGTGAAAAAAGTTTCAGGAATTCCTGCTGCATCCTCAAGTGAGATTTTTTCCGGAATCGGCAAACAGATGGAAGCCGCTGCCAGACAATATTCTGCATAACCTCCACAAGCCACGAGCGCGCAAACTTCGTCACCAACTGCTGGCTCGCTAACGTTTTCACCTGTGCTCACAATAGTTCCGGACACTTCCAGCCCGGGAACGGCAGTTGCTCCGGGAGGCGGAGGATAAAGTCCTTTTCGCTGCATGACGTCCGGACGGTTGACTCCTGCAGCCGCGACGCGAATCAAAACTTCACGGGGCCCGGGTTCCGGAACCGGCATCGAATCCAGTTTTAAAACTTCCGGACCTCCGTGTTCTTCAATTTTGATGTATTTCATTGTCGTTGGTGTAGAACTCATAAAAAACTCCTAAGATATGATGATTTCAAAAAATACTCGAAATCCGCCAAACACCCAAATCTCCAATCCGAAAGGAAAAAACCAGAGCTATTCAGGCGTTCGGTTTTTAAAGCGGCAGCGGAATTTGTGTGTAAAATTCCTGCTTTTTCTCCAGCGTTAATAAGCGTTTCTTTGTTGGCAATCCTCCGGCATACCCTACTAGTTCACCACTACTGCCAATTATACGGGGGCAGGGGATTGTCATCGCGATTGCATTTGCGCCGTTGGCACCAGCGACTGCACGGACTGCTTTTCCATTGTTTATGCCTTTTGCCAGTTGAAGGTAGGTTGAGGTAGTGCCATAAGCAACTTTTAATAATGCGTTCCAGACACTTTTTTGAAAATCTGTTCCTACCATTCGTATAGGCACATCAAACTCTCTTCTGTTTTCCTTAAAATATTCATCCAGTTCTGTCCGGGTTTTTTCAATAATTTCGCTGTCCTCTTCAATAAAATCTGCGTTGAGCCCTTTTTTAATTCTGTCATCAACTGCGTTTCTCATTTTTCTGTAGTTAAAATCAAGTAGACATAGTTTGCCTTCAAACGAACCTAAAATCAGCTCGCCGATTTTTGTTTTGTGATACTGGATGCAGATATCAGTCATCTTTAATTGGCTATGTTTGTGTATTCAATAAAAATATTACAGCCGGAATATTAGCTTAAAAAAAGAAGTTATGCTCGCTATTTTTGAAAAAGACAACAATGATGCCTGCGAAAAAAGCCTAAACAGGTTTTTGCTGACACGTTGAGGATATTATAAATGTATTTTTTAAACCTGTTTATTTGAGTGAAAATGCAGGGCTGCAAAAACCAATAACATTAGTGAGAGTACTGTCAGAAGATAAAGAGGGATCACTTCTAAACCGTAAATTTTAGCGAGCACACCTGCGAGTGAGGGTACGATTGTAATACCAAATCCCGAAGCCGCGATTTGCAGGCCAATTGTGTTGGCTTGATGAATTTGACCGACCCGACTTACTGTGCTGGAAACAAGTCCTGGGAATATCGGCGCGATTGCAAATCCCGCAACTCCAATTCCGAGAACAGATGTCAATTGTCCGGAATTTGTCAGCAACAGTCCAATCCCTAAAAGTGCAAAGGAAACACTGATATAAATCAGTTTTCTGTCTGCTATTCTTTTCGCGTACAAACCAGCGATTATACGTCCGATTGTAAACATTCCCCAATAACTTCCGGTTATAAATCCCGCAACTTCCGGGGCTACTCCGCGGGATTCCGTCAACAGTGAATAAGTCCACATGCCCAAACCTAATTCAACACCTGTATAGAGAAAAAAGATCAGCATACTCAAATGAGCGGGAATTATTTTCAGCGTTTCCAGAAGAGTTGCATCGGTCTCAATATGATGTTCTTCACTACCGTTTACAGTAATTCCATCCCACATGCTTTTTGTTACCAAAAAAACCGTCGCAAGCATTGCTATTGCAAAAGAGACGACAAGATAACCACTTTGCCAGCGTGAGGTCAGACTGATTCCGAGTGTCATGATTACAGGCCCTGAAGTAATTCCTACACCCCAACTCGCGTGTAACCACTGCATCATGCGGCTATTGTGATATTTCGCAACATAGGTATTGATACCGGCGTCAATAGCACCTGCGCCCAATCCGCTAATCGACGCAAACATCACGAAAATCCACCAGTTGCTGGTACTTGCGTAAACAAACAAACTGCCCGCCGTGGCTGCGCAACTCAGGCTCAACAGCCTCCCTATTCCTAAACGGCGCATCAGCACACCACTCATGAAACTGGAAAGCATGTAACCGCCTGTCCCGAAGATGAGGATGATGCCCAAGGCATCGACAGGTAAATCAAAATAGTCGCGAATTCCTGGCCACGCTACGCCCAACAAGCCATCAGGCAAACCTAATGAGATGAAGGCAACAAACGAAATAATAATTAATCCCATAGATTTGAGTGTTATTTTGTAAGTCTGTTAGGACTATGAATTTCCACTATGAATAAAAAAAGGAAGATTTATTTTGGAATGAGACAGAATTAGAGATACTAATACTTTCTAACAGCTCAAAATATTTTTTAGTATTTGCCAATATCTAAGTGTAATACTAGTTTGCATCCAGAGGATCTTTATTAAAAAATTCGATTGTATTTTTCAGTTGAAATCTAAAACTCTTACAGAGGAACTTCAATCTAAAAGGCTGGATAAGTATTAAAAACGGGTATTCTCGGAAACTGTGTGTTTGTAAGGTTTTCTTAGAATATCAAACAATTAATCTACGCAGGGTGTCAGTCTGAAATTCCTCTCAACTCAGCTCGATTCCGTACGAATCGGAAGATTTTCCTACCAATCTGCTACCAAATATTCGACGATGTTCTGGGTTGGTTGTCAAGGTGTATATCAGTTAGTGTATCTGACTGGTGCGACGTCTGGAGGGTGTCTGACTGTGAATAAGATACCAGTATTAGAATAAATACTATATGTCAGTAGCTTAGGCTTATTCAAAATTGTCATCTTGTCTATATTCTTTTTTTAAAATACCAATCGTACCAACAAACTGTTATAACAGTAAAACAGTTGACAACTATCTGGAGAGATAAAATGAGAAGAAAGAAAAATCAAATATTGATAAAGAACTAATCATTAATTCCAAACCTACCTTCTCCTATGATTAACTCCCAAAAATTCTCTCAGTCAGACAGTCTCCAAGTAAAATCCCCAATTATTGCAATACAAAATAGAGGTAGACTCGGCTGTATTAAGTATGCTAGCATACCGCGTTGGCGAAGCTAGGGAATTAGGGGGCAAAAAAATGTACCTATTTTGAGCCATTAGTAACATTGATTATATAATTAATATTTATTTCCCTCTGCCCATTTTTTCCCACTCTGAAAGACATCGAATTTGAATTTTGGGAGTTCGAGTCTCTCTGCCCGCACCATAAATAGCAACAGATTACATATAATTCATCTCCTTTAAATTACTAAAAGGGATGAAAATATGACTTTTCAAACTTATTTCTTTTCATTCCTGGTGAACGAAAAAGATGAATAAAATTTTATACATAATTCTCTCCCTTTTACTTTTTAGTCTCACTATGATCTCTTGTAAAAGCGATGATACTGAAAAAGTTAACGAACCTATAAGTAAAGCTGGTGATACTGTTAATGGTGTTTTAGATCCTGTTGGTGAAGGGATTAATGATGGTTTAGATCCAGTTGGTGAAGGGATTAATGATGGTTTAGATTCAGTTGGTGATGTGGTTAATGATGGTGTTGTAGCAATTACTGGTGGGGCTGGTGGTGGTTCAGGAACGGTTGTATCATGTGAAGTTAACACTAACAGATTCTGCACGGAACATGGTGCATCAGTTTGGGAGTTCGAAAAAAATAAAAAAGACAGTGGATATGCTCTTGTAGGATCAAAAGATAAAAGACCCTGGATCCAAATTGTTGATGAAAATGGAAAATATCAAATGAGTAAAGGATATAATGTATTTGGAGAGTATAAGAGTAATTTTGGTAATGGTCTGCCATCCGTAGGACAACTTGATGGTAGTGCAATTTCACAAACAAAGGATGGCGGATATATTGTTGGAACATATGTTAATCCCCGTCACCCTAGTTACGGTTACACTCACATATTTAAAACCAATAAACAGGGTGAAATCGAGTGGAAGAAAGAATTGAAATACAAATCTGGAAAAACAAATGTGATTCACTTTGTCGAGGATATAATTGAAACGGAAAGTGGTGATTTTGTAGCTGTAGGTTATACTTCCGGAGATAGTGGAAATAGCATGAAGGGTCAGGGATTTATGTTAAAAATGAGTGAGGAGGTGCAGCCTTCCGGTAACAAAGAAGGAAAAATAGATTGGATTAAAAGGTTCGGTTCTAATGCATGTGTTTTTGATACTTTGGAAGATGTTTTGGAAGCCGATGATAACAATCTTATTGCAGTCGGAAAATTTGAAAAAGCATGCCCGAAATACGCTTGTCATCATGGTTATGCTTGTGGAGATATGTATTTTCTTAAAATTGATCCAGCAGATGGAACAACCTTAATTGCAGAAAAACATCGAAATATTACAAATCAGTGGTGGGCAAGTGGGCATAGTGTGATCAAAATGAATGATGGCTATGCTGTTGGTGGAAAAATAAGAGATAACAAAAATACTGTTGTTAATTCGGCTGTTTGGAAATTAAATAATAGTGGCAAAATGGTTTGGAACTGGGTAGGGACTGGCAGAATAGAAGGAAAGGTTCATCAGCAGGAATACGTCAAATCAATCACTCTCAGTCATGATAGTAATTCGATTCTTGCTGCAGGCTATACAAGGTTCTTTAAGAATGTGAGGAATCAGAAATCAAACGTGATGGTTTGGTCCATGGATTTAAATGGTAATGGTAAATGGGGGAAAAAATATGAAATGGGAGGGGCAGTACAAAGAATAACTCGCTATAAAAATAACCATTATTTGCTTCTTAAAGGGCGCTTATTTTTTGAAATGGATTCAAATGGAGAATTGATAAAATAAATTAATAACTTTGAAAAACTAAAAAAATCCACTCCATCATCCCCTGTGAGTAACTCCCATTAATTCTTAACAGAGTCAGACACCCTCCAAGTAAAATACCCACATTCTTGTAAATCAAACCAAGTTCTGGTATATATTGGGGAAATCTTAAAGTTGATTGGAAACAACGAATACAACCTTAATATGAATTGGAGATTAGTTCTAATCATTATATTTATTCTTGAGGGAATATATTATTTAACTAATAGATTATTATTTAATAGATCTTTTAAAGAAATCAATTTTTGGGAATGGATAATTGTAATTATGATAATTCCTTTAATATTTGGTTATCTTTATGTTAATCAGGGGACTTTATAATTGATGATGAAAAAGGACATCCAGACTTACTAGTAAAATAAGAATTTGGAAGGGAGTTAGATATAAAAGGAATTGTAACCTTATTTCATGGAAGAATTGACTCCCTTCCTCTACAGCCCTCCAAGTAAAATCCCACATTCTTGTAAAATCACCCCGATTCTGGTATATATTGGTTTAACCTAAAACACTTATAGGGAAACTATATGAAAAACCTACTCATCATCCTCATTTCTTTAATTCTTCTGTCTTCTCCTAAAGAAGGGAATCTATAAAAATGGATATACAAATATTTCAATACAATGAATCTCATTTAGGGGAAATAAGAATTATCTTGAATGAATACTTATCATTTATAGCAAAAGAATTGACCAGACCACCATGGAATTTTAATCTGGATATAGAACATGAAGTAAATTTTACTATGAATAATTTAGATAAATTTGCAGAACCAGAAGGAAGATTATTGTTAGTTGAAGTTGATGGTGAAATTGCTGGAACAATCAGTTTGAGAAAAATCAGAGAAGATGCAGGAGAAATAAAGAGAATGTATGTAAACCCAAAGTTCAGAGGTAAGAAATTAGGGAATCTTTTGATTGAAGAGGTGATTGAGATTTCAAAAGGAAATGAGTTTTCAAAAATTTATCTGGATACTGCACATTTCATGTCTTCAGCAATATCTCTTTACAAAAAATATGGATTTAAAGAAACAACTGCTTATCCCGAAAGTGTTCTTCCAAAAGATTTGTTGAACTCAATGATATTCATGATGAAAGAATTATAATTAAGTTGCTAGTAGAATCAAATCCATCATTCTCAATGAGAAACTTTTCTCTATTTACAATTATCTCCCTTGTAATTGTAAGTTGTTTGGTTCTTCCAAAAACAGATAACAGTTCTGAAAAAAGATGTAAGTTAGTTACAAAGAGTTGGACTTTTGAAGTTCATGAGTTCGGGAATCAGAGCAATTGTGATACAGATTGTTCAGAATTTGTAAGAAGTATTATTGAATGTGGTAAAAGTGAAGACTGCATAAAACTGATTGCAGTTGTTACAGTTGGTTGGACTGTTGTTACGGCATCAGTTGTAGGAGTGGGAAATACAGTCCATTGGATTGAAAAACAGGGTCGTTGTAAAGAAAGCATAGTAAGAAATTCAACAAATCAGTTATATGCAAAAACGTTAGATGTTGGTGGATATATGTTAGAAACAGGAAAAGACTTTGTAGATTTGTTTAAGCAAAATGAATGAATTTGATTTATTCACTCAAAAACAAATTCTGAAATTAAATGTCACTCACTTCATCCCCTGTGACTAAGCCCCACTCCATTCTTCACAGAGTCAGACATTCTCCACAATCTTCCTAATACTTGTAAAACATTCCCGAACCGTGGTTTATAGGGTTCTCCTAAACCACTAATGGG
>MPMC02161421.1_pt1 | contig 10451 bp, 9 predicted proteins | sample 1617281 | NCBI WGS metagenome assembly MPMC02 (sample SAMN05944809, study PRJNA350692) | marine metagenome | biome: marine; feature: ODZ; material: water; isolation source: 100 m water sample filtered on 30 um supor filter | place: Pacific Ocean | collected 2012-04-09 | depth 100m m | reverse complement strand
TATCGAGGATGCCAACGATGAGAGATGAAAACGTTATTTGGGTCTCTTGACACACCCATTCCTGGCGCGGTCGAATTGGATCTTTCTGGAGGCGGTTTCCAACTAGGCATTTGGGGATGCTGCAACATTTGCCCCTCTGCCCGCTTCGGGTGGTTTACAGATAGAGAATCGTATGAGCCGATATCAGTTGCGTCGAGATAGATTACGAAGGCTCATAAAAAAATCGGGTGCCGACGGTTTTTTGGTGACCAACTTTACCAATGTCACGTATCTCACGGGCTTTCGTGGTGACGACAGTTTTTTGCTCCTTCTACCTGATGGCGAGATCGTACTCTCCGACCCGAGGTATACCACGCAACTCAAAGAAGAATGTCCTGACGTAGATTTGGAAATCCGCTCTCCCGGGACAGCAATCATCAGTTCTATCCGCAAGGTACTGCGACGCTGCCGATGTCGCGAGGTTGGTTTTGAATCGAATTCATTGACGGTCGACTTGCATTGTTCGTTGGTGGAGGGTGTTGATGATGTCCATTGGATTGCGTGCGGGGGATTGGTAGAACGTTTACGGATGGTGAAGGATCGCGATGAAATTCGATCCATTCGAAAGGCGGTGATGCTTGCCGAAAGAGCCTTCGACACGGTCCGCAGTGGACTGCGTGGCATCGATCAAGAGCGAACCGTGGCGCATGCCATTGAAAATGAGATTCGACGTTTTGGCGGTCGAGGTTGTAGCTTTTCGCCAATTGTGGCTGTGGGTCCGCGAGCCGCCCTTCCCCACGCAACCGTTGAAGATATTCCCATCGGTGAACATGGTCTGTTGTTGATCGACTGGGGTGCTGATTCGCCCGATGGCTACAAAAGCGACTTGACGCGTGTCTTGCACACCGGTAAAATTTCGCCCAAACTCAAACGTATTTACCAACTTGTGTTGAAGGCACAGCAACGTGCTATCGAGGCGATCCGTCCCGGTGCGAAATGTGCTGATGTGGATGCTGTGGCCAGGAAGGTCATTGCAGATGCGGGTTTTGATAAGTATTTCGGCCACGGATTGGGTCATGGCATTGGCCTCGATATCCATGAGGGGCCACGGCTATCTGCTGCGAATTCCGAGTCGCTCAAAGCGGGTATGGTGGTTACAGTGGAGCCTGGTATTTATTTGCCTGGTGTTGGCGGTGTTCGCATTGAAGATGATGTATTGGTTACTCGAGGTGGGCACGAGGTGCTCACCAGTTTGCCCAAGGACTGGGACAGTGCGGCAACGCAACTCGGTTAAGTCGATCGTAGAACAGTTACCGGAACAGTTATCATGGTGTCCAGGATTAACGGTGTCCAGGATTAACGGTGTCCAGGATTAACAAGCTTCTAGGGAGAGGTTTATGACAGCGTCCAATGCAGGCGATGTCTTTGATGTCAAAAAAATTCGGCGGCTTGTGCAACTGATGAAGGAACACGAGCTGTCGGAGGTTGATTTGGAACAGGGGGATCAGCGAATCCGGCTTCGTCGGGGCGGAGACGTTGTTTTGCAGGCAGCAAGTCCTGTCGCCCAGGCATCGCCCCTTCCGCAAGTGCCCGTCAATCCTGGCGGAGAAAAGCAGACTTCAGAAGCAGGTGCGGATTCGGGAGATCCGAATATCACGGTGATAAAAAGTCCGATGGTCGGCACTTTTTATGTGGCATCTTCTCCCGAGACTGGGCCTTTTGTGAAAATCGGAGATCATGTAGGACCCGATTCGACCGTCTGTATTATTGAAGCGATGAAGGTGTTTAACGAAATTCCAGGCGAGGTTTCCGGAAAGATTCTCGCGGTCCTTGTCGAAAACGGTGATCCTGTCGAATATGGGCAGCCGCTCTTCAAAGTGGATGTCTCGGCGTAGCCATCGATGTACAAGCGAATTCTCATAGCGAACCGTGGTGAGATTGCCCTCAGGATTATTCGCGCCTGCCGTGACTTGGGTGTTGAAACGGTGGCGATCTATAGTGAAGCAGATCGCGACGCTAATTATCTTCAGCTTGCCGATGAGGCTTTCTGTGTAGGACCTCCGCGTAGTTCGGAGAGTTATCTGAAGATCGATCGAGTCATCAGTGCAGCAGAAATCGGTAATGTTCAGGCAATCCATCCCGGATATGGATTTCTTGCAGAAAATGCGCACTTCAATGAGATTTGTCGCAGTTGCGAGATCGACTTCATTGGTCCTTCTCCGGAGGCGATGAATCTATTGGGAGACAAGAATCGCGCACGACTTTTGGCGCGCAAGGCAGATGTCCCAGTGGTGCCCGGTAGCGAAGGGCTTATTGATAATGAAGAAATGGCGCAGGAAATAGCTCACGAAATCGGATTTCCCGTTTTGTTCAAGGCGTCTGCCGGTGGTGGTGGCAAAGGGATGCGAGTGGCTTTGAATAATTTGTCACTCAAACAAGCGTTCCAGCAGGCGCAGCGAGAGGCAGAAGCTGCTTTTGGAGATGGCAGAATCTATCTGGAAAAATATGTTGAGCATCCCAGGCACGTTGAGGTGCAGGTTGTGGCGGACCAGCATGGAAATGTGGTTCATCTCTGGGAGAGGGACTGTAGCGTTCAGAGACGGCATCAAAAACTGATTGAGGAGAGTCCAGCACCCCATCTTGAGCCAAAAACGAGAGAGGCTATGTGTGCCGCTGCTGTACGAATGATTCGTGCGGCCAATTATACCAATGTGGGGACTGTGGAATTTATTGTTGATGCCGAAGGCAACTTTTATTTTATCGAGGTAAACGCGCGCATTCAGGTCGAGCATCCTGTCACGGAGATGGTGACGGGGGTCGATCTGATAAAGACGCAGTTGCACATTGCCAGTGGTGAAAAACTTCCGTTCCAGCAGAAAGACATAGCGCTTCATGGGGCAGCCATTGAGTGCCGGATTAATGCGGAAGATCCAGAGCGTAACTTTCAGCCATCACCCGGCCTGATCAAGCATATGATTGTGCCTGGTGGACCCGGTGTTCGGTTCGATTCCCATGTCTATGCCGGGTACACGGTGTCGCCTTATTACGATTCGATGGTGGGAAAGATCATTGTGCATCAGCCAACTCGAGAAGAGGCGATCGATTGCATGCTCAGGGCCTTGGAGGAGTTGCACCTTGATGGTATCGCCACCACCAGAACCCGGCACCAGGAGATTCTCAGGCATTCTGCTTTTGCCGAAGCGAGAATCGATACCACATTCGTGGAGCGGACGTGGGATAATTGAGTTTCTTGCCGCTTTTAGGCAGCTTGTCGGAGCGGCCCTGTTCCGAGTCGGTACCATGGCATGAATGTCTATCCACCTGCTTTGACAAAATCGCCGAAGTGGTGAGTGGTTTGTTTTTGCAACAGCGATAAAATAGAAGGTTCTACAGCAGCTCGTTGCCGCTGACGAGTACGACTTTACGGAGAATACATATGTCGCCCGATTCATCCCTTGCCCCTCCGCCAGCGACAGACACGCGTTTTCGTCGTGTTGCGATTGTTTTTGCTGGCGGGCCTGCGCCTGCCGCAAATGCTGTTATCTCGGCGGCCGCAATTTCATTTTTGCGCAATGGGATTGAAGTGATTGGCTTAAAGTACGGATATTCGGGATTAATTCAATTTGGTTCCGACCATCCTATGCAAGAGGGACGTGACTACCTCGTGGTCGATCAGAAGAGTTTGCGGCGCACACGTAATTCGCAAGGTGTTTTAATTGGAACTGCCCGCGACAACCCGGGTAAGATGATTGCCGATTCGGCCCATCTTATGGATCCGGAGCGGACGGCACCATTGCGAGCAGTCTATGAAGGATTGTGCTCCTTAGGAGTCGACGCACTGATATCGATCGGTGGCGATGACACTCTTAAGACGGCCAACAAGCTAAAATTGTTTCAGGATCTTTTGCCACCTGGTGCTCACCAGATCCCTGTGGTTCACCTGCCTAAAACCATTGACAATGATTATTCGGGCATTGATTTTACTTTTGGCTATTTCTCTGCAGTGGAAACATTGGCAGAAGAAATACGCAATGTTGTCATGGATGCTGAGGCAAACAAAGCCTATTTTCTTGTTGAAACCATGGGGCGTAGTGCCGGTTGGCTTGCCTACGGTGCTGCAATTGCCGGGGAGGCGAGCCTGGTGATTAGTATGGAGGACATCGTCGGGAAATATCGGGATGAGGAAACAATTGCAAACTCCGAGACCGGCAAGGTCGAAACACGCCCGATCATGAATGTGGAGAATGTGATTGATCGCATCGTCAAGACAATGCGACTCCGTGAAGAGCAGGATCGCAAGCAGTTCGGTGTGATTGCGGTTGCTGAGGGTCTTGCAGAATTATTGCCAGAAGAATATCTCCGGGGAGTTCCTCGTGACGATCATGGGCACATTGCCATTGCAAAGATTGATCTGGGTCGCAAACTTGCCAATATGGTGAGCGAAGAATATCAGCGACAGACGGGTCGCGCCAAGAAAATAACTCCCCTACAACTCGGTTATGAGTCGCGATGTGCCAAGCCGCATGCTTTCGACGTGATGTTGGGTAGCCAGTTGGGAGTCGGGGCCTATCGTGCTTTAGTGGAAAATCGACTCAATGGGGTTATGGTGTCCGTGAAAGGGCAGTTGGAGTTGACCTACGTTCCTTTCGAGCGATTGGTCAATCCCAAAACGCTTGTGACGACGGTGCGTTATATCCAGCCAGGTTCGGATTTTCAGCAATTGGCAAGATTTCTTGAAACGTATGTCAACGAGCGATAAAGTAAAATCGTTGGAAACGCAACCTGCACGATGCAGAGTCCCTGCCCGCTGGTGCACTTGCCAGTCGGACGTCAGTTGCTGAGGGTTCCTTTGGTGCTAGGGACACCATCGATTCGGCCGTCGCTTTCGACCGCCATTCTAAGAGCCCGAGCCATAGCTTTGAATATTGCTTCACTCACATGGTGGCTGTTACGACCGTAGTGAACGCCCACATGTAGATTGCAGAGCGCATTGGCAGCAAAAGCTTGACAGAAATCTTCGACAAGCTGGCTATCAAAGTCACCGATTTTAGGAGTTGCAAATTCTGCTCGGAATACAAAGGCATAACGACCACAGAGATCAACCGCTACGGTCGCTAGGGACTCCTCCATGGGGAGTGTGAAATGTCCGTAACGACGGATTCCAGATTTGTCACCGAGCGCTTCTTTGAACGCCTGTCCCAAACTTATCCCGACATCTTCCACAGTATGGTGTTGATCGACATGCAAATCTCCACTCGCTGCAATCGTAAGATCAATGCAGCTATGTTTGGCCAGAAGCGTCAGCATATGATCAAAAAAACCGATGCCAGTTTGGATCTCAGCGGTGCCGTTGCCGTCGAGGTTCACCGTGAGTTGTATGTCTGTTTCTTCAGTCTTGCGGTGGGTGGTGGCAATTCGGGACATGGAATTCAGAAGTTTTTGAGGAGGTTTGTAACGGGAGCTTTAGTCCGCGTGCGGCGCGTATGCGGAGGTATTGTACCGTTTCTCTTGTCGGCGTTTTTTGCGTTCTCACTTTTCCTGCAACTGTAAAAACTCCGCCAAGTAATTGGGTGCGGAACATAAAAAACGATTTTTACCCCACAAATGGTGAAAAACGTTCCCCCCGGGTGGCTGTATTCTTAGAAATTACCTACAATTAATAAGGTTTGCAGTTTTGCGAGACCTCCTGTAGAGGGGGGATATAGTTCATTGGTCCCCCCCCGCTCCTGGTGAGCCGGAAACAATATAGTTCTAGTTCGCATTCTAGGCAGGTTCGTGCCAACAGGGCTCCGCTGCTACACGAAACATTTTTTGAGGTGCTTTTGCCATGCCGATCAGGGTATTGATAGCCGATGATCACGAGGTCGTCCGGATTGGTCTCCGAAGTATGTTCGCTGGTACGGATGTTGAGATAGTTGCTGAAGTCGGCACTGGAACGGCTGCCCTCGAGACAAGCTTATCGCTGAACCTGGATCTGGTGCTGTTGGACGTACGCATGCCCGATGGAGACGGATTGAAGGTGTTGAGTCGACTTAAGGATGAAAAACCGGATCTTCCGGTACTCATGATTTCTACCTATGACAACTCAACGTATATGGCGCGTAGTGTCGCCCTTGGTGCAAGTGGATATTTCTTAAAAGATGTTTCGCGGGAAACTCTTCTGGATGCGATTGTCAGAGCCACTAGAGGCGAGATGGTTTGGCGGCGTGAGGAGTTGCGGAGGGTCACAGGTGCCATGTCGACGCCGCGGATGCCAGTCGATGTCGAAGTTCCCCTGACACAGCGTGAGAGCGAAGTCCTCCACCAGTTGGCTCACGGCTTGACAAATAAAGAGATCGCGCAGGTGCTCTCGATCAGTTATGAAACAGTGAAGGAACACGTCCAGCATATTCTCCAGAAAATAGGTGTATCTGATCGCACACAAGCTGCGGTTTGGGCGGTTCGTCAGGGTCTTGTCTAGTTTGTGTTTGCCAGTCACGGTGACAGGTCACACTGTTGGCCCGCTGGGAGCTTTGATGATTTACGTCGGGGCATAAGGGTTCGCGCATGGATCGAAATCACCGTTGGTTGGGTCTGCCCGGAGCCCTGCTTGGATCGTGGTTGTTTGGAGTGGTCGCATTCTCGGCGGTGGGCGGGGATCTGTGTGCGTCAACTACGATTCTTGTCAATCAGACACCACATCCAATCCAGGCTGAATTTCCTCAAAGAGACCAACAGCGATATCGAGTAGCTCTTCGACCTGGAGAGGTATTGCCACTTGCGATAGATGGAATTGTCTCTTTCCAGTACTGGCATAGCGACCAAAAGCATGTCGGAGCCTTACGGCCGGATGCGATTTATCAGCTTGTCACTACATCTCGCGGGCAGGTGGAATTACGGCGTTTCGATCTGGGTAGGATAGAAATGCCACCGAAAGTAGGCGGTCAAGGAATCGTAGAAGTACGTCGACCGGGGACCGTTAAGGTTGTCATTGCAGTTGATGATGACGAAAAGACGCGCCGGCCAATTTGGGAAAAAAAACTAAAAGACCGATTGGAGTCTGCTTCCAGATTGCTGGAGTTCTTTGTTGGGATGCGTCTGAAAGTGGTGGGTATTCGTCGATGGAACACAAACGCTAATATTACCAATTTCGAGGAAAGCTTACGCGAATTTGCACAGAACGTCCCGGTTGGATCGGCTGACTTAGTTATCGGTTTTACAAGCCAATATACGCTTAACCTCAAGCGATCCCGTTTGGGCGGAACGTTGGGTCCCCTGCAAAATCATATCATGATCCGGGAGCATGGGCCGCGGATCGGAGAGGCCGAGAGGCTGGAGGTGTTGCTGCACGAGTTGGGCCATTATTTCGGGGCAGCTCACAGTCCTGATAAATCAACGTTGATGCGGCCAGTGCTGGGTGATGCGCAGGCAAACCGAAGGTCGTTTCGAGTTGTCTACGATCCTGTCAATCTGCTGGTGATGAATCTCGTCTCCGAACAGTTGCGACTACAAGGCTGGCAGAGACCGCTTGTCATTCCTTCCAAAGTTCAACTCCGACTCTTGGACCTTTACGGATGGCTTGCGGAGGCGGAACCTGACGATTCGGCCGCCGGTCAAATGGCCAATGTATTGTGCAGGAGTGTCTTGCCGAGAGTTGAGGGCAGAAAACAACACTCAAGAAGTGACAGTCCAAAAAACATCTCCGAACGACTTGCTCGTTGGTATTTTCAGAAATCAGTCAACCGGGTGGCCGATGCGGTCAATCGGCAAGCAAAACATCGCCAGGAACAATCGCTTCATGGAGACCGGCTTACTGAGGCGTATGTACGCGCCGCCGCCACGGTAGCGGATCAACTTTCGCCAGGCTATGCTACGCGTGCCTTTTTTATGGGGCTTGCTATTGCGCTTGATCGTGGCGATCTTTTTCAGCGATTTGAACCTATTGCCGAACGCATTCGTGTTCGTGAAAGTCTTGCGGAGCGGGCAAAGAGAGAACGGTTCGTAGGAAGCCCGACCATTTGGGGACGGACCGGTTTGTTGCAACATTTTGTGGCCGCTGGCCTGCTGACGGCATTCTCCAATCCTAAGAATGCCGAAACGATCGTCCTCTCCGAGGAGATCAATGAAGCTCAGGAACTTACAGGGTTTAGCTTTTGCGACGTGACCGCAAATATCGCAGGCATCCGAATGAGCCAGGCACTTGCGTCCGGGGAGCTTGCATTCTCAGAAGTTGCCCGTAGTTTCAGCGTGCGTCGGTTTGTTCCGCCAGTGAAGGAATTTCCCATCGCATGGAGTACTACGAAATTGCAGGAAGATTATGGAGGAGTCGAGAGTGAGGAATTTAAGCAAGAAATTGAAATGATTCGACAATCGGTCAATCGTCTCCCGCCCTACAGTTCAAAAAGAGAAGCGACAAATCTCGAAAAAAAGTAATTGGTAGGCAACGGGTCGACAGTGTTCGCTACTCGGTTCGGTCTGTTGGTGCCAGAATAAAAATAAGGGCACAAGAAAAGCCCGATCGGCTTTGCGGGAAAGTCGATCGGGCCCTTGGGTCCACCATGAAAAAACGGTATTGGCCCGCTGTGGGCAGTTCTCGTGTGTAAACGCTCGTTACCTAAGATCCATAGTGCCTGCAAATTTGTTGGCCGAGGACAAAGGATACGGGTCCTCCCGGGTCGGCCGGTTGAACAGACTCTTGTCGCATCTTGCATGCCAAAATGAGCCTTTCGAATAGATCTCTTTTTGGATTGGTGGAACAACGCATAAAAACACGTTGTTCTCACGCAATAACGCTTGAATCCGAAAGGCCCGCTATCACCGCAGGCGACCAAGCTGTGGCCCACTTTGAATGCAAAATGTACAAAGTTGTAATTTGGTGGCATTGGCCGGTTTGTCAGTGGCATTTCTCGATGGTCCGAAAACAACCGCCCTCTCAGACTGGCTCCTGGTGCAGCATGGTTGCCCCTGTGGGGGCAATTGATCTTGCGCCGATTTCCGGAAGCAATCTCATGGACGCCACTAAGCAGCCCGCGCCATCGGCGGGGTGTTGTGAATCGCTCCGAGCGGTGTAATACCCGCATTGATCAGAGTTTTGGTGCTTTGCAGAAGCGATTTCGCGTTCTGGTGGCTTTTGTTCTGAAGCAGAATGGCAGTATCAATGAAGGGACCACAGGCGGAGAGCATCGAACAGGAGGGCTCATGGATCTCGAGAGGCATAGCGTCAATGAGTACGGCATCGAAGTCGTCTCGCAACTGTTCCAGGATGATGGGAAGCGGAAGACCGGAATCCCATTCGTTACGAGCGGTCTCGGGTTTTAGTGGCAAAATCGCGAATTTATCGTTGATCGACTCGATCAGGTACTCTTCTGCCCCCTGGCCGCTTGCGGAGACCTCCTCCCAACCGCCCGGCGGCAAGACACCAAGCATGCGGGCAAGATGCGGTCGTTGGATATCCGCATCGACGAGAACGACACGAGCGCCAGCTTTTGAAAGAGATGTCGCTAGACAGATTGAGGTGGAGGTGCGGCCCTCGCCCCGCTGATGTCCAGTGACGAGGATAACATTGCGCCGCTGCTCAATTTCATGATAGAGTTCATCAGTAATTGCGCGTATCTCGTCGCCCGCTTTTGTAATGAGATGCTCGCAGACACTCGGCCAACAGAAAGAATCGACTTCAAGAGTGGCCTTAAGAAGAACGGGCGATGGACGGGCCATCGCATTGGTGGTAGTGGCTTGATTCACAGGAGTCGCCCGGTACTCGTTGATCTTGAGCGATTGCGCGACAAGCTCCTCGCAGTCGGTTGTTTGGGGTAATTCAGAATGGCAGTCTGTATCGGGCCGGGGCTCTACTGCTGCCGTTTTGTGTGGACTGGCGTCGGTCGCAAGAGAATCGCCTTTTTTGTCCATTGCCCGGATCGAAAGAACAGAGGCAATATCGCTGGCGGGGGTTCTGTTCACGATCGGCTGCGCCAAAGAATCTTTGGCGTCTGCGTTGCCGCTCGGCGCCGCGTTGTTCTCAGATAGATTTCCATCCTTGCTATTCTCGGGTGGCACCGAAGCAGGGAATATTTTTATAAATGCTTGGTTGAACGTGTTCATGGCGCGGAGGCACTCATCGGACTAGCGGGTCGCAGTTTTTCTGCTACGGACTTTTTCATTCGTATGTGTGGCGGTCGTCTGGGGCATCACGTGTCTCGGCGGTGCCAATGTCGGATATATTTCAGCATTGCCTGTCACAGAGCCGAGGACCGATGTAGAGTCCGGATCACCCGGGGACAATAATAGGATCAACGCGCCAGCCACAATGAGAAACGCAAGAATACTCGCCCATAGTAGGCGTGGCTTTAGCAGCGCGGCACGTCCCGATGAGAGTCGCCGGATGCTTCCCGAAGGTGGTCGGTCGTTACGTTCTCCATCAGCTACCCACCTCACGCTCTCCCCGCCGGTTTCCGAGGGGTCGGGCTTCTGAGCATTCTTAGCGGCGTCGGGCTGGC
>MPMC02134477.1_pt1 | contig 10453 bp, 11 predicted proteins | sample 1617281 | NCBI WGS metagenome assembly MPMC02 (sample SAMN05944809, study PRJNA350692) | marine metagenome | biome: marine; feature: ODZ; material: water; isolation source: 100 m water sample filtered on 30 um supor filter | place: Pacific Ocean | collected 2012-04-09 | depth 100m m | reverse complement strand
CGCAGTGGTAATCGCCCCCGGGGCGATTACCACTGGGACGCTCGGCTGGCCAGACTGGGGAGAGTCGCAGTGGTAAACGCCCCCGGGGCGATTACCACTGGGACGCTCGACTGGCCAGACTGGGGAGAGTCGCAGTGGCTCAGAACCGCCGTACCACACGCGCCGGGGTCGGGATGACTTTTCTAACAAACCCCCTCAAACGAAGCCGAGGCATTGTTTCAGCCTCTCCCCTGACCCGTGGATGAAGAGGTCACTCGCGCGCTATACTCTCGCCCTGCACTTTTTCAGCCAGGCTGCTCACATGCCAAAGTTCACGTGCCAAACGCTGCATCGGTGCACTACCCTGATGTGCCAAGTCATGTATACAATGCATAACGTAGATCAGAGCACCCGTTGGGACTTTGGCCGCCATGAGTCTTGCACAAGAAAGTATAAATGAAATACTGGAGTTCATATTTCCGAGGCCAGCATGAATTACGTGATATATATATATATATATATATATGTGTGTGTGTACATATATACGCATATTGTTTGCACTAACAATGCTAACGATGCTTGCACGAAACATAATATGCTGCCCGGCTGCCACAGCCAGGGCTGGCATGCTGAATTCGTTCGCTGGTTTGCTGCATGATGTATGTGATAGACCAGAGACACGCAGGATCAACCGCCGACCGAGCCGTCAGGATAGTATTTGTGATAGCACGAGTGAGAGCACAGCAAACAGCAACAGCAATGGCAATAACAATGGTGGGAGTAATGCTAGTAGCGGCGGCAACGGTGATGTGACAGCAATACCGCTAGTGATGACAGTAGTCATAGCAAGGGTAGTAACACCAGTAATAGTGCACGTACTCAGATCAGCAATAACATAGCGGCCGCCAGAACAGCAGATCGGCAGTTTACAAAATGAGGCAAACGCGCCATTTCTGAACTTCCTGACTTTGAGGTTTTCTTTCAATTTCGGGTGACGCCCAGGACCCACATGAACCATCTAAAAACCTTCCTTGAGCAGGAAGCTCCGCCCTTGCTCAATCAGACCATGCGGTGCCACTACGACCCCATCCATGTTATGTTGCTGCGAATGCGACTTTCATAAGTTCTTAACAAACAGGACGCCTCGTCGACAAGCCCATTTTCACCACACCTTGATCTCCCCAATCACAGTTCTTCAAAAAATTGGGACCCATCTAGAGTTCTTCCCAAGCGGTGGCACAAACACATTTTCCAGACATAAGGCTTAGGTATTGTACTGTATGCTAGTCAGTGGAATCAAATTTCGGCAAATCTGTAGAAAGATCCTGCTCTATGAGTGGCGCTCATGGCTGCGCGAAGCATCCGCTCATGGATGCTTGAGGTGTCCCTGAGTGGCGCCAGTGGATGCTCGAAGTGTACACAAGCGGCCCTCATGGGTGCTGGAAGCGTCCATGAGCGGCACTCATGGATGCTGGAAGTGTCCATGAGCGACTCTCATGGATGCTAGAAGTGCCCGCGAGTGGCCCGCGTGTATGCCCCCAGCCTCCATGATTGGCTGGTCTGGATGCCTGAAGTGTACATGAGTGGCAGTCCCGGATGCTGGAGCATGGATGCCCAAAGCTTCCATGAGCCGCGCTCATGGATGCTCGAAGTGTACGTGAGCGGCGCCCATGGACGCTCCAAGCTTCCATGAGTGGCACTCACGATTGCCTGACGGCGCTCCAGTAACCATAGGAAAAGTAATGGTAGTAATACAAGTAATCGTGCAAGAACTAATGCTTACTAAGCATATTGGTAACAATAATAGTAATAGCAGTAATAACATAGCAGCTGCCAGAACGGTGGATCGGGAGACTCCACATAGAAGCATGCGGCAAATGCAGCATCTCCAAATTTCCTGTCGCATTTTTTAAATTTAAGATGGCGCCCGGGACGTCCAGGAACCATCGAAAGACCTTCCTGGGGTAAGTAGCCCTGCATTCGCTCAATATCCGCCCGTACGGTGCCACAACAACTCCATGTTCTAATTCGAAATGCTAATAGGAAGCAGCCCCCCTAAACAAATTCAGTAAGTAATTTAGCAAAGCCCTAAAGCAGTGGCTGTGTAACCCTATACATGCTAATGGGAAGTAACTCCCCCTGAACAAAATTATTATTAATAATTTAGCAGACCCGATAGGAATTCCAAGTAGCCCCCCCTAAGCGAATTATTTCAGCAGACAAATATTTCAAGTAGCTCCCCCTGAACAAATTTATTAATAATTTGGCAGGCATATTATTTCAAGTAGCCCCCCCCTGAACAAATTTATGAATAAGTTGGCAGGCAAATTATTTCAAGTAGCTCCCCCTAAGCGAATTCATTAAGTAATTGAGCAAAGCTCCAAAGTAGTAGCTGTGGGCCGCTAACAGGAAGTAGCTCCTCCTAAACAATTTTCATTCAGTAACTCACCAACGCCCTTACGTAGCAGTAAAGCCCACACCCACGGACTACATCTTCACACCTTCAAAATTTCAAACCGCCCTCCAAACTGGCAAACTTTCAACACGTTCAAACTATCAAACTGTCAAAGTTTGAGGAAGTGCCTGGTTGGAGAACGTGAGCAACCTCTCAAACTTTGAACGGCTGAGAGTTCGAACAGTTTGAAAGTGCTTTAGTTTGAAAGGTGAGCAGTTTAATAAAGCTTGATAAGTCTAACACTCATGTACAGTTTGCCATTATATACGACATCGAACTGAATTTCACACTTTCGTTTCAAGCTCTCAAAGTGTTCAAACCTTGAAACTTTCATATCAAGCTTTCCCACTTGCAAACTTGCCAAACTCTCAAACTCCCAGACTCTCAAACCTCAAACTTTCAAACGCAAAAGATACAGGCTTAAGCCAGACCCTCGTCACGTTTGAAACAGACTCACCACGACAACAAGAGATAGAGCTATGAGTATATCTGCATGGAAACCCCAGCTGCTACAGCCAGGACGAAAATGTATCATACTATGCCAGGTCTTGTCAAAACAGCTCCAAGGCGTATCCGTACATCTGGTCATTAATTTAAACCCATGGGGTGAGTAAGCTCAGTCAAAATACAAAATGAGCGGCTTTCCGAACAAATCGAGTACTTCCGCCAATCATGGGATGGAGTGCTTGTGGCACCCCGGACTAGATCCTGGTGCCGCTAGTTAAATGGTTTGCGCAATCCACTACTAGGTTTTCTTCTTCTTCTTCTTCTCCTCCTCCTCCTTCTCCTTCTCCTTCTCCTTCTCCTTCTCCTTCTCCTTCTCCTCCTCCTGCTCCTGCTCCTGCTCCTCCTCCTCATCCTTCTTCTTGCTTTTGCGAAGAGGAAGGCAAAGACGATCACCAGGCCGGTAACCACAGGGGAGATGGGTAGGATTTGAAATAATTGTAATTGTTTCCCCTATCTTGTGGGGGATAGGAGGTGGGGTGGGGGAGTTATTATTAGTAAACTATAGGTAACAACCAGATGACTTCGTTAGGCCTCTAAGCTTTCTACCGCCCAGGACCATCAATCAAATCATGTAGTGGGACTCAGGATTGGCAACTGGCCGAATCTCTTGGCAACTCAGGACTTGCAGATTTGGCTGCATTTTTTCGTTCTTTCTCACGACGTGTCCGCTCTTTGAACGCATCCTTGTGGTATTGGCTCGCCTCGTGCCCTGACTTGCCACTGAGTCGATACGTCTTGCCACACACTTTGCAAGGTACATTGATAGATCCATCCCATCCGACTGGCTTAGGTTTTGCTTTGGGGTGCCCTGTTCGAGGCCCACGAATCGCCGACGCTGCTGTATGCCCTGGATTCGGATGATCTCCTATTGGAATGGGACTGCGGCCACGCTCACCCATGAGACCCTCCATGAGGGCATTGCAGTGCTCATGGGAGGCTCGCATCTTCTCTCTGAATTTCCTTAACTGCTCCATGATCTCCCGCACCTCAGCGCAGGTGTGCCAAAACAGCTTGGGTGACAGCCCTTCCCGACCTGTCTTCACCAAGGCATTGTAAGTCTCCTCAGTGGTCAAGGGGGTCGTTTTGACCTTCTTCTTGGGTGGGCCGCTCCCCGATGGGCCATCCGCTGCGGCAGACCCCGGGGACCCCTTCGGCCTAGCCGCTGCGGCCGACCCCTGGGACCCCTTCGGGACAGCTGCTGCGGCCGACCCCTTGGACCCCTTCCGGCCAGCCGCTGCGGCCGACCCCTGGGAGCCCTTCGCGGAGTCCGGCCGATGCTGGCGTGCCCTGTATTCTGCCACTGTTTCCAACACTATGCTGAGGTGGCAACGACCCCCAATGTGAGAGTCACGTGCAAGCGCCGGCCCGGCATCTTCAGTAGCGAAGCTCATGAGCTGCAGGACTTTCTTCTTCACCTCTTCCCGCTCATTGCTGTTCAGCGGAGCTTTTGTACATGCTCGGATCACGGCTGGTCCACACTTGCTGTCATGGAGGGCCTCACCATACTCGCACACATGCGTCATCACATTGAACACATTCGGGATTTTAGCTGCCGGAGCTGCCCAAGATGGCTGCTCCTCGACACTGCTTGCTGTCATCAATGCCTTTCGCAACCTGTCGAACTTCCTTGCGCTCGTGATGCCCAGTTCCTGAATATCATATGGGATGATCACAACACAACACAGCACGCCACAGCACCGCGTGTTCACAGACATCATTCGGCCTCAGCAAGCCTTTAGTATGGTAATGCTGACTGAATCGATGAAGCAACAGTTCAATGCACTGGTTTGTTTCAGAAGCTGGTTTGTTTCAGAAGCAGGCCTCATGTATGCTATCGGTCCTTATCCTCATTGGACCAGGTGTCCTCAGCTTTGCAGTGCATTGCAGCAACGTCGATTCCATCAGTAGTGCCACACCACCGGCTCAGCTGAGGCTAAACGCAAGGCCGTGCGCCGTGTGGTGCCGCGACGCGGCACGGCACAACACGAGACGCCACACACCGCAATGCCATGCACACAGGAGCCTAGTGCTAGCAGGCTCATGACATCTGACCGCCCCCCTTGTGGTCCCAGCTGCTACAGCCAAGACGATGTGAAAAGGTAGGCTACGAGTCCTGGTATGTTTCCTGCGTCGCTGGGCCCTGCATCCGCAAGAGAGCTTGAAAGTCCTTCTCTTCGAGCTGGCTGCACAGGATCACGTTGCCAAAGATAACGCCTGACTGTAGTGTCAGCCGCCCCACGTCCATGCCAGTGTACTTTCCACCATGCTGGCCTCCCGGCATGGGCCACAATCCTCACGAGTAGTGCAAGTTTCAAATCTAACCTACTATGATTCCGCCACCGACCCCCACTAGGAGCGTGCACTCCAAAATCTGTCGACCCTCGGTAGGAGTGTTTAGAACCGACTGATGGGGGGAGGTTTCCTCACCCCTACCCCCCTCCGCTGGACCCTCTCGCCGGCCCTCCGGCCAAAACCTCGGAGCCCGGTTTTCAAAGTGTGTACCCTAATCACCTTCCCTGCCCAGGGTCAACAAAAACGTGCCCCGGCACAGGTCCCTCCATTGAGGGTCCACCAGGGATACTTCCAGAAATTTTGTGGCTGGGCTTCAGGGTTTGAAAATCAGGCTCCAGACTTCAGAAGCCAGGCTTCAGACTTAGAAAACTAGGCTTCATACTGCAATGAGTTAGGCTTCGAAGTTTTGGTGCACTGGGGGCAGACTTGCACCCTAGCATCAAAACCCCGTACCCCAGCCCCAGAACCTCGCACCCTAATCTCAAACCTCGGACCCTAATCCTAAAACCTCGGACCCTAATCCCAAAACCTTGGACCCTAATCCCCAAAACTCGTACCCCAATTCCAAAACCTCTTACCCCAATTCTAAAACCTCGCACCCTAATCCCAAAACCTCGCGCCCTGATCCCCAGACCTCGCAACCTGGCCCAACTCTGGCCCAAAACCTCGAACCCTAGTCCAATATGGCCCCATACGGCTCAATATGGTCACTACGGCCCAATGTAGGCCAACATATGCAAATATGAGCCAATATGAACCAATATGAGTTGGGGGTGGGGTCACCCGAGCGCTGAAGGCGCGATCGTTCTAATCTGCTGCCTCCTGATCCGGTGCATGCTGCCCTGCGAGATGCCAGCAGGAACGCGGGCGTTCCCTGCACGGCCAGGGTCAATTAAGGTCAACGGCAACAAGCCGCAGGGTTAAGGAATGAGCTCCACATTCCAATGTCTTTCTGAAGATTAGGTTGAAATGTAAGCGATGTGAGTTATGCCATCATGGGATCTACGCAGCAAGCTCTGATGGCAGCCAGGCTAGCGAGGGGCGGAGGGAACTGTTGGGTCAAGTGCCGATCAGTGACCGAGGTCACGAGGGTGTGGATGGGCTTCATCACTGCCGGCTGGGTTCGCCTTGCACATAACATCTAGGGCACTTCGTTGCACAAGTTACTCGGTCACTTAGCACACGGAGCTAAACCTAAGCTTACTTCGCCACGCAAGCTGACTACGTCACCTAGCATACTACATCACACAAGCTGCTACATCACATTTGTGAAACCGCGACGCTAAACAACTTAGAAGCACCGTGCCAACCGCTACGGCCAGCACTGCATGGTAGTTGTGCCATGTGGTACTTTCACATATCCGGCGAGTCCTTCAACAGCTCGGCACGTCTTGACAATGTCCGCTGAGGCTACCACGCGAAGCTGTGCCGGGGGACGTGGAGAGAATATGTCTGTTCCTGCAAATAGCTCCAGATCATGCAGGGCTTTGCTTAGACTCTCTAGGTCTGCAATGGCAGCTAAGAAAAAGGCCTTGCCGCACTTAGCTGCGTGTCTTCCCTCGGGGTGTTGGCTGAACTTCCTGGCTACATCCTCTGAGCGGCCAGCCTGCATCAGCCAAGTCTCGACCTCCTCATGCGCCTTCCAGGGGGGCCATGACTTACCCCAACACCGTGCACGCATAGGAAAAGTAAAGGGCCCTAGTGCTGCAGCCAGGTCTGCAATATTCTTTCCATGGGCCCGGGGCCCCATGCCACGAGTGCGTAGGCCAGGCGGATGTCGGACCCAACTGCTGCAGCCAGGTCTGCATGGTATCGCGCGTGTCCGCCCGTGAGTGCCAAGCATGGATGCTTTGAGCGCCCACGAGGTCCACCCGTGGACGCTTTGAGCGCCCATGAGTGCCACGCATGGACGCTTTGAGCGCCCATGCGTGCCACTCATGCGCACTTTGAGCGCCACCCATGGGCGCATTGAGCACCCATGAGTGCCACTCATGGACGCTTCTGAGCGCCCCACGCATGGGAGCTCTGAGCGCCCACGAGTGCCACTCATGGACGCATTGAGCACCCGTGAGTGCCACTCATGGACGGTTCTGAGCGCCCATGAGTGCCTCTCATGGAAGCTCTGAGCGCCAATGAGTGCCACTCCTGGACGCTTTGAGCACCCATGCGCGCCACTCATGGACGCCAGGATTGCCCAGGTGCACCACTCATGGACGCTTCGGGCGCCCGTGAATGGCACTCATGGATGCTTTTGGCGCCCATGAGTGACACCCATGGACCCGTTGGGGCACCCGTGCGACGCTTTGGGGCGCCCATGAGTGTCACTCGTGGACGCCTTGGGGCACCCATGAGTGCCACTCGTGGAAGCTTTGTGGCGCCCATGAGTGCCACTCATGGGAGCTTTGTGCGCCACTCTTGGACGCTCCTGTCGAGCACCCCTGAGCGCCGCTGAGGGATGCTTCGGCCCCCACGTGGCAATTCCCATGGTAACTCCCTGGGGGAACCCAACTCTGGGTGCACATTGCCTTAATTTCTCCTCCAGCTTTGCCCCCCTTGAGCAGTGCGCCCATGAAGTATTATCTTCGTGAATTTGGGTGTCCAAAGTGCCCAGCTGCTGCAGCCTGGCATGGATGGCGTTCCACATGCGTGTGCGCACGCACGGATGCGTGTGCCTGCGCATGCATGCGCACCACAGCCTTTAGCAGATGGCGCAAGACAGGATCCAACGCTGCCACATGGCTTCTCCCAAAGGCGGTGAGCTCGTAGAAACATTCCGTGCACGACATCACATGGTCTCCTACCATCGTGACTCCATCGAGGCCCCGAGCGCCACGGCATAATGTCCAAAAGCGCAAAGAACCTATTTGATATTATCTGTTGAGATCAGCTGGTGCGATTATCTGTTAAGATTACCCATCTGGGCCTTAGTTATCCTAATTTTTGAGACGGGGGAGGGCCCTCCCCCGGCGGGCCCGCCTTCTGGAACCGTGGCGAGCGTTGGGCAGCGGAGGAGCATGCGGTGGAGCGGCGGCGCCGCATGCCGGCAAGCATTGGACAGCGGAGGAGCGTGCGGTGGGAAAACGGTGTTGCCGGCGGAGTTAACTTCGCCGCAAAAGCACCGAACGAGTACGCTGCCGTCGGGCAGGCTGAAGACGGCAAACAAAAGGCCACGGCACTGGAGTCATTTTTTTGAGGCGCCGCAATCATGTTCTGAGCAATCATGTTCTGAGGCACCACAATCACGTTGCGAGGCACCGCAATCATGTTCTGAGGCACCACAAAAAAATCCTGAGGGCACTCCAGTTGCTGCGCATCTGGATGGTGGAACAGGGGTCTGAGAACGCCGCGACGACGGACGCGATGACGGCGGCGACGAGCGCGGTGGCTCGGGAGGCGGGATGCATTGCGCGGGGGGCTGCGCGAGCGCGAGCGCGAGCATCCCCTGGCGGGGGGGGGGACCATGGCGCTAAAGACAAAAATGCCCTGTGTTGAGAGCTGGCGCATGTGCTTTTGACCCTTCCGTTTTTACTGATAGAACACCTTCAGACTAGAAGACTTTCTTCAGACTAGAAGACCTGCTTCAGATTAGAAGACTTTCTTCAGATTAGAAGACCTGCTTCAGATTAGAAGACTTTCTTCAGACTAGAAGACTTTCTTCAGACTACAAGACGTGCTTGAGATTAGAAGACTTTCTTCACATGGATAGACTTTCTTCAGATGAGAAGTCTTTCTTCAGATGGGTGTAGACTCTCTTCAGGTTATTAGACTTTCTTCAAACTAGAAGACCTTGCTTCAGATTTGTTTATCTGTTCATTTATTCTTCGTTTGTTGCTTTCCCTTCTCCTGTTTTTCTTTCCCCACGGGACCCATGAATCCGGTGCTGTTTTTGCAGCTGCTTGCATTTCTTCACCTGTTTGACTTGGGGCGGATCTCTCCTTCGCCTTTTGGTTGTGTGTTGCGCTCCTTTTATATTTCGTGTTGGTGTGCAGTTCGTTCTAATCTTGAGAATGCTATGAAATGTCGTCCTCATGTTCTAGATCCTTTCTTGGATTATCTCTTTTGTTTTTATTGCCACCCGCGAGGTGCCCGTCACTTCATTTTCTCCTACATTTGTCTTTCTGCTTTCAACTACATATGTGTGCAATCCTGCAATAACTGCTGTGCTCTCTAACATTTCATTCATGTTTGCCCCACCAGCTTCATAACATTCTCCACGCAAAGTTACTTGATCCGTTCTACTTTTTACTTGCATTTTCCCGTCTGATTCCCGTGCTTTTCCTCCCGCTGCCACATCTGCACATGCTTCAATAACATCAATTGCTACATCACGTGTTTCTTTTGCTTGATGTGTATACATATTCATTTAATGCACGCAGATAAAAAAAACCTGCATATCTATAGTGTGCCATATGTCTTCCTGAGTTCTGGGTGTTTGCCAGAAGCATAAAATTATACTGCATCTGCTCCACTTTGGACCTTAATCCCTTTTTTGACTTGGAGTGTTTGATGTGTCTGTTTGGAAACCCATGCGTTGTCTGTTCGGGTTCCATTTTTTGGAATTATCTGCAAGATTTAAGCCTGGGGTGACAGATTGATTTGATCTAATTGGGGAAATTTTGCCTTGCCGCTCCGCGATTCCCTTTCCTTCCCCAACAATCCACAACAATGACCCTGATCCCTACCTCCTTTCCACATGCGTCCCTCTGAAATATTCCCTTTACTCCCTCCTTTCCTAGATTCCACTTCATGCAAATAAGAACATTAATCTCCCCTGTTATGTTCACCTTTCTGAAAGAACTTACACAGCACTGTTTTCAAATGTGGGCTTCCTTTGCCGTCCCAATGGTGTGCTGTGCGTTGCATCCCACAATCCTACGGGAGTTTGTGATATTCTTGCTCTTTTTCTGTTTGCGATCTTGCAAATTCATGCAGAGTTCTATGCTCATGGCTGTGATTGTGTTTGTCCTTGCCGTTGTTGTTGCTGTGGCTGCTGCTGTTCCTCACATGGGTTTACGTCAGGATGTGCATCTGCCCATGAACGGTCTTGCTGTAATGTCCAGGAGCCCCATGCAGGAGCAGCCATGTTTATCTTTATCCTTATGGGGCTTTATAGAGTGCTGGCAAGAGGTTGCTTCGTGGGAGATTACCCCATATATACATATATATATATATATTTGATTTTTTGGGGGGAGACCCAAAGCCTGAGCAGTCTCGGTGTGT
>MPMC02162061.1_pt1 | contig 10455 bp, 8 predicted proteins | sample 1617281 | NCBI WGS metagenome assembly MPMC02 (sample SAMN05944809, study PRJNA350692) | marine metagenome | biome: marine; feature: ODZ; material: water; isolation source: 100 m water sample filtered on 30 um supor filter | place: Pacific Ocean | collected 2012-04-09 | depth 100m m | reverse complement strand
CACCATAATCCCTCTTTCAACAAAAACTTCGAAGCATTCAAACATGAAAAAAAGTATCATTATTGTAATAGCACTGATCTTAAGTGTAAATGTTTTTAAAGTAAAAGCCAATGAGGGGATGTGGCTTCCTTTTTTATTAGGAGGTGAGACATATAAAAACATGCAAGAATGTGGGCTGAAGTTAACACCAGAACAAATTTATTCTGTAAATAATTCTAGTCTTAAGGATGCTATTGTAGCTTTAGGTGGTGGGTTTTGCACAGGTGAAATTATTTCTTCAGAAGGGTTAATGCTAACCAACCATCATTGTGGCTATGAAGAAATTCAAAGAAACAGCACAACTGACCATGATTATTTAACTGATGGTTTTTGGGCTATGTCAAGAGATCAGGAACTTCCAGCAGATTTTTCAGTTTGGTTTTTAAGTGAAATGAAAGACGTTACAGATTTAGTTTTGAAAGGCGTTACAGATGAAATGAATGAACAGGAAAGGTCACAATTAATAGAAACTGCCATTGCGGAATTAAAAGCAAGTGCAAGTGAGGGTAAAGGAAGTGAATTTGAGGTTCAAGTTAAATCATTTTATTATGGAAATAATTATTACATGTTTACTTATGATATTTTCAATGATGTTCGTTTAGTTGGAGCTCCACCTAGCTCAATTGGGAAATATGGTGGTGATACTGATAATTGGATGTGGCCTCGTCATACTGGAGATTTTTCAATGTTCAGGGTTTATGCTAATTCAGATAATGAACCAGCAGATTATTCAGAAGATAACGTTCCTTATAAGCCTAAACACTTTTTACCTGTTTCTATTGCTGGAGTTGAAGAAGGTGATTATGCAATGATTTTAGGATACCCTGGTAGTACAGATCGTTTTTTAACGTCTATGGGTGTAAAGCAAGCAGTAGAGATTGAGCAACCAGCTAGAGTTAAGATAAGAAGAGCGAAACTAGATATTATGGAGCAAGGTATGAATAAGGATCAAAAAGTTAGAATCCAATATGCTTCTAAACATGCAAGAGTAAGTAATTATTGGAAGTATTTTATTGGTCAGAGTGAGCAGCTAGTTAGGAACAATGTCTATGATAAAAAGAAAGATGTTGAAGAAGAATATCTTATTTGGGCTAATAAGAATGATGAAAGGAAAAATAAATATGCAGATGCAATTAAAATGATAGAAGAAACCAAAACTGCAGTTGAGGATTTTATTATTCCTAATGTGTATTTTGAAGAAGCTGTTTATCAGGGACCTGAATTATTTGGGTTTATGTTCAGTAACTTTGGATTTAGGTCAGCTATGGCTGCTGCATTGAGTTCCGAAGATGAAGAAGATATTAGTAACGCAAAAGCTGATATTATTAATCATTTGTCAGATTTTTATAAGGATTATAATGCTGAGATAGATCAGAATTTAATGGCTTCTATGCTTGAGTTGTATTATACTGATGTGCCAGAAGAATTTCATTCTCAAGCATTAAAAGATGTAGCTAAAAAGTATAAAAATGACTTTACTAAGTTTGCAGAAAAATATTATGCTAAATCACCTTTTACATCTGAGGAAAAAGTAAAGGAATGGTTGAATGAAAAATTCAGTAAAGCTTCATTGGAAAAGGATCTTGTGTATCAGCTTTCTACTGATTTTATAGGTGATTATATTGAAAAAGTAATTAGACCTATGTATGCTGTTATGGAAGGTGAAGAAAGAGGGATGAGATTGTTTGTTGATGGATTGAATCAAATGGGGATGAATAAAGCTTCAGATGCTAACTCTACTATGCGTATAACATATGGTAATGTTCTCCCTTATGATGCTAAAGATGGTGTTACATTCAAATATTTCACAACTCTTGAGGGTGTAATGGAAAAAGAAGTAGTAACTGAAGACAAAAATCATGAGTTTTATGTTCCTGAAAGATTAAAAAAGCTACACAGAGCAAGAGATTATGGTCATATGCAGATGCAGATGGTAATTTACCTGTTGGGTTTTTATCTAATAATGACATTACTGGAGGTAATTCAGGAAGTCCTGTAATTAATGCTTATGGAGAGTTAATAGGTACAGCTTTTGATGGTAACTGGGAAGCAATGAGTGGAGATATTTATTTTGAGTCCAATATTCAGCGAACAATTTCTGTAGACATAAGGTATACTCTATTTATTATAGATAAATATGCTAATGCAGGACATTTAATTGATGAAATGAAGGTGGTTAAAACTAGGATTAAATCAAATGATATTGAGCAGCCTGAAAAAGAAATTATTAGAACACAACATTATAATGAAGAAGGGAAAGAAAAAAAGAGATTGAAAAAACTTGATAATGAAGAGCCATATGAAGACCCAATAATTAAAAGAAATAATTAATTTTTATGCAGATTGTTAATTCAGAAAATATCATTGGAGAACAAATAGATTCCAGTTTAGGTTTGGTTCGAGGAAGTGCAACCCGTTCAAGGTCTATTGTAAGTGATTTTGTTGCTATGTTAAAGAATATTGTTGGTGGTGAGGTGCATGAATATACAAAGCTATTGGCAGATACTAGAGAGCAGGCATTTGGCAGAATGATAAAAGATGCTGAAAAGTTAGATGCAGATGCTATTGTTAATGTTCGTATTACTACATCAACAATTAGTCAGGGCACTTCAGAAATACTGGCTTATGGCACAGCTGTTAAATTAAAATAAGTAGTGGGGAAGCTTATCTTTTTTATTTATGGTTTATTTGGATTAGCTGTTGTTGTTCTTTTAATCTATTTGCTAGTTAAAAGATTAGATAATGAAAAGAAAGAGGATTTTGAAAAAAGAGATAATTAATGTAGTCCTTTTTGGAATTCTATTTTAAGTATTTCAGAAGCAGCATCAGTAGGGGTTTTATCAAGTTTTGATAAAATTTCAAAAATAGCAGTGCTTAGTTCAATGGAATTGGCATTTTCCTTCATGTTGCTTTTAGCTGTATTAATAATTTTAACGGTTTCTTCTTTACTTTTTTTTAATTCATTCCAGCCTTGATATGATATGTATATTTGCTGAGACATGTTGTGTGCATATTCTTCTCTAATTACCCTTAGTAATTCAGCATGCAATAATTTAGCACTCATTCCAGGTTTATGGATTCTGAAGATTAAATTATTTGGATCAATTCTTTCTAGGTATAGAATAGCTCTTTCATAAGCCTGCATTCTTACAGGGAAATAATCTTTTTTTGTTAAAATCTTTAATTCTTCAGCTCTCATGTTCTTTTCTCTTTCAAGAAACGACTTTAACATGTAATAGGTTATAGCAAATACAATTAAAGGAGGAATGCTTATTTTTAATATTTCAATTATTTGATCCATATTCATTTTACAATATATAATAAATATATTATTTAAAACATGCTTTAACGATAACTAATAATCATGGTTACAAAAAACACAAAGTGTTAATTATTTTTTAAATGAATAAATCTTAAAAAGATACAATTAGTTAAATTTGTACTATGAATACAGAAGTAATAAATCAGGTATCCGATAGGCTGAATAGATTATCAGAATCCGCTACTATAGCTATGGCTAGAAAAAGTAGAGAATTAAAAAATCAAGGAATAGATGTAATTAGTTTGAGTTTAGGTGAACCAGATTTTTTTACTCCTGATTTTATAAAGAAAGCTGCTGAACAAGCCATAGATCAAAATTATACAAAGTACATGGCCGTTAATGGTTATGAAGACTTGAGAGATGCAATCAGTCATAAATTCAAAAGAGATAATAACCTTAATTACAACAGAGATCAGATAGTTGTTTCTACAGGTGCAAAGCAATCAATTGCTAATGTTGTTATGAGTGTGGTTAACCCTGGTGATCAGGTCATCATCCCTGCTCCATATTGGGTAACTTATGAAGAGATCGTTAAAATGGCAGAAGGTATTCCTGTTTTTATCGAAGCAACTATTGAGAATGATTTTAAAATTAGGTCTAAAGAGTTAAGTGATGCTATTTCTGATAAGACAAGGTTGATGATCTATAGTTCCCCTTGTAATCCAACTGGTTCAGTTTATAGTGAAGATGAATTGAATGAGTTAGCTGAAGTTATTTCTCAGCACCCAAATTTAATTGTGATTAGTGATGAAATATATGAGCATATAAATTTTGTAGGTCACCATACATCTTTAGCTCAGTTCCCATCAGTTTATGATCAAGTCGTTACAGTGAATGGAGTATCAAAAGCATTTGCTATGACTGGGTGGCGTCTTGGTTATATTGGAGCTCCTAAATGGATTGCTGATGCATGTACAAAAATACAGGGACAGTTTACTTCTGGAGCATCAAGTATTTCACAAAGAGCTGCACTAACTGCTGTTCAAGCAGATCCTTCTGTTACTTTTGAGATGAGAGAGGCTTTTAGAAATAGAAGGGAATTAGTGCTTAATAAATTAAATGAGATACCAGGTGTTGTTTGCAATATTCCTGAAGGTGCATTTTATGTTTTTCCAGATATTAGTGCATTTTTTGGGATGTCTTATGGGAAATATACAATTAATAATGCTGATGACTTAAGTCTATACTTGTTGTCTGAATCAAATGTGGCCCTAGTCACAGGTTCAGCATTTGGCGCTTCAAAGTGTGTCAGATTATCTTATGCTGCAAGTGAAGAAGAACTAATAGAAGCACTTAAAAGAATAAAAGAAGCATTGTTAAAGCTTTCATAAATTGATATTCTCTGTCAGTTGAGATTGAATTAAATCATCCATTATAGGTTTAATTCTAATATAATTTATTTTACTGGCAATTTTGTTTAGTGATCGCAATCCTATTTTATTTTTATTGGGAAAATGTTCATCTAAAACGCTAGTAAGAACAATGTAAAATTCCCACTGTTCTAGATTAAGAACATCTGCTTTTTTTACAATTTTTTCTTTATGGAAGTTAAAAATATATAGATCGGCTTCTCTGTTCTTAAAGGTAAGTGAGTCTTTCTTTTTTGCATCAATACCTTTTTTTCTAGAGATGTCAAATAAAACACGTTTTGATTTTTTTTGTTTCCAGCTTTGTATATATCCTGCAGTTTTTACAGTAATTTTTTTTCTTTGATAACGCAAATCAATTTCACCCCAATTTATTCTAGGCATTTTAGTTAATTCTAAAGCATGTGCAATAAGAAATAACCCAAAATCTTCACGATTTTTATTAATCATTATGTCAGAATAGGTCCACTGCCAAAATTCATTTACTGAGGCATTATTAAGACCTTTTATATTTTCATGACCCCACAACATTTATTCTAATCGAATTGCTTTTATAGGTGAAATTTTTGTAATCAAATAAGAAGGGATAATAAGTGATAGTATGCAAATTGAAAATGAGCAAATGTTGATTAAAATAAATGGAATTATTGGGAAGTGCATAGGGACAATACTTACAAAATAATTTTCTTGAGGTAATGTTAGGATTTCATATTGATTTTGTAAAATGATAATTGATATGGCAAGAATGTTGCCTAAGATAATTCCATATAAAATTAAGTAGCTGCCATGGTAAATGAAGATTTTTCTTACGCTCCAGTTGGTTGTGCCTAAAGATTTTAATATTCCTATTAATTGTGTTTTTTCAAGAATTATAACCAATAATGCTGCAGTCATATTAATGACAGCTACTAGTATCATAAGAGAAAGTATTATATAAACATTAACATCTAGCATATTTAACCAATTGAAGATCATTTCGTATTTTTCTTTTATAGTAGAGGTTTTAAAATCATCTGCTTTGATCAGACCTTTAATTTCATCTACTGTATTGAGAAGGGCATCATATTTATTTAAAAATACTTCAATGCCGCCTGTGTAATATTTGCTGCTCCCATCAATCCCTTTTGTTTTTATTAATGTGTCAATTAAATTATTTGCAGAATCTTTACTTAATGAAAGCCATGCTGTGTCTGGAATAGACATTCTAGCTCTCTTCCAAACCATTAAGTCATTGATGTTGTTTGGGATAACAGGTAATTTATTACTTTGCAAATAGGTGTTAGGATCATTGAAATAATCAGTGCAAACCAATTGAATTGTAGTGTCAATAAAGCTATTTAGATCAATATTTAGATTGTTGTTTTTTGTAAATGAATTAGAGTTGTTCCAGCAATATATATAGTTGTGATTCCCTCCACTAGGGTTTGCTTTAATATAATATGTAGTGTCATTAATATTTCTTTTTAACTCTAAATTCACGTTAATAAACCAGCCATTTATTTTTTTTAATTTATTGAGATCCATAAAGGCAAACTTTTCATCAACATTTTCAAGTCCTGTTTCGTAGATTCCTGAAATGTATAGAGGTCGCAATGAAGGCTTGGTTTCTATTTGATCTCCATTTTGATTAAAGAATAATGCAGAGATAGTGTCATTTGGTTTTAGCCTTAATCGTTTAGCAAAATAATTAGAGATCACAATGCTGTCGTTTCTATTATTTGAGCTATAATTTGGGAATTTCCCTGATATAATATGTTTGTTAAAAAAACCTTCATCAAAATCAGGTCCAATTCCTTTAAATACAATAGCTTCAATATCTCTGATGATTTCCCCTTTTTTATTTTTTACATCTTTTCTTTTGGTTTGAATAATTGCTGGCTTATAGGCATAATATTGAGCATGTCGAACTTTGCTGTTTTGAAGAATCTGTGTCATTAATTCATCTTCAATTACCATTGGACTACTGTCAAAAGATTCATTGTTGGATTGAGGTTCAATTTGAATATGAGAACCAAATCCTACCACTTTATCTCTAACCTCTTTTTGAAAACCAGTTGCTACAGACATAGCTAAGATCATAACACATATTCCAAGTGTTATGCCAATAATTGCTAAAATAACGATGGGTTGAGAGAACTTATTTGTTTTCCCCTGTTTTTTTAGCATTCTTTTTGCAATTAAGATCTCAGTATTCAATGAATTCAATTAAATTAACGCGTTATTTTGATTATGTTGTTAATATACAAACGAAAATACATAAAGTTAAACACCTACCGAACTTTGCATTCTCTTAGTTTAGTAATTGCATTTATTTTGATTTCATTTAATTGTTTTATTGGCCAAAGTCCCTCAAAAAATATTAAAGTAGGAGCAAGTTTAACAGATGATTACCTAACACTATTAAAAAATAAAAAAGTAGCTATTGTTGGAAATCAGACCTCAATGATCGGCAATGTTCATTTAGTTGATTCATTACTTAATCTTGGAATAGATGTTAATAATGTTTTTGCACCTGAACACGGTTTCAGAGGAACAGCAGATGCTGGAGAATTAGTCAAAGATGGTTTTGATATAAAAACAGGTTTGCCAATTATTTCATTGCATGGACGTAAAAAAAGAAAGCCTTCAATTGAAGTTTTAAAAGATATTGATATTGTTGTTTTCGACATCCAGGATGTAGGTGCTAGATTTTATACTTACATAAGTACTATGCATTATGTGATGGAGGCTTGCGCAGAACAAGATAAATTAATGATCATATTAGATAGGCCGAACCCTAATGGACATTATGTCGATGGACCAGTATTAAAGAATGGAAATGAATCATTTATAGGTTTGCACCCTGTACCAATTGTTCATGGGATGACTGTAGGTGAATATGCTGGAATGATCAATGGTGAAAAATGGTTAAAAAATGGCGTTCAATGTTCTCTTAAAGTAATTAAGTGTGATAATTATTCGCATAATGACTTTTATAAACTTCCTATAAGGCCTTCACCTAATTTGCCAAATATGTCAAGTATATATTTATATCCTTCTTTATGTTTATTTGAAGGGACAAATGTGAGTGTAGGAAGGGGTACAGGTTATCCTTTCCAAATATTCGGCACCCCATTTATTGAGGCTACTGAATTTTCCTTTACTCCCTCTTCTGTTCCAGGGGCAAAAAACCCTAAACATAAAGGTGTTATTTGTCATGGTTATATGCTTCATGAATTTGGGAAAGAATATTTTAAGGGTCATGGGAAAATATATTTGGACTGGATTGTAAAGATGTATGATCAAACATTTGATAAAAGTAAATTTTTTAGAACTGATGGTTTTTTCAGGCTTTTAACTGGAGATGATAATATTAGAAAAATGATTGAACAAGGCAGGTCAGCAGAAGAAATATGGAATTCCTTTCAAAATGAAGTTCAACAGTTTAAAAATATACGTTCAAAATATTTACTTTATGATGATTTTGAATGAAAACCATGCATTGAAAACATAAGTTTTTTATGAAAAATATTTTCTTTAAGTGTATTTTAGTTTTATTGCTAGTCTCTCCTGATTATGTGAATGGTCAGAAAAGATCTTTAGAGATAACAAGAGCCATTGATGAAATTCAATTAGATGGAGAATTAAATGAGAAGTCGTGGAAGAATGCTGAGCTTGCTGATAATTTTTATCGTCAATTTCCAATTGACACAGGGTTTTCTTCAACAAAGACTTCAGTTGTGATGACATTTGATGATCAGTGTTTATATGTAGGTGCAATTTGTTATGATGATCATCCAGAAAAAGACTATGTAGTTACATCTTTACAAAGAGATTATTCATACCCAATTAGTGATGCATTTGCTGTTTTTATAGATCCTTTTGATGATAAAACAAATGGCTTTAGCTTTTCAGTTAATCCTTTAGGTGTACAGCGTGAAGGTTTAATCGAATCTTCTGGAAGTTTTGGTGTGACAACTGCTTGGGATAATAAATGGTTTGTAGAAGTTAAACATTTTGAATCGTATTGGGTTGTTGAAATGAAGATTCCATTTAAAACAATTAGATATAAGCCAGACCTAAAAAAGTGGGGAGTTAATTTTTCTAGAAATAATTTAAAGATAAATGAGAATTCTTCTTGGAATAAAGTGCCTATTAATTTCAATGTGGCAGTATTAAATTATACAGGAGAATTAATATGGAATGAAGAACCTCCAAAAGCGGGTTTAAATATGTCTGTGATTCCATATGTAACAGCAGGTGCACAAGCAGACTATGAAAATAATGAAACTTTTGTTGAAGGAGGGTTGGGTATGGATGCTAAAATTGCTCTTTCATCATCATTAAACCTTGATTTAACAGTAAATCCAGATTTTTCTAATGTTGATGTAGATCAGCAGGTCACTAATTTATCAAGGTTTAGTTTATTTTTTCCTGAAAGGAGACAGTTTTTCATTGAGAATAGTGATCTTTTTGGACGATTTGGATTTAGAAAAATAAGACCTTTTTTTTCAAGAAGGATTGGATTATATAATAGCGAGAAAGTTCCAATTATTGCGGGGGCAAGATTAAGTGGTAAGGTTAATGAGAATTGGAGGATAGGATTAATGAATATGCAGACGGAAGGTAATAGTGATTTAAACCTTGAAGCTCAAAATTATACAGTTGGTGCTTTTCAAAGACAAGTAGGTGTAAGCTCAAATCTTGCTGGAATTTTTGTTAATCAACAAGGGTTTGAACAAAATAAGCTTGATTATTCAGCTTTTAATAGAATTGTAGGGTTAGATTATAATTTAGCAACTGAGGATAGTAAGTGGAGAGGTAAATTGTTTTATCATCATTCCTTTAGTCCTGACAAAAATGATTATTCTCATGCTTCATGGTTGATGTACAATACAAGAAATGTACGTATGCATTGGAATCATGAATATGTAGGTGAAAATTATAGAGCAGAAACAGGTTTTGTTCCAAGAATTCAATATTATAATACTGAAACTGAAGAGTATGTATATAGATCTTATTGGAGATTTGAACCATCAATGGAATTCAGTATATATCCAGATTCAAAAAATATAAACAGACAGAGCTTAATGTTATATTATGATGAATATTTTAATGATGATTTTACAACTAATGAAAGATCATTTGGTGCTGGTTATTTAATAAGGTTTGTTAATCAGGCATATGCTAATTTGGAATTTAACCAGGATAAAATATTTCTTCCTTTTAATACAGATGTTACATTTTCTGAAAATACACCATTGGATTCAGGGTATTATTCTTTTAGTACAGCATCTTTAGAGTTAAGTTCAAGCCCTTTTAATCTATTTAGTTATGAATTTTTTACTGATTATGGTGAGTATTATACAGGTAATAAATTAACTTATGGTGGAAATTTAAGTTATAGGTTTCAGCCTTATGGAAATGTTTCAGTAGATTTTGAGCAGAACTATATATGGATGCCAGCAAATGAGAATGTGTCTTTGACATTGATTAGTCCTAGAATTGACCTAACCTTTACAAAAAAATTCTTTTTCACTACTTTTATTCAATACAATACTCAGGTAGATAACATTAATATAAATGCTCGACTTCAATATAGATTTAAGCCTATGAGTGATGTTTTTATTGTTTATACTGATAACTATAATTCTAATATTTTTGGGATTAAGAACAGGGCTGTAGTTTTAAAATTAGTTTATTGGTTAAATGTTTAATTTTATAAATAAATCTAAAAAATTATTATGT
>MPMC02125371.1_pt1 | contig 10476 bp, 7 predicted proteins | sample 1617281 | NCBI WGS metagenome assembly MPMC02 (sample SAMN05944809, study PRJNA350692) | marine metagenome | biome: marine; feature: ODZ; material: water; isolation source: 100 m water sample filtered on 30 um supor filter | place: Pacific Ocean | collected 2012-04-09 | depth 100m m | reverse complement strand
GCCGTTGACTCCACCAAGCGCTTCGAATTCGTCGGTCACGATCCGGCGTGGAGTCCGCAGTATTGAGGGCATCGTCGGCCCTGTCCGGCAGGCGCTGCGGGCCCTCGTCGGCCGGGGGTGCGATCTCCATCTCTTCGGTGATCGCTTCCATTCGCTCATCAGACGGAGTCATCTCGGCGGTGGCGTCATCCAAGACGGCGCCCTCCATTCGTGCGCCGCGAAGGTCAACGCCTCGAAGGTCGGCGCCGCGCATATCGGCGCCCCGCAGATCCGCGCCCCGTAAATCGGCCTCTCTTGCGGGAACCCCCGCGAGGATGCAGCCGGACAGGTCCGTGCCTGTCAGGTTCTTTCCGGCCAAAGCCGGCACCAACTCGTCGCCTCGTGCGTTGACCAACTCGGTGGTGGTGCGGAGACGGCCGGCGATGATGGCCGCGAGGTTACGAAACAACTTACGGATGACAGCGGACGACACACCGAACATCAGCTCGCGGCCGAACTCCAAGACGAGGGTCTCGCCCCGCGCCACGGCTTGAGCCGAGCGAGGCGAGGCGTCCACGAAGGCCATCTCGCCCACGGTGGTCCCGGGAGGCAGGACGGCGATATCTTCTTCACCTTCCCCGTCGTTGCGCGTCACGCGGACCTGCCCGCTGATGATGACGTACATCCGGGTCGCCGGTGCGCCCTGCCGGAGAATCAACTGACCGTCGTGGAGGTGTTTCCGCCGCGCTTTCTGGAGGATTTGTCGCAGCTCAGAGAAGCTCAACCCTTCAAAAAACCGGATTCGATCTCGAAGCAACTGCATGCGTTCGAGGCTGAAGCTCATCATCGTCCCAAACTCCTTACGTCTAGCGACAAAAAACGTCACTGACGGCACCCAGATAGAAGGATGCGCCCTAAACAGGGATCTCACGGGAAAAGTGCATTTTTATCCGGAGAGTTTTCTAAGGGCCTGGAATCGCAGGCGTTATTTCCTGGGGAAACAACGCGATTTTATGCGTTCGAGAGTCGCACGATAACGCTCGATGATCTGTTTTGCGTCCGGATGCGCGCCATCGGCCACGACCCGAGTACCGGCCACGAAGGTGTCGAGGACGGCGCCATGGGCCGTAGAGAAGACGAGATCCGAGGTGAGGGTCTCCGCCGAGAGACCCGCGAGGCACGGGGCGCCGAGATCCAAGGTCACGAAGTCTGCCGGTGCGCCTACGGCCATCTGTCCGGTTTGGAGTCCGAGGGCCCGGGCCCCGTGCCGGGTGCCCATGGGCCAGAGCACATCAGCGGTTCGTAATTGTCCGTCGGCGGGCGCGGGCGACCAGACTCCATGGTGAGCGGCGAGCACGTTGCGACGCTCCGCTCGAAGGCGCTCGTGATACTCCACCAACCGCATCTCTGCCCAGAGATCGATATTGGCCTGGCTGTCGCTTCCCAACGCGATGGGGACGCCGGCCGCGACGAGGGTTTCGGCCGGTAAGAACCCGTCTCCCAAGTTTCGTTCGGTGGTGGGGCAGGCGCAGACCGTGGGGCGCGCCTTGGCCAAAAGGGCGAAGGCCTCTTCGTCCAGATGAGTGCCGTGCACCAAGGTTGTTGTGGGGCTGAGTAAGCCTCGATCCGCCAGGACTCGAACCGGCTCGGCGCCGTACTCTGCCCGGCTCTCCTCGAGCTCTCGGCGTTGCTCACAGGCGTGGATGTGGACCACCCGGCTTGTGGCGTCCGCGTGGGCAGCGACGGCCTCCAGCCAATCACCCGGGACGGCCCGGATCGAGTGGGGGGCCATCCCTACCGTGACGCAGGGCTCATGGCGCCAATGGGCCGCGAGGGCATCCACACGGCTCAGATAAGTCTCTACATCGGGCTCGACGAAGCGGCGTTGATCTGCGCCGGCCGGTCGTTGGTAGCCGCCTCTGTGATAGGCCACTCGGAGCAACGTGATCCGGATCCCGACGGCGCGCGCCGCGTCGATGACGCGGTGGGCCAGGGCGTTGGGGTCGTCATAGGGTCGGCCATCGGGTTGATGGTGTACGTAGTGAAACTCCCCCACGGCGGTGATACCGGTGAGGGCCATCTCCAAGAACGCCATGGCCGAGACCGACTCGATGTCATCGGGGTCGAGGGTCAGGGCGGCCCCGTACATCAGCCGGCGCCAACTCCAAAAGTCTTCTTCGCGGCGGGCGGCGTCCAAATATTCGGTCCGTCCGCGAATGGCGCGCTGGAAGGCGTGGCTATGGGCGTTGACCAGACCCGGGACGACAGCCACCGCCCCCAAGTCCACATCTACCGATTCCGCGTGGACGGCGGAGAACCGGCCATCGGCGACGGCGAACACGCCGTCTTCGACGACCCCCTCTTCGGTGAGTAGATAGCGGGCGCGATAGGTGGTCATGGGCCCCATCTCCGGGTTGGTCCGGGCCGATACTAACCTGATTCCCGATTGATCGGGGCCCCCCTCTGGGGCAGGGTACCGCCATGAGCAGCGAAAAAAGTCGAGTCGTCCTCGTCACCGGCGCCTCCCGAGGCATCGGTCGAGCAATCGCTGAAGGGTTCGCCGCCGATGGACATCGGGTGGCCTGCGCCGCGCGGAGCGTCGACGCGGTCACCGCCCTCGCCCAAGAGATCGGAGGACTCGCCGTCCCCTTGGACGTCACCGACGGCGCCGCCGTGGACGCCGCTTTGGCCACCGTAGAGGCGGAGTTGGGGCCCGTGGAGATCTTGGTGAACAACGCCGGGATCGCCACCAGCGCGCCGCTCCAGCGAACCTCGGACGCTGATTGGGACCGAACGATCGCGGTGAACCTCACGGCCTGCTTTCGACTCTGCCGCGCCGTGGTGCCCAAGATGGTCGAGGCCGGGTATGGGCGATTGATCTTCGTCGCCAGCAACGCTGGTTTGACGGGGTACGCGTACACGGCCGCCTATTGCGCGTCGAAACATGGGGTCATCGGCTTGACCCGGGCCCTCGCCGCCGAGCTGGCGCGGACGGGGGTGACGGCCAACGCCATCTGTCCCGGCTTCGTGGACACCGAGATGACCCAGGCCTCGATTCAACGGATTCAAGAGACCACGGGCCGGGACGCCGCCGCAGCGCGCAAGGCCCTGGAGAAGATGAACCCTCAGCGTCGATTGGTGGAGGTGGATGAGATCCTTCACCTGGCGCGCGCGTTCGCCAGCGAGGGCGCGAGAGGGGTCAATGGACAGGCCGTCGCCGTGGACGGTGGACAGGTGATGCACTGATGATTCACGAGAGAGTTCAGCCCGAAGGATGGGCACGGCCGCGCGGCTATAGTAACGGCGTCCTCGCCGAAGGCCGCGTCTTGGCCCTCGGCGGTCAAATCGGCTGGAACGCCCAACAAGAGTTCGAGACCGACACATTTCTTGGTCAGTTCGACCAGACCCTGGCCAACGTACGCGCGATATTGGACGCCGCCGGCGCCGGTCCCGAACATCTGATTCAGATGACCATCTACGTGACGGATCTCGACGCCTATCGCGCGAGCCTCTCCGACCTCGGGCCCATCTGGAAGCGCCACCTCGGCCGAAATTACCCGGCCATGGCCCTGGTGGGTGTGGTCGGCCTCGTCGAACCCCAGGCGCTGCTCGAGATCGAGAGCTTGGCCGTATTGCCCCAGGAGGCGACCTCATGAGCCCCGAGACCTTTAAGTTCACCGTCGAAGACCACGTCGGCACCATCACCTTGAGCCGGCCGGACCGGCTCAACGCGTTGACGTTTCGGATCTATGAAGAGCTGCGCGACTTCTTCGCTCATCTCTCCACTCGAGACGACGTCCGGGCCATCGTGCTCACGGGCGAAGGGCGCGCCTTCTGCTCCGGCGGCGACGTCGAGGACATCATCGGTGAGCTCTTCAGCCGCGACATGAAGGGCCTCCTGGCCTTCACGCGGGTCACCGGGGCGCTGATTCAGAATATCCGCCGGGTAAACAAGCCGGTGGTGGCTGCGGTCCATGGGACGGCGGTGGGCGCCGGCGCCGTGATGGCGCTGGCCTGTGATATTCGGATCGCCGGTCCTAAGGCCAAGTTCGGTTTCATCTTTCCTCAGGTGGGGCTCTGCGGTGCGGACATGGGCTCCGCGTACCTGCTCCCGCGGGTGGTGGGCTTGGGTCACGCGTCGGAGCTTCTCTTCACCGGTGATATCATCCGGGCTGAGCGCGCTGCCCAAATCGGCCTGGTCAATCGGGTGGTGGACGGCGACGCGGTCTTGGCTGAGGCTCAGGCCTTGGCCCTCCGCTTGGCCAAGGGGCCGGCCTTCGCTAACGCCATGACCAAGAAGATGATCGAGGACGAGGCGAACCTCAGCCTGGAGATGGCCATCGAAGCCGAGGCTCAGGCGCAAGCGATCTGTATGCAGCACTCGGACTTTCGTGAGGCCTATGAAGCCTGGGTGGCGAAGCGAGAGCGACGCTTCGAGGGTCTTTCGTGACGGTCCGTCGTCCCGGCTCGTCCGCCGATGATCTCGGCGTCTTTTTTGCGCCGTGGCACAGCGATGTCGCTCGGCGTGCGGGGGATTTGGCGGCAGCGTGGACGCCTTCGGCGGCGGACGAGCGCGCGGCCACCATCGACGCGGCAGCGCAATTGGCCACGGCTGGCTTACTCGCATACTGCGTGCCTCAGACCTACGGGGGCGCCGACGTTGGACGCCCCGACGAGCTGGACACGCGCGCTTTGACCTTGATTCGCGAGGCGTTGGGCTGGGCCGATGGGCTCCTCGATACCGCGTTCGCTATGCAGGGTCTCGGGAGCTACCCCATCACCTTGGCCGGCACCGCTGAACAAAAGGCGCGCTATCTGCCGGGCGTGATGGCCGGCGAGCGCCTCGGCGCCTTCGCCCTCACCGAGCCCGAGGCGGGGAGCGACGTGGCCTCGATGGCTTGCCACGCTCGGCGAGAAGGGGACGACTACGTCATCGACGGTGAGAAGACCTTCATCAGCAACGCCGGCTGCGCCGGACAGTATGTGCTCTTCGCCACCGTAGATCCGGCGCTGGGCAGGAAGGGCATCTCGGCCTTCGTCGTGGAGCCCGATGACGCGGGTTTGTCTATCGAGCCCCTCGAAGTGATCGCCCCTCACCCCATCGGACGTCTGGTCTTTCGCGGGTGTCGGATCCCGGCCTCTCGCCGATTGGGTGAGGAAGGGACCGGGTTCAAGCTCGCCATGCGCACCCTCGATGTCTTTCGGACCACAGTCGGGGGCGCCGCCCTGGGGATGGCGCGGCGTGCGTTGGACGAGGGCCTCACGCGCGCCACCGTCCGCCATCAATTCGGCAAACCCATCATCGAGCAACAGCAGATCGCGGCCTATCTGGCGGACAGCGCCACCGACCTGGATGCGGCGCGACTTCTGGTGTTTCGCGCGGCCCACGCGCGCGACACCTCCAGCGCTCGGGTGAGCGGAGAGGTGGCCATGGGGAAGCTCTTTGCTACGGAGGCCGCCCAGCGGATCATTGACCGCGCCGTGCAGATTCACGGGGGTCTCGGGGTGACTAGAGGGGTGGCCGTGGAGCGCCTCTACCGGGAGATTCGGGCGCTCCGCATCTACGAAGGGACCAGCGAAATTCAACGGGTAGTCATCAGCGCCGGACTGCGTAAGCGCCGGAGCTGAGAGTTGAGGTCTGTGCCCCCGACCCTTGGGGTCAAAACAGCGCTCCGACCTTATGGGTCGAGCCGAACCTCATTGATGGGCGTTCCGGGTTGACGCCGGCGGTGTATACTCTCGCCCGGAGATTGCGACATCGAAAATGACGGAGGATGACGCGGACGCGATGGTGCGGGAGCCGACCGGTGGAGGTGGAGACGCTCGGCAGATCTTCGTTTGCCTCGTCTGCGACACCCGATATCACGAAGACCTCGGCTTTTGTCCCGATGACGGGACCGAGTTGGTGACGCGTCAGAGCATGCGTCCGCGGAGTCTGGTGGGCGAGACCATCGCCGACCGGTACGAGATCGAAGAGCAGATCGCCGTCGGCGGCATGGGCATCGTCTATAAGGCACGCCAGAAGATGGTGGGCCGCAACGTGGCCATCAAGATCCTGCCCCGGGAGCTGGCCACAGATGGAGACACCGAGCGCCGGTTCTTCAACGAGGCTCGCGCCATCAGCCAGCTACGGCACCCCAATATCGTCACCCTCTTCGACTTTGGGCGCACCGAAAAGCGCGATTTGTTCATCGTCATGGAGTACGTCAAAGGGGAGCCCCTCTCGGCCCATCTAGAGAGCGGCCCCATGCCCCTCGAGTCAGTGGTGCAAATCGGTGAGCAGATCTGCAGCGCTCTAGAGGAAGCGCACCGGGTCGGGATCGTGCATCGAGACGTCAAGCCGGACAATGTGATGCTCGAGGTCCGGGGTGGTCGACTGCATGTCCGACTTCTCGACTTCGGGATCGCCAAATCCGACATCGACACCGTGCGTAAGACCCAGACCGGCATCGTCTTCGGCACCCCGGAGTACATCTCGCCGGAGCAGGTCCTCGGGCGGATGGTGGACGCGCGGGCTGATCTCTACGGCGTCGGTCTCATCTTGTTCGAGATGCTCAGCGGCGCGCGGCCCTTCGAAGGCAGCGGGACGGCCGTCGCCTATCGACATGCCCACGACCCCGTACCGGTGGTGGCTGAGCGTTATCCAGACCTCGGGATCCCCGCTCAACTCAGCGATCTCATCCGCGCCATCATGTCCAAGGATCCCCTCGAACGACCGTCATCGGCCTCCGCTGTTCGGCGTCGACTGCAAGAGGCGACCATGCTCCCGGTCTACGAGCCCGAGCAGTCCACCCGCCCCATGCCCTTGCATCTGGAAACGTCGATGCCGCCCCGGGTGCGCTCCCCGAGCACCCCGCCGCAGAGCGGGCGTTCCAGTCTACCGCCGCCGGTGGTGCCGGCGCCCATCACGGGTCGGGACTCGTTGAGCGCTCTGCCCCGCCCCTGGGAGGAGACGGACCCACGCGGCCGAACCTATGATCCCGCCGTGCACGCCAGCGTTCGTCACTCGACACGGAATCGCTCCACCCAGGACCGCACCGAGCCGGGCCCCGATCCGCACCCCAGGCGGACCTTTCTATTGGCTCTGCTGCTGCTCTGCGTGATCGTGCTGGCCTTGGTCTACACCGTGGAGGAGACCACCTATCGACGGTATCGCGGGTCAGGCCAGGACGCGTTGCCTGTGAGCAGCCTCGTCTCGGTGCCCGCCAAGCCGGCGCTCATCTCCCGTCGGGCGTACGACGGCGTCTTCGGCTTTCTCGTGCAAGGGCCCATCCCCGACTCGGTGGTGTTGAGCCCCGAAGAGCGGGTCTTGCCACCCCCGTCGGCGCTCCTCGGGTCAGGGGCTGCGGCCCTGCCTACGGCGGGTACAGCTTTGAACGACGCGGTCCGCCGAGCGCGATCGGCGTCGACCCCCACGGCACCGGCGGACCGGGCGAAGGCCCTTGCGCGCCGCGCGGTTTTGGAGTGGGCCGCCGCGAACGCTCAACACGTGGAGGACGTGGCCCGATACGAGCAAGAGGCGCTGGCGTTCCTGAATTCCGACGACGCCGATCCGCCTACGCGACCGGTGCCGACTTACGGCAACGCGGTCGCTGCTCTGGAGTGGCTGGTGGCTCACAAGCCCTCCGTCGAGACGCGGGACGTGGCCCGATTCTATCTCGCGCGTGGTCTCGCCTCCGTGGGTCGAGAGGAGGCCGGCCACGCCCACCTTCGAGGGCTCGTCGAGGCCCAGCCTCAGAGCCCCTACGCGCTCCGAGCTCGGTGGCCACTGTCTCAGGCAGCGTTGAGCCGGCACGACTGGGCTTCAGCCCGTCGACATTTGGAGGCCATCTCCCCGATCCAGGCGCCCGACACCCACCGCGCTGTCCGCTATAGTTTGGCCCACGTGGCGTACGCCCAAGGCCGGTACGAGGAGGGTCTCGACGCGCTCCATCAGGTGGTTGAATCCCTTTCAGATGGACCGACTCGTGCGGTCTATTGGGCCCCGGCCATGGAGGCGCTCACGCTCACCTACGCCCGTTTGGACGGCGGGGGCCGCTTGGCACGGAGCTACTTTCGGGGGCTCGGGGGGATGGGCCTCGTGATGCGGCAGAGTCGTCTGCTCGGATTTGCGCTCGGGGTGCAGGGTCGGGAGCTGGAGGCCATCGCGGTGTACGAGTGGCAGCGCTCCGGGGCGCCGGCCGAGAGTGGACGCCGCTACGCGCGGGCCATGCAAGCGCAGAACCACGTACAGTTGGGTAACCAGGCCGCTGCGGAGCCCTTCTTCGCGCGTTCACGGGGCTGTGGTGACGGCCTGGCGCCTTCGGCTCAGCGACCGTGCTTGTATGCCCTGGGCCGCGCCCGCGCCGCAGAAGGGAAGCACCGTGACGCTCGAGTGGCGTGGACGACGTTAGAGTCCATCCCCGGGATCCCCGATGATGTGGAATCCCGGCACTGGCAAGGCGCCGCACGTTTCGCCCTGGCCAAATCTTTCGACGGCCCCGCCGTCACGGGCGGCCCGCCGGAGGAGAAGATGTCTGTCGGTGCCCGATTGGAGGCGTATGAGCGGGTGTGGAAGTTGGGTCTGGCCAGATGGGGCGTTCCCGCCCAAGAGCGCATCGCGCAGCTGCGGCGAAGCGCGGGTGGGGAAGACGGCGTTGCGACGGGAGAGGCGGAGCGTCGGGCTCGAGCGGCCCTGAAGGCGGCCGAAAATACCGCGGCGAAGGTGGGTCTAAACGCGCGTTGGCGCCTCGAGAAGTCGGGGACCAAGGCACCTTAGGCCCGTTTCGAGTCCGGTGAGACCGTCAGGCACTCACGGAGAAGATCGCGTCCCTGTGCGAAGGAAACCGTCAGCGAAGGTGACGAACGGCCGCACGGGGGAGCCATACACCGCTGCCGTCGGGCAAGACCACTTGCTCCCAGTCTCGATCGACGCCGGAGATCCGGACCTTCACCCCCGACAGGATCTTCACCACCGTTGGGTATTGAGCCCCCGGTCCTTGGTGGGCGTCGACTTTGTCGGCCACCACCACCCCGTAGGTGGTCTCGTCGACGATGTTCATTCGGCCCATGAAGAGACCCCCCGCACCCACGGCCACGAGACCCATCAGCACGGCGCCGAAGACGAGCGCAGTTCGACGTCCCGACGCGGCGGTACGGCGCGCGAGGTATAGGCAGCCGAAGAGCAGCACCCAGCTCCCCGTGAAGACAAACACGAGGGTGCGTGGCAGCACGGCGGTCAAGAGGCCCGTCCCGAGGTCGTCCTCACCCGGTAAGATCAGCCGACCCGACGACCCTTCGCCGAGGCTGTCTCGGATGACCAGGGTTCGAATCCGGGCCAGGTTGTGGGCTGCGTCGCTGTGTTCAGGATCCAGCCGCAGCGCTTGTTCGAGGGCGTGGAACGCCGGCCCGAAGCGCTCGGCGTGGGCCTCGGCGGTGCCCAGGTTGAACCATAGATCGGGGTTGTCGGGGTAGGTGTCGACGGCGGTCTGGTAGGCCGCGGCGGCCTCCTTGAAGTCGTTCTTCCAGAACGCCGCCTTGGCGGCCTCTAGATCCGGCTTTGCCTCCGCCTGGGCCGTCGCCACGGCAGGGCCCAAGAGCAGCGCACAGAGCAGAACGCGCTTCACTTCGCCCCCTCCGCGTCGATTTGGGCCACCAATCTCGATCCCTCCTGGACGGAGGCCGCGAGGTCCGCCGCGTCCTCGCCGGCGAATCGAGCGAAGTCACAGGTCTCCAAGAGCTCGGCCAACGCGGCGAAGGCGCTGTCGCTCACGCCTAAGGCGCGCAACTCGCTCCCCATTTGCTCCCGAGTCAGCCCCTTGAAGGGGCGCTCAAAACGCACCTCCAAGAAGTCGTTCATGGCCTTGGAGACAGCGGCATAGCCTGCTTTCGGGGCGATTCTCTTGGCTTGATTGAGCGCGGTCTGCGCCCCTTTGGCGGCGCCCTTCGCCGCCCGCGACGAGGCGGTGCGATGATGCTGGGAGCGCGCTCGGTCCAGGCCCAAAAGGAGCAGAAAGGCCAAAGGTGCACCCGCCAGCACGCCGAAGAACCAGACCGCCGGGCTGCCCACATTGCCGCGATAGGCCAGGTCGACGTCGGGCTTGATGGACCGCAGCTTGAGTTGATCCGGATCATCACTCGGCGCGCTGAGCTTGTCGGCCATCTCCTTGGGCGTACCGCGGACGTCGATTCTCAAAGGAGAGGTCTTGGCCGTGCGGTAGACGCCCGAGACCGGCTCGAAATAGGCCAAGGACAAGGCCGGAATGCGTAAGCGTCCACCTTTTCGCGGTCTCAACAGCCACGTCTGCGTGCGGACGTTGGTCTGTGCGGCACCGCGACTCTCTTTGCGCTCCTCGGTGTTGGCTGGAAAGACCTGAAACGCCTCCAGATCGGGCAGCTCGATGGGGGGCACGTTTTGGAGCAGGCCGCCGATTCGCGTCTCCACGGTCAACTGCACCCCCTCGTCGGCTCGGATTCGACGTCGATCGACCTTGGCCTTGAGGCTCGTTCGCCCCACGG
>MPMC02063715.1_pt1 | contig 10483 bp, 10 predicted proteins | sample 1617281 | NCBI WGS metagenome assembly MPMC02 (sample SAMN05944809, study PRJNA350692) | marine metagenome | biome: marine; feature: ODZ; material: water; isolation source: 100 m water sample filtered on 30 um supor filter | place: Pacific Ocean | collected 2012-04-09 | depth 100m m | reverse complement strand
TACTACCACCATTACCTATGATGATAATATTTTCATATTCATTAATAACTTTTTCTAATATATCTGTATACTTCTCAACTTCTTTAATTGATTTATATAATTCATTAAATTTCATTTAATTTAGACTTTCCCGTATCTATTAAACTAATAAGATTGTTAGCCCACACCTGATGTCCATCTGATGATGGATGTTATGTATGACTACACCCCGAAGTTACAAGATATTTTATATTTTTCCCTAATTTATTCATTATAAACAATTTTACTCCCATTAGAACCAACACCAAATTTATAACAATCAACATTTTTAAATTTTTTAATAAACGTATTTTGATATTCCAATGGAAAATACATCATTAAAAATCCTCCCCCACCAGATCCAAGAATTTTACCAGATTTGGCCCCACATCTAATTGACTCATCATATAAATAATCAATTTCTGGTGTACTAATTGTTTTAGAAGTTCGTTTCTTCAATTCCCACGATTCCTTTAAAATATATTCATATGTAGAAATATCCCCATTTAAAAGAGAAGCGTAAAATTCTTCAGCCAAAAATTTTATTCTATTTAATTCTTTTACATTTTTTTTAATATTATTCTTTATATCAGATAAAACATAATTAGATTCATAAGAATTACCTATGTGTATAAATAATAAATTATCAAATAATTCTTTTACTTTAGATAGAGGAATAGAAATTGGAACAACATCTACTTTACCATTTTTAAAAAATTTAATAAAATTTAATCCCCCAAATGCAGCTGCATATTGATCCTGTTTTTCCTATTGGATTATCAAGTTCATATATTTCTAAATCACACGCATCTTTTGCTAACTCTTTAGCACTCATTGTTATATTCTTAAATTTACTTATTGCATTTAACATACCAACAGTAAACGAACTTGATCCTCCCAGTCCCATCTGTTTTGGTATATCACTAATATAAAACATTTCTATGTCATCTCTAATTCCAATTCTTTTAAAAACAGACTGTATTCTATCGTTTTGTATATCAATTATACTATTAGGATATTCATTCTTTGAGTACCTCAATCTTATTGTCTTACCAAAACTATTTTTTACACAAATATAAATATAACGATCTATCGTAGTACTTATTACACATCCATATTCATTATCTTCATAATAGAATGGTAAATCTGTCTCTCCACCAATTAAACTCACTCTCATTGGAGTTTTTGATATTATCATATAGTTCCAATGGCCTGTTCATAAAAAGAACGATTTTTAACATAATACTCTATCGTATTTAACAACCCATCGTCCCAAGATACATCGGGTTTCCATGAAATATATTTTTTTAATAATGTTGTATCTGCTACAAGATGAGTTGCCTCCCCCTGTTTTATATTATGATCTCTATTAATATCCGCATCAATATCTAAAACTTTTAAAATATCCATAGCAACATCTAATATTGAATACTTAACACCAGTGCCAATATTAATTACCTGTCCTTCTACATTATCAGCAATACCTAATTCTGCATAAGCCTTGCCGGCATCAGATCCAAACATAAAATCTCGTGTTTGAGAACCATCACCATAAAGTGATATTGACTGACCATTTAATGCCTGTAAAATAAATTTTGGAATGGCCTTTTCTGCACTTTGTCGGGGACCATAAACGCCGAAAAACCTTGGCATAACAACTGGGGTATCGTAACTTGCCCAATAACTGTACATCAATCTATCGGCCGCGACCTTGCCTGCCGCATATGAACTTCTGGGTACTAATGGAAAGTCCTCGTGTATAAACTCATCATTAACTACACCATATACTTCAGCACTCCCAGCATGAATTATTCTACCAATATTATTTATTCGTGCAGCTTCCAAAATATTAATAATCCCAGTAGTTTGAATCGTAAATGATTCCACTGGATTTAATATACTATATGCAACATGACTATTTGCTGCAAGATGATAAATAATTTCAATATCATTGGTTATCCGTATCATTTGATTAAAATCTTGAATGTCTCCCCAAACAATTTCCATATCATTCTTTAAATGATTGATATTTTTTAAAATATTACTTGAATTGCGTCTAACCAAAGCTGTAACTTTGGCCCCCTGTTCTACTAATGTTTCACATACATAACTGGGAATAAAACCATCTGCTCCAGTAACCAGTACTTTCTTATCCATTAACGTATTCATTATTAATTTACCTCCATAAACTCAATTAACTACAACATATTTATATTCTTTTTTATATTTTCTCATATTTAAAATAATTCTCCAATAAGCTTTTCCAATTTGGTATTTGAATTCCTGTTTTTAAAAGTTTTTTATTACTTAATGACGTATTATTCCCTCTATTAATAAGTTGTTTTTTATCCACAGATTGAATGGATGATAACCTATTCTTATCAAATCCATTTAAATTAAAAATTTCACTTGCAAATTCATACCAACTGCAATTATCAGATCCAACAACATGATATACTCCACGAATATTATTAATAATTAAATGATTAACAACATAAACAATTAAATCTGTGCTCGAAACGGTTGTAAATATATCACTAACCACTTTCACATTCTCATTATTTTTATACTTATTCAAAACTAATTCTACAAAATTACCATACTCTTTAACCTTAGAACCTCTATGTCCAAACACTCCCGCAACTCTCAATATTAAAAAATTATCATATACACTTCTAATAAGATTTTCACCGGCCAGTTTTGATATTCCATATAAATTTACTGGAATGGGATTATCATTCTCAGTAAAAAAATATTTATTATTTTCTACATTTCCACAAAAAATATAATCTGTACTAATATGTACTAATTTTTTATTATTCTCATTACAATACTTAGCAAGATAAAATGGTCCATACGCATTTACTTCAAAATGTCTTTGTGGATTCATATCAGCATAAGCAACTGGTCCATGATATGCAGCCGTATTAATAAGGATATCAAAATCAAACTCATCTAATTTATTTTTAATCTGTAATTCATCCGAAATATCTACATCATTATGAGTAAGACCTATCATTTTAAAATCTTCACATTCATTATGTAAAATATCAAATCCAGATTGGCCGTCAGAACCAATTACTACAACTGTAAAACTCATATAAATATATTATTTGCCACTGAAAAATTCTCCCACTCCGTCAATGTTTGTGCATTTTTATCTCGTTCACTAATAATAAAATTATCGCCTGGCCAGTTAATTCCAATTCTTGTATCATCCCACCTAATAGTAGTTTCACACGAACTATTATATGTTCCTGTTGCCAGATATTCTATTTCTGTCTCGTCTGATAATGATACAAATCCTCTAGCAAAATGGGCTGGTGCATATAACATTTTTCTATTATCTAAATTACTTATTACAGAAACATATTTGCCAAAAGTATTAGAACTTTTTTTAACATCTACTGCTATTAAAAATGCACTCCCACGAGATGCCCAAACTAATTTACCCATTGGTGGATCCCACTGTAAATGTAATCCTCTCATCACTCCAGAAATAGACGCTGATTTATTCATCTGAACAAAATTAGTTGGTAGTCCGAGATTATGAAATATATCTGACCGATAAACTTCCATAAAATAACCTCTATCGTCTTTAAATTGATCTGGAATAATGATTTTAACTTCGTCTAATAACGTTGTCTCAACTACTATATTCATTTATCTGAATCTTTATTTACATTAATACTTATATCTCGTAAAGTATTATTTATCTGGATTAAAATAATCTCTAATTTATTAGCTATTTCCATTAAATTAGATATTTCCCACCTAATTACATCCGTTATCTCTTTATACTCTTGTTCTGATTGTTCCTTTGCCATTATATAACTCCTTATATTGTTTAATTTCTGTTAAAGTTGTCTTTAGTTTAGAATCTTTTCTTCCCCACCAAATGAGCTCTGTGCACCATTTGATTATATCATTATTATAATTCTTAATTGATACAACAGTATCTACTATATAACTATAAGGGAAAAATTCTAAAACATTATTTTTTTCTATTACTTCCTGTATATTATAATCTACATTAAATTGATGTGGATACTGTTTATCTGGTGATACCAATGAGCACAATTGATATTTAATAATATTTTTTACTATATTATGATCATCACAGATTTCACTTAGAAGAAAATCACCTATTTCTCTATAAAATTTCTCTTTTTCTTTTATTATATTCATAGAAGTATATTCTTCAGGTTCCCAATTACGACCATCTTCTGCTAATTGACCCCAATCACCTAAATCTTCAAAAACATTCCGTGTTTGTTTTTTAAAATTTACCATTTCTTGTCCCAAAACAGTATCATCTCTCTCCTCAAAATAATCTAACATTTTAATATAAAAATATTTATAATCTATTGATAAATAATTTACAAAAAATCTTGATATGAATTGAATAAAACCAAAAAAATGAAATGTTTGAAAAAACCACTTATAGTAATATGCAACTAACATATCTTCATATGGCATAGTATCTGTTTCATAACAAATTTCTTCATATTCTTGGTCAGAATATTCTTCAGTTGTTATGTGAAAGAAAAGTGGAGCCGTAATTTTATATTTTACCCCCCATTCCTTTAAATACTCTGGATCACCAAATGGTGTATTCGGTAAAACACTCAAGGCATAAATACCAAGATAGTTATGTTGATCATAGTCCATCAATTCAAAAAATCCATTCAGCCAAGATTCTAAAGTTTCTTCTGGTAAACCTATAATAAGTTCAGAATAAACGGGTACTTTTAATTTTTTACTTAATTTTAAAAATCCACGTATATCATCCCCACTTGTATTCTTTCTTTTTATTGCATTTAAAGTTGGTTTATGCATTGATTGTAACGCGAGAGTTAATCCTTTACCCATTCCCGCATCATGAAGAACTTTAGCAATTGGAAGGCATTCCTTTCCTTTATTCTTTGCCCAAGAATTATTAAATGTATATGGATACCCATATTTTTCTTTTAATTTCACTAATAATTTAGATATTTTCATATCCCTCTCATTAAATAATCCAAAATTAGAATCGGCATTATCTACATATAATATTCCATTTTTTGCAATCCATTCGAATTCTTTTTTTATTTTTTCAAAGGTATGTGGTTTAATTTTTTGCCAATTCAAATGTCCAATCTCACAAAAAGTACATCTATAAGGACAGCCCCTAACAGTTTCTACAGTACATATAAAATCTAAATTATTAGGATTATCTTTTATAAGTTCATTAAATAATCCATCTAAATATGGACTTGGCATCGAATCAATATCATCTATTCTCGGTCTTGGTAATGTAGTGTGTGCACTTAAATCAGAATTCATAACTGAACATCCCAATATACTTTTAAAATTTGGTTCATCCTTTAAATTTTCAACTAATATTTCTTCAAATGTAACTTCTCCCTCAAAATAAACTGAAATATCTACGTGTGAATTTTTCTCAAAAAAATCCTGTTCATGTTTTAATCTATCCTGAGACGGTGTTTGTTGACCACCAAAAACAATTAAACAATCTGGATACTTTTCTTTAATCTTTTTTGCTAATATAGTATTAAATTTCCAATTCCAAACAAAACAAGAGAAACCTACTACTGATGGATTTTTTATTTTTTTAAAAAAATCATCTATATTAGTTCTTATATATAAAAATTCACAATTATAATTTTTATTTATAATATCATTCATCCTACAATAAGACCAGATTAATCCAGTAGAATAAGGTAATCGAACTTGAGTACCGCCAAAAACAAATGAGGGCTCAATTAAATATAAATTCTTCATCTTACTATTAATTTAAAAAAATCCAAGTTTTTGTCCGGTTTTATCATCATTTACTCCTTTCGATATTCTTGACATAAAAATATTATAGTCATAGTACCTACATTGACTGTCGCATTTTCTCCAATCAATAAATTTTTTCATTTTATTAATTAATCCTTCTTCTTTTAAAAATGATAATCCATTATCTATCCAATTATCAACCACATAATCTTTATTTCCTAAATGTTCACAACACCACGTGACATCTCCATTAGAATTTACAACCACATAAAATAATGGTGCAAAACATTGTTTTACCATATGAGTTTGAGTTGATTCGTTCCATTCATAATTTTCTATATTAGAATCTTGTTTATTAATTGTCGCCAAATGTCTTTGTTTTCCAAATGTACCTTTATATGAAATTCCTTTCTTTTCACAATAATCTCTAACTTCATTTTCAACTTCTTCCCACGTATATCCGTTAGGTGGTTTTAATGTTCTATTACCTGCTCCTTCCATATCTTCAGTTCTATAGCCAAAATAAACTATTCTTTGAAAATATTCATCAAATCCCATTTCTACTGCTAAATCAACATTAGCTTTCAAATCAGATACTTCCTTATTATAATCATTAATTAAAACTTTATAAGTGAAAAAAATACCATAACTCTGAAATTCACTCATTTTCTCATTAATACTTTTCTTTACCTTTTCTAAATTACCCTTTCGTATCTTAAAATAAGTATCTGGGTCTGCACTATCAAAGTCAATTCCTATCCAACTTGGTTTATATTCTTTTGTAAAATTTAAATATCTAAATCTTGCCCCATTAGTTATCAATCCTACCTTATATCCCTTATGTAAAACATAATTTATAATTCTATCGGCCTCTAAATGATCTAATGGTTCTCCACCACCTGAAAAAGTAACATCATTAATCCCTTCAGGTAACTTATCTATAAAATCTATCCAATCCTTAGTTGTAGCTTTATCTGGATTATGATTCCTAAATATCTCAGAATTACAATAATAACAGGCTTGATGACAAATATTAGTTATTTGTAATTCAAGACTTAAAGGAACAGGCACTTTACTACCATTAATAATATCATTTAACCTTTCAAAATGATATTGTGCCTTATTAACTAATCCTTCACTCATTTCTATTCTCCACTTCTAATTTCTTATATATATCATTAAATTTATTAAATATATTTCTATCCATTTTAGATATATTTTGAAGTCCTTTATTTTCATTAATCATATCCAATAATAGTTGACTATTATGCTCACAGGTTAATAACATTTCTTTTCTAATTAATTTTAGTTCTTCTATAGTTTTATTTGAAAATTTATCTAATTCATTTAAAATTTTCGATACTCTTTTTTTATAATCCGTTTCACTATCGTAAGATTCATCTATCCATTTATCAAATGTTTTAAATCCCAATTTCTTCAATGATTCTAAATATCTTGGGTTTCCAATCACCATAAAAGGATGTAATGCCACTATTGGTTTATACATCTTTTCACTTATAAAAACTGTATCAGACTCTACCGATGTTTCCATTACAACCGAAATAAAAGTACTTGTATAATGTTCAAAAACCACTTTATGATCATAATTATACTCTTGTACTTGATTATCCGTATATCCCAATGGCACATCGAGAATTATCGGAGTTCTATTTTTTAATTCAATAAATTTTTGTTGATCATTTTTATTTTCATAAGAAAATGTTGTATCAGAAAGACTTCCAAGTGAAATTTTGCCTCTTTCCAATAAATTATTATCTAAAAGACCAATACAAAAATCTACTCTATGTTTTTTTGAACTTTTACCATAACTTAAAAATAGATTTCTGTCATCTACTGGATTAAAAGATAAATCTAATTCAAAATAATGATTCCCTTGTCTGATATGTCTATAATTATTAACATTTGCAGAATAAATTACCCCCCACATAAATAAATACAAAATATTAGTGGGAATCACATTATAAGTAATATTACATTTTTTTGCAATTTCATCTACAATAAAATTGCCTACAAAATAATAAATATTATCAGAATTTAATCTATTAGTATTAATCCATTTTTCTATTATTTCTAAATCATTGTTATCTTTACTTCCTGATTGTCCTTCGTATGGTAAATAAAATATTATGGCATACATCCCATTTATATTATCATTTATAATATTATTATCAATATTTTCTAATTCTTTATCATTAAAATAATTAGGATTTCCAATATTAATAAAATGTATATATTTTTTTAATTTATTTTCTTTTGGATTTATTAAAATAAACTTTAAAGAAGTTTGACATCCCATAAACAATTCAATATTACTATGGTCTAAATCAACGTCATCATAAATACTTATAAAAATTTCATCTGGAATATGATATGGAGTTATACCAATTTCAATTAGTTCTTTAAGGGATTCTTGTAACGTGTCCAGTATTAAACTTGGTTCCTGAATATACCTAAAATTATAATTTATAGTGTCCTCGGCCGCTAAAAGTATATCATAAAGTTCTTCATTAGATTTATTATATAATTCACTTACTTGATTCGTTATCATGTTTATTCTTTTATTAATATCTGGTTCATCATCATAACTTTCATCAATCACATCTGAAAAAGTTTTGAATCCACACTTTCTTAAAAATTTTAATGCCCCATGTTCTGCCACAATCAAAAATAAGGAACTACATAATATTGCACCATTAATCTTGTCTGTCATGAAAGGGAATTTCGGTGTAGTTTCTATACGATATTCACCTTCTTTTCTCTCTCTGCCACCACCTTCATCTTCTGTCCAGTGCGTTCCAGGTAATGTTTCACTCACTATCGAGAAAAACGAATCCCAATAAAAAGGCCTAGTATCATAATAAATAAGGGGACCAACACCTCTGGTTTCTAAGATAGCGGATGCTGCTGGATTCCCACATAATTGAAAATGATCTGGAACTTTAGCTTCATATATATTCAACTCATCGTTCCAACTGTTATAATACTTTTCAATTTCAGTTAAATCTCCCATACCGTGCAAATATTTCTTTTCCCATCCGACACTATAATAAATTTCATTTTCATCAAAATTTGAATTTCGTATAAAATCAACAAAAATCTGTCTATGTGCTTTCTTTACACTGTTTAGATTAACAAATTTCTTCTGGGGTATTATAGAAAAATCCCTTTCAAGCTGTGGACTCTTATACTTAGTCCATGTATTTACTTCTTCTGACCAAAAATCACTCCTGTCCGATTGTTCCTTAAAGTTTTTCATAGCTATCCATACTTGTAAAAGTAAAAATGGAAATGAGAAAAAATTTATTCTATTTTTTATAGATATATTTCGTTCAATACAATATTTTTCATATTGTTCACTGGCATCTAAAGTATTTGTAAAATAATAAATTGTCGTTGGATCAATAGTTGATTTTTTTAAATCGGTGTGCAATTTATCAAGCCACTTATGATTCCAATTTGCTTCAAGTGTATCATTTAATAAAATATAAAAATTATCATCATATGTAGCTTCTATATAAGAAATTAAATCAACATCCAACTCTGTAAAAAATTTATTACTACCTTCAACAGGAACAAATTTATATTCATTGCGTACACCTACCCCATCATCTGCCAGTGAAGATCCAAATAATCTCGTAAATAAACTATTCATCTCAGAATAATTGCAATGATAAAGACTCTTAATCATTTACTTCTTCTCCTTGATAACATATGACAATTAATTAAATATTCTTTTAGAGTGGATATTTCATATCTATCCTTAATATCTTTAAATTGTATATTTTTAAAATTTAAATTATTCATTCTTTTTTCTAAATTAAATTCTTGTGAATTTTTATTATTTAATCCTAAAAAATATCCACCTTCAATAACATTTTTAGCTGCCCAATCTTGAGAATGAAGTTTTAATTTTGGTGTCAATGGAAAACTACCAACATCATTATGACAAAATGCAATAGGAATATTATCCAAATCTGTCAAAGTTATACAATCTTTAATTATAACCTGTGAATGATTTGTAGGATTAAACAAATCATATCCTATACATCTTTCTTTTCCAAAATAATTACACAATAAATCGAAAGAAACACAACGATTAGTACCCAACACGACAATATAACCATCACTTGGAATATCATTTAACTCTAATATAATATTTTTATAAATTTCATAAACATAGTAACCTTTGTCATAATTATCTACTTTATTATAACTCCGTGTCTCCATGTCAGAACGTTCTGAGTTACCATCAAACCAAAAATCAAAATCATAAAAGTTTTGCTCTCCGTATACCTTCTCCGTCTTAATCATTTTTTTCATCCTTTACGTACCAATCCTCTGGTTCACCTTTTACATCTAATACATATCCCAATCCAAGTAGATAATCTTTAGCCATCTGCCTTAAATGAGCATATTCTTCTTGAAATTCAGGCGCTAGATCTTCGGCCCAATCATGTTCATATGTAATAATTTTAATATTATAATCTTCAAATGGAATATTCAACAAGGCCTGGTATGTATTTTTTGGAGGTTCTATATCTATTTGCAGATAATCTATATTTTTAGATAAATTATATGATTCAAATAATTTATTATAATCTACCGTTGTAGCATCCGTTAAAACTATTGGATTTTTACGAATAGTATACCAAAATTTTTC
>MPMC02025653.1_pt1 | contig 10483 bp, 18 predicted proteins | sample 1617281 | NCBI WGS metagenome assembly MPMC02 (sample SAMN05944809, study PRJNA350692) | marine metagenome | biome: marine; feature: ODZ; material: water; isolation source: 100 m water sample filtered on 30 um supor filter | place: Pacific Ocean | collected 2012-04-09 | depth 100m m | reverse complement strand
TATAACCATCAACTATCTGATCTACTTCAGCGGTATCTAAAAAGATTTTCATTGGTTTAATGCTTCCATCTTAATGAACTGTTCATTCAAATTATAGTACAATTTATAATTGGTTGTGTTAACCCAATATCCAACGATGTCCGAACCATCACAATGGAATCCATATCCAGTAAGAATTTCGTTAACTCCATCAATTTTGAAAGTTTTACTACCACCCATATAAGATCCAAATTTTTCATCAAGATTAATCATCGTTCTTCAAAGTTTAACTTACGGACTTTTCGTTTCCGACGTGCCTCTTGATATTCTAACTCCTGTGGAGTAAAAAGTGATGATTTCTTAATATTCTTATCAGATTGTAACAATACAACCTGTCCCATATCATTTGCAAACACAGTATCATCATGTATGGATGTCATATTTGAACACCCACACGAAATAATTCTAGATTGTTGCCCATGCAATTCCTTACCACATGAACGGCACCGTACCTTTATCATTGTTCTTCAAAATAATCTTTTTTATAGTAACGTCCTAAAATGTTACTGTTATAATACGCAGGAGTACCATCGTCTAGGATCTCCTGTAGTACATTGTTTAAAAATAATTGCTTAGTCTCTTCGTAGTTTACTCTTCCTTGAGTTCTTTGGAGGCTGAGGATTTCTCGTTTAAAATTGGTATCCTCCCCCAAGCATTTCCTGTCATCATTAAGTTCCTTAGAAGAACCGTAGTATTTTTTCCAGTCACTCTCACTCGTCCTCCTGCGTCCGCCACCTCTAGGCTTTCGTTTCTGTACGAAATATTTTCTCCCGATGTATTTCCTACCCGACTTGAGATTTGTAATACAGTAGACGAAACCGAAGAAGTCGCCAATATCGTCAGAAGTAAAAGTTGTGCCCTTGTATGTCCAGGCATTTGCATATAAGCTTTCATCCACGCTGGCCGCTGTGGTGGTTTCCATCCTAAAAATTTCATCACTCTTCCTCTATATTTATGTCTCCTATTGGGAGTCCCATTGTTTTATATTCCAACTGAGTCTTAAGAAAGAGAATCTCATCTCTGAGATCTTCATTCTCTTTCTCAAGATACTCACAATGTTCTTGGTAGATTATTACACTCATGTGGTTATTTATAAGAGTCTAACCAGGGGTCTGGTATTTCTTTATGCTTTCTTCCCATTCTTTCATGCTGCTCTGGCAATCTGGTGGCTCTGGATCTACGAAACCTTTCTTCTTCTTCCAGTCGTTGTACATGGCTTGCATCATCCAACTCTGGGCTAGACTCTTCGGTCCATTCGTCAACAATTCGCTCTGGTATTTGCCTACGACTTTCATACCTCGGTACTCTTCTCGCCACCCTTCGTGTCCTATAGGCAGAGTCATAATTGAAAACCAGCGAAAGTATCTTTCTTAACATCTTGTTTAATGCTCCCTATCATGTACGATTCAACCTCTGTTTCTTGTGGTGCTACTTGCAATCCTTTAGAGGATAACCAATGTGCAGTCCAAGGGAGTGGATTATTTGCTAATGGTGCATCAAAAATTGCCTTAAGGCCTATAGACTTAAGACGCTTGTTAGCAGTCCATTCAACATAGTTCTGTAATAATTTATCATTCAAACCTATTATACTACCATCTTTAAACAAATATTCTGCCCATTCTTTCTCCTCTTCTACACAATTCTTAAACATTTGATAAACATTCTCTTCCTCTTCTTTAATAATGTCAATAAAATCTGGATCATCACCTTCCTTCCACTTGTTCATTATATTTTGAGTCACAGTAGTGTGTTGGGACTCGTCACGAGCGATAAGTGAGATGATCTTGGCACTTCCTTCAAGTAACTTGAGCTCACCAAATGCAAAGGAGCAAGCGAAAGAGATATAAAAGCGAATACCTTCAAGAATGTATACATTAGCAATTGCCCTGTAAAGTGATCGTTTTAATTCCTTACGTGTCCATTCAACTGATGGAGATCCTTGTGAATCTTTTCTCCACTGATTACTATTACCCCACTCCTGTGCAAAATTTAAAAACTCATCATATGCTTTAGTCACTGACTTAGCACGTGCAAGAATTTTATCATCCTGTAGTATAGTATCAAAGACCTCTGATGGATCTGCATATACATTCTTAATGATGTGAGTATATGATCTACTATGAACCATCTCCATAGTCTGCCATATATTCATACAACCTTCAAGCTCAGGTAATGAAACGTATGGAGCAAAAGCCATACCAGGAGCACGACCTTGCACCGAGTCCAAGAGGATCTGATACTTAAGGTTACTGGTAAAGATATGTTTCTGTGCTTTGTTAAGTGTTTGATAGTCTGCTCTGTCTTTCTGTAAAGAAACTTCTTCTGGTCTCCAGAAGAAGCCTAACTGTGTCTGTGTCAACTTATCAAATATAGGATACTTAAACTTATCGTATCGCTGGACTCCTAGTGGAGGACCAAAGAACATTTGTCCTTTAGTTGTATCAACAGCATTTGTATTGAATACCGTCATACCAGTAACTTCATTAGATTGCACAGCTGTCACAAGACTCCTCCTCAGTAGCGAATATATCATCTAGTAAATCATTAATAGCAGACTTCTTCTGCTCTTCCTCATCATGCCAACCAATTGAATGTGATGGCTCATCAAAATCAGTCTTAGTATCATATGTATTCTGATAGTAAGAAGTCTTCCAACCATACTTGTAGGTTGTCAGTAAATCCTGTGCCATTACCGAGGTAGGAACTTCATTATCATCGTAATGAAGTGGATTGTAGGACCAGTTTCCACTAATCGCTTGGTCAAAGAATTTCTGCATAACTGCAACCACATTAATGTAACCAAGATTCCCAGGCATATCCCACAGAAGCGTGTAGTTGTTCTTAAGGCCTGCATACTGTGGCACTATCTGTTTTAGTGGTCCTTTCTTTGATTTCTTCGTGGACAAATAATCTCTCGGTGGTTCAATTCCGTTTGTGGCATTTGACACAATGGAACTGCTCTCAGAAGGCATCTGAGCCGACAACGTGGAATGCCTGAGCCCGTAAAGTCGTATGTCTTCCCGTAATATTCCCCAATCAAATGTAAGGTCATTAGGTACGATCTCATCTACATCCTTCTTATATGTATCAATAGGTAGAATACCTTCCGAATACTTAGTCCTTGAAAATGCATCACATGGACCTTTCTCTTTTGCTAGTTGGTTACTTGCTTTGAGAAGATTGTACTGGAATGCTTCTGTCAAATCATGAACTAACTTCCATGCTTCTTTGTCATCATACTTAACACCTGCCTTAGCAAGATAATGTGCAAGACCAATGAAACCTATGCCTAAGGAACGTCTTACAAGTGTGCTAACCTGTGCAGCCTCTACTGGATATGATTGATAGTCAATCAACTCTTCTAGACCCCTTACAGCAAGGTCACAGAGTTCTTCCAACTCATCTAGGTTACGTAGCTTACCTACATTAATAGCAGATAGTATACACAATGCAATCTCACCTGAACTATCATCAATGTGATTGATAGGATCTGTAGGTAGTGTAATCTCCTGACATAGGTTACTCATGTTAACCTTGTCTTTGAAGGAGGAGTGACTATTGCAGTGGTCTATATTCATAATGTAAATACGTCCTGTCTCTGCTCTCTCCTTCAACAGATCAAGAATTAACTCTTGTCCTCCAATGGATGTTCGTGGGATTGAATCATCTGATTCATATTTAACATATAGGTCATCAAAGGCAGGGGTGCCAAAGCTATCATACAAACCAGGCACGTCATGAGGACTGAATAAACTAATGTCCTCGTTAGAGATAAATCGTTCATAAAATAATTTTGAAATCTGTATACTATAGTCAAGTTTCCTGACTCTATTATCTTCTGTACCCTTATTGTTCTTGAGTACAAGAATGTCTTCTATTTCTTGGTGCCAGATTGGGAAGTGGACAGTCGCTGATCCACCTCTAATGCCATTTTGAGTGCAACATCTGACAGTCGCTTCAAATTTTTTGAGAAACGGGACGACACCCGTGTGCTGAACTTCTCCCCCACGGATCTTGCTGTTGATGCCTCTGATTCTACCCGCATTAATACCAATTCCCGCCCTCTGAGCAACGTAGTAACCAATAGCCATGTCACTGCTGAAGATGCTGTCAATCGTGTCATCAACATCAACGAGAACACAGGATGCAAATTGTCGTAAGGGAGTTCGCACCCCTGCCATGATTGGTGTTGGGATGTTGATTCTGTGTTTGCTGATTGCGTCGTAGTATCTTCTGACATATTCTAATCTGTTATCTCCATAGTTCTGAAAGAGAGTGGCAGCAATCATGATATACATGTACTGTGGAGATTCATATACCTCTCCACTACTCCTATCCTGTACAAGATACTTATCAACTACTTGACGAAGGCCTGCATAGGTAAAGAGGAAGTCACGATCATGATCTATCCAAGAATTAATCTTGTCCCAATCTTCTGCTGAATATTTATCTATAATGCTGTTATCATAGACACCTTTTTTGATACACTTCTCTATCTGTACACTGATATGTGGGTGTCCTTGCTTCAACCAACCAGATCCAAACAATTGCTTCCTAAGACCAAACAACAACAGTCTTGCTGCTACAAACTGATAGTTGTAATGATCCAAATCAATTAAATCACTGGCAGATCTTACAAGAATCTCTTGAATATCTGCTGTTTTGATCTGATCATAGAACTGAAGACCACTGTTCATTTCAACCTGAGAAGCACTCACACCGCTTCCCAAACCTTCACATGCATCTTCTACCATTCTATGGATTTTGTCTAGGTTCAGAGGTTCTACAGACCCATCCCGCTTCTGAACTTTAATACCATTGCTCATACTTTTTTCCAATTGTTAAGTCTAAGGTTTGCTTCTAATCCTTGGTACACATTTGATTGTACCACAGTTTGCACATCATGTCCAGCAAGATGCATATCGTTTATATCTTTCTGTTGTATATTATTAGGCCATATAATTACCTTATCTCCTCTGTCAACTGACTTTGAGATTCTATTGATGATTTCCCTGTTACGTGGTTCGTTATCATAAACCCAAATATAATTGCTCCAACCAAACGTCCTAGGATCAAGGTCAGACCCAGCCATCGCAACGGAATTCTTAATGAAGGTGCTGTCAAACGGTCCTTCAACAATGTAAACTGGTTCTTCATAATCTATTCTATCCTGTCCAAAGATTTTGGGTTTATCCTCATCAAGCATTATCGTAATGTATCTCATACGTGCCGTTGGGGCTAACGATCTACCTTGATATCCGAAGAGTCTACCATCTTTATCCCTGAAAGGAATTATTATACGAGGACTATCTTGTCGTAAGTTATCAAAGGTTTTTTTCTGCTGATTGGTCCAAGCTTTAAACTTAGGACAATAGTAGAAGTAATCTAAGTCTTTGATCCCTCGTTTTTCAAGATATTCTCGTGCTGGATGTTCAGTATTTAGATCAGAAATTTTCTCTAAATCTACATCCCCCCTGTGAAAATTTGGAGGTTTAAAATCAAACTTTGGAGTGGGTGTAACAGTACCCTTACCAGTACTACCTTCCTTAAATTTCTCCATGATATATTGATCATAAAGAAATGAATCTTGATCCTTAAGAAAGTTTGAAAGCGTTCGGCCAAGACCACAATTGTGACACTTGTACACAAAATCATTCTTGATCTTGAACAAATACCCACGAGCTTTATTCTTCCTCTTCTGTGAATCACCACAGTAAGGACACCTAAAATTAAAAAGGTCTGACTTCTTCTTAGTGAAGAGGGTCAGACGAGGTGAAACCATTTGGATATATTTTACGTCAAGGTATGACAAGTCACATAATCTGAGGTCTCTCTACTATAGGTCTTTCTGCTGGAATTGTCAAGTTTTGTTGTGACGGTTGAAACATTGGTCCTACTATTTTCTGTCCGACTGGCGAAACGATGAAAGATATAACACTAAGAGCACCAAAAATAGTCCACATCTTCTTCTCCATGACCTGTAGACGGTCATCAACCTTTCGTATGTCTCTTTCACAACCCTTCTTTATCTCCTCTGCCTTACGGTTGACTTCACGATGGACTGACTCCACCTTCTCAAACAGAACAGCATCTATTCTATCCTGCTTGTCAAGTTTTTCGTTATGCACAGCAAGAAGTTGTCCCATCTTAACAGAATTATCCTGCAAAGTTGAAACAACTTTTTCCAGCCTCTCTAGGATGGCGGCATTAATGTCGTCTCCCATAGAGCCTCTCTAATTATACGTTGCGAATAGCGAAGTCTAGAGCTTGTTGAAATGTACCAGCATCCTTGTTCAGCATATACTGGAACTGTTGCTTATGCTTTTCATCCTCTAGGCCTGCATAAGTAGCAGCAATTCTCTTAGCAGAGAAGTTATCTAAATTCTGTGTTGACTTATCAGAGAATTCAATCTTAGCGAAGTGTGACTCACCACTTGGATTAAGTTCTTGTGTTGCTACGTCAAGTGCAACCTGTATCACATCTTGTCCTTCATTCATAACGTCACCTTTCAATTCTGTAGAATTATTAATTTTTTTCAATTTCTTTTCTTGACCAGTAGCCTTTTGCTTAAAGTCCTGAAGACGTGCCTTCATCAAGGTATCCATCTCTGCACTTTTATTCTGCATAGACTTCTTCGCTTGATCCTTCTTAGATTGGAGATCCTTAGCACGATTCAATTTCTTTTTCTGTGCTATCTGTTTCTGTGCTCGCTCGGTATTGGTTGGAGCTGCTTCGGAAACTACTTTTTCTTCTACTTGTTCCTTTTTCATTTTCCTTTTATTAATACGAGACATCAAATCTTTGGCACCAGATGTACGACCATCAACTTGGTCTTGGTTGCCTTTTTTATAACGGCGGTGTTGTCTTGGATTGACTAACACAAACGCTGGTGGTAGTGCTAATCCAGAACCATCTCCAGCTTTCATATCAGATTCAACTCCTTTAAACACTTGTTATTTACATCATTATTTAGCGATGGAGGAAGTCTGTCAAGAAACAATAAGAAGGCCTTCATCACTGGCCAATAATTATCTTCTATCTTAAAGAATAGCAAAGGCGTTGCAGCATCACCAAATACATTATACAATAAAATGATATGATTAAGTATCAAATGCTGTTTAAGCTCTCCCGTAGTTTCAAACCTACGGAAAAGCCTTTTAATATATTTGAATTTCTTAATATCCTCCTCAAAGTCACTGTAAGTGACTGATTGAGGATTATTATAATTTTTAATTGCGAAGATTACCCAGTTGTCCTGGTTCAATTCATCAAGTTTCATTTACATATTAAGTAACTGTAAGTGTTGCAGCAGTAGATGTTACAGGAGTTGCACCTTGTGATGTTCCAACTACACATCTGTACTTATTACCATTGTCTCCAGCAACAACTGCTGCTGTAGTATATGTTGCAGTAGTAGAGTTAGATCCAGTAGAAGTATTGGCGAAGTTAGTACCATCTGTACTTACCTGCCACTGATAGGTTGCTGTAGCACCTACTCCATTTACATTAACTGTAATGTCTGTAGCACCACCGTATGTATCAGTTCTACTTAGTGTAACTGTATCGTTGTCTGTGTATCCACCACCACCTGCTGTGAGTGTAGCAGTACCAGCACCGTTAGCATCAATTACAAGAGAAACCGTAAGGTTGTTTCCAGTACCACCTGTTCCTATAATCACATATGTACCAGCAGTTCTTCCTGCTGTGTTTCCAGCGTTTGCAGCACCATCAATTGCAGATGCTTTACCTGTTGGAGTAGCAACAACTGAGAATGCTTGTGTATTGGAACCATTTGCTGCTTTAGAAGCATCAGAAGGTTGTGTACCAATAGAAACTGTGGAAAGGAAGTCACCAGCAAGAGTATCATCTGCTTGTGTCTCACCAGAGTTTGCTTCACCACCAGCAACAAATACCATTTGCTCTGCCTTATGACGTGCTCTACCAGAAGCATCGTTATAGGTGAAATATGACCACCAACCAGGAGCATTCAGACCACGATTTTTGTTCTGAGCAAGTGCTGCTTCTGTTTCATCAATGTAGATGATTTGTTTTGTTTGTGAATCTGCAGCAACACCAATCCCAGCTTTAGTTTTATTGGCATTACTGTCATCACTTCCGTAAAGGGACATGGGTTACTCCGAATAATTTACTATTTCTAAGGTTATTTATACTAGAGGTAGGCTTTAGATATATTGGTAGCAAATCCTATAACGGTAACACCAGCAGCCAAAACTGCTGCTGCACCAATGACCCACTTCTCTACTGACTTCAATCTCTCTCGCAAATCCTCTTGCTTCTCCTCAAGACGTTCTATCTTGAGTTGCATCACAGTGATCTTTACTTCCTGTGATGCATCAAGTCCTATATCAGTCACGATACGAAATCGTCTGCTTTCACTTCACGATTACGAATCGCTTTAGCTACTTGATCAAACAACTGATCATCTACATCAGTCTCTGTTGTCTTAACTGCTTTAGCAAGGACTGTTAGACAGATCTCAATCAATCTATCGCCAATCGCTGCGTCATTTGGAATTGAATTAACTGCATCTTTAATAATTTTAGATGCAAAAGGTAAAAGTGCTTTTAACATAATGTGTAACCATACTATACAATACTATTTATGAGCTTCCTCAGAACCTCCTCCTATCGTATGCGTACCATTCTTAGTAGCCATACGATACATCTTCTCATGCATAGTCACTACCTCTTCAGCACTCTGCTCAAAATCAGGTGAAGATTCGTGACGTGATGCATATTTATTATCATCAGTCGCTATTGGCATACTATCTAATGGGTTTGCAAACCAAGGATCTGTTGGTGTCATTCTTTAACACCCAATGCTTTGTCTGGTCCTTCAGGTGTCTTAGGCATTGAAGTAACACTAGCACCACCCTTTAAGGCAACAGTCTTCTTACCTTTCATCTTCTTCTCACTCTTCTTAGGACCATTATCTACATCATGTCCCTGATGTTTGTCTCCAAATGCTTCAGTGAATTGTTTAAATGATTTCATTGTCCCTTCTTTTTAAGCGGCCATGCCATGTGCATTCCTGTTACTAATAATGCAGTAAACAAAAATGGAAACATCGTTACAAACATTATTTATGTCTCCACAGTAATTTCAATAGAATCATCATCCATCTCCCACTCCTCTTCTACTTTAACACCTAGTTCTTCCAGAGTAGTATGTATAGCAGTTCTAACGTATTCTTGGGTGGTACAATCACAATCTCTATACAATGAGTTTCCGTTGACTAGTCCGTCTTGACCTATAATAAGTTTCATAATCTTTATTTAGTATATTTGTCCTATAATCTGTGAATGATGGTCTATTAATATCATCGCATCTTCAACCACTTCTGGTGGTACAATGATACAAAACCCAATACCCATATTAAATACTCTCTTCATCTCTTCCTCTGGTATCTCACCAGCAAGCATGACCTTGTTAAAAATAGGTGGCATTGGCCAAGAGTTCCAATCAATATGTGCTTTCATCCCTTCAGGTAAACACCTTGATACATTTTCCTCAAGTCCACCACCTGTGATATGTGCCATACCTAGAACAGGAACCTCATCCAATAACTTCTCAACAGTAGAAGCATAGATTGTGGTGGGAGTAAGTAACTCAGGAGTATCTGCCCATGCTATCTTATGCCTCCATAGCATATCATTGATCAAAGTATACCCATTACTATGGAGGCCACTACTTGCTATACCAATTATCTGATCACCTCTCTTAATAATCCCACCACCTACAATTAAATTCTCTTCTACAATACCTGTACAGAAACCAGCAAGATCATAATCTTTCTGTCTAAAATGTTCAGCAGTTTCTCCACCTAAGAGTTCCATCCCTGCTATCTCACATCCCTTAAGGATACCCACCATAATGTCAGCAACATTACCATCTATCTTCTGAGTAGAAACATAATCTAGAAAATATAATGGTTTAGCACCAGAACATATAACGTCATTGACGCACATAGCAACGAGATCCTCACCAATAGTGGTATAATCATCAGCAATCCTACAGATATTAATTTTAGTTCCGACACCATCAGCACCAGATACTAATACAGGTTTCTCATATCCTGACGGAATCTCCATCATTCCATTAAATCCCCCTATACTGGGAGCTTTAAGTTTGAGTTCTTCTACAAAAGCATTTCCTGCTTCTATGTCAACACCAGCATCTTTATAGTTCATTTTAGTAATTTGTCATAGTTTTAATAGTACTGAATACCTTCTCTTCTTTTTCTTTCGCCTTCTTCTCTTCTTAAGTCTGAAGATGTTTTTTTATTCTCTACAAACACAGGTGTTGTTCCACGCTCTCTAACTATTCTTTCTTGTTCTATCTTCCAATTGATATAATAAATGGATGGAATGCATTTAGGATTCCATCCATGGAACCCGTGATCACCACTAGGAACATCAAAAGC
>MPMC02099578.1_pt1 | contig 10488 bp, 10 predicted proteins | sample 1617281 | NCBI WGS metagenome assembly MPMC02 (sample SAMN05944809, study PRJNA350692) | marine metagenome | biome: marine; feature: ODZ; material: water; isolation source: 100 m water sample filtered on 30 um supor filter | place: Pacific Ocean | collected 2012-04-09 | depth 100m m | reverse complement strand
TTAGCTAAATTACCTGTCGATTCATTCTGTGAAAACTGATCTTGTATATCAGCCTCAGTACGCATCTTCGACATACCATATGCAAACTCCTTATCCATATTTATGCCAGTATTACGCAATTCTAGATTTGCAGTCTGCTCCATCAATCCAGACTGAATCTCCGCATTCTGCCAACCAGCAGCTTGTGATTGAGCATGATCCATATGCTTGGTAGCAGCATCATACATAAAAGTATCTTTTAGTGCATTACCAGCTACATCATCACTCTTCGGTTTATGTTGAGAAATCTTTTTCCAAATCTGATCCATTCCAAATTGACCACCCTTAGTACCACCTACCTTTTTTGCTTGCGTTTCGGCCTGCTCTGACTTTTTACCAAAATCCATACCACTACCTGTACTAGCTTCATTCTTATTTGTACCTGCTATTACAGCGGATGCAGTCTCCTGTGCTTGCTGTTGAGCACTCTTATTCTTATTCTTATTCTTATTAGCCATTTGGATCTGAACAGTAAGTTATTACTATTCTATAAAATAGTAGAAGATAGATGGAAAACACCCATGAGATTCGCTTCTGCTGCAAAAAATACAGGCGCTAACATTATTAATGCAGGGATGGCGGGAGGTGGCTCTCAATTCTTTGAAGCTAGCAGAGCTGCAGCTCCTGATTACACTGGCCTGGCTAATGTAATTCAAGATACTAGGTTTGATGTCGCAGCTAACGCAGTAGTGTATAACGCCAAAGTTAAGTCTAGTGACATCACATCTGATGCTCAAATCAAGAGTGATGCTGATATCCTTAACTCCAGATCTAATGCAGAGAAGGCTGTTAAAAAGGCAGGATTATTAGCAGCTGCAACTGGAGCGGGTTTAAAACTATTCAAAAAGAAAAAGCCACCTACAGAGCCAGCTAAAGTTATCCCCCATGAAATAGCAACCTTACCTCTAGAAGATATCGAAGCGCTTAAGGCGACACTTAAAGAAAGGTACGATAAACTAAGGACCTCTATAACTACAGCATCTGGCTCTACAACTGGAGTGGTTCCTGCAAGCTCCCATGGAGGAGGAGGCACTATTAGTGCACAACCTGGGACTCCTACTGAAACGCACCAAGCATACTATAATTATCTGACTGGAGATAAGGGATTATCACGTAATAAAGCATTAGGCATTATGGCTAATATATCACGTGAATCCAGCTTTAATCCATTTTCACCTAGTGGAGATGATAATGGTGCAGGTGGACTCTTCCAATACTATGATGTACGCCAAACACCTGAAGTCGAAGCTCTTGTTAAAGCAGGTGATTGGAAAGGGCAGCTTGACTATGCACTTGCAGACACAGTGAAACGTGGGGAAACCTACTTAGACACAACATTTGAATCAGCACACCAAGCATCTGATCAATGGATGAGAGACTATGAACGCCCTAAAGATGAAGTAGGTGGATCTAAGAAGCACAAGTCTTGGCTTGATACCTATGGGGGTGGACTTGGTGCTACTTAACCAAGCATTGCCCAACCATCAGTAGGACTTGCAACAGTCCAACGGGCTTTAATTAATTCATTGGAATAACGCAGCGCTTCACCATCTGCTGAAATATACTGACCTGTCTTGTGATCAATTTCACCCCATGGGTCCATGACCCAGAAGCCATCACAGAAGTAACCATACACACAAATCCAATGCCCACCGCCTGTAGGGGAATATCCTGGGCCGTGGTGTAGGATTCCAATTGGTACAGGTTTACCATTATCAATCTGCTCTTTTAAAGTCTCTAAACTTCCATTCTGGATATAACGTACTTCAAGACCATACCTGGACAAAGCTTCTTCCTGTACCCATGCTTCCGTTGTATCCCCAATACTGAACACCGTTTTAATATACTCGTCATCTCCACGCGCACCGGGGAGTGTGCCTGGAACTAATGTCTCTAACATCATTGCACATGACGATGAAAAACATGTTCTATTTGAATCTCTAAAATTATCTCTCTGTGAAAAGTATGGAGTATCTAGTTTCTTAGGTGTAATGCCATTCATCTCCTCTTCAATTACAGGCAGGCCGTCCCAATGAGCGTTGTAAACATACCAGTTACCTGCTTCATCTGCAAGAGATATTTTCGTGTGACCGTCTATTGAATCACCACTCCATACGATACGTTGTATATCCCCTTTATTGATACTTGAAATCTCATCTTCATTTAATTCAGAACCTGGAATAGGCTTCTTTTTTAACAATGTACTATGAATTGCTGTGATCTCTACTTTAGAAGACATGACTTTAATTTATATACCTTATCTAGTTATACCCGATTAAATCTATGCCATTGACATTGCTCCTAGAGTAATCATTTCAATGATTTTATTCCATGATTCATCCTTTTCCTTATCTTTATGCCAAGCCATTTCAGCATCATGTTGTCTTGCATTTTCTGCATTCTGTAATGCAGCTACTCTATAATTTGCATCATTCTGTAATTGAGCAAGGCTAATTTGTCGGTTTCCAGCCTCGGCGGCTTGAATCGCCTCTTGCTCTAAACTATCAATTTTCAGATTTAAAAGTGCCTCATTATTTGTAATGCCTGCATTAATTGACTTTATATTTGCTCCAGCTAAATCTGATGCATCTCTATACTGCTTTAATTTTGCAACATGCTCAGGGTTCATCTTATTTATTTCAGTTACAAGTTTTTGTTCATCAAAACGATCGTTCTTACTTAATTCTGCTGTCAACTCACCTGTAGTCTTTAGTTCTCCTGTATTAGGATTAATACGATCAATCCCTCTGCCATCAGCTTCCTTTCCAAGAATTGACCTCCTAACAGCCTGTTCATAAGCGGCTGGGCTTAAGTTACCGGCATTCTTCACTCCAAACTCATCACCTAATTCGTATAAATCTCCAGTTCTATCTCTAACTGTTATTTGAGGAGCATTCGCTTTATTTGCTTCTAAAGCTTGAGTTCGACGTGCACTCCATACCGCTCCAGATAAACCAGGGTACATAGCTTTATCCCACGCACTGAGACCATCCAGCTCTTTGGTTATGGGATTAAATTTTACATTATCAGTATCACTTGCATAACTGGCTATTTTCTTTTCATTAACAGCACCTGGCATCCAAATAGGTATTCTATTACTCCCGGTTAATTCAGAGCCACCCATGTTTCCATAATGTTCCACCCCAGCTTTTGTTAGCTTAGGGACTCTTGTCTCTTGTAATAGAGATAATGCTGGAACCGGTGAAGTAGTCATTATGCTATTCCTCTTAAAAGTGCTTCTCTCATTATACGTTGGTCTTTTTCTTGGGTAGTCATCTTATCTCCTAACAACCATTGAGTAGCATCACTAACCATCTTCCCAGCACCAGCACCAGCGGCAATACCTAATGGCCCACCAACTGCACCAAGTGTTCCACCAATGCCCATAGCTACTGTATCCATACCTTTATTCCATCCACTATCAGGACCGGCAAGTATATCAGCAGCACCTAAAACACCACTTACTGCACCTAATGCAGGTAATGCCCGCATGGCTCCTTTAAATGCCCCACTACCTGCCATCCTCATTGCAGCAGGAGAAATACCTCCCGTCTTACTCGGGACATGTTTATATAGTAAATCTTGAGCACCTCTTACAAAGGGATCCGTTGCTGACTGATATGCTCGGGTTTTCTCTCCCAAGAGTCCAGCAAGCTCCAAGCCCATCTGACCAGTTGCTCCTCCCAAATCACCAGAGGATAACTGCTGAAGTAACAACTGTTGCTGTTGAGGACTTAAACTACTGATGTCCATTAGGCTTTACCTGATACAACTGGTTCAAGAACGCTTTTAACTTCTAATCGTCTGATACGTCCTTCAAGGGTTTGAATAGCTCCAACAAGTAGTGCTATTAGTTCACTAGTGTCTATACACAGCTTACCTGTACTCTTTTCCGTGTAAGTTGCATCAGGCATATGCTTTTGATATTCCTGAGCAACGAACCCATAATGCTTAAGTTCAGGTTGTAAACTATATTCTTTATTGTAATAAAAACTGACAGGTCTTAGATTCCTTAATGTCGTCAACGAATCTTCTATTGTTTCAACTGTATTTTTAGTTGTTATATCACTCAACCCAATAGCAAGTTTCGCAATACCTAGTCCTGCTCCAATAGCGGTTGATGCCCATCCTTGATTACTGGCTTGCGTTGCTTTCTTATTGTAATAATCAACTGTGGCTTTAGTTTTAGCCTTTGTAACCCTTGCCTTGTTACGGGCAATATCTACAGCAGCTCCCGCTCTTCTTGACGCATTGAGATAATCACCATAACCCTTAACACCATGTGCTGCTACTGACGCTGGTTTCCATCTGCTTTTACTCAGTGCAGCATAAGTAGCTGGCATCGTAGACAGACGAGCAGCAGCGCCTATGCTTTCACCACCTCTACCTGAAGGATTAAATCCATCAAACTGTATCTGATTTGTCTTGGCTCCAGCGAAACGCATTTGTATTACTCTACAAGTCTTACACTAGTTTATCAAAACTATTAAACAGGAAGTCCTCCTAGACCCCCAAACAATCTCTCAGTGCCGAAGTCTTTTCCGTGTTGACTGCCAAAGAAGCCTCCGCCACCGCCACCACCGCCGCCAAAGAGGCCAGCATCACCAGCCATACCGGCAAGACCTAACCCTGCACTTAATAATTTTCCAGCGAATTCCGGCGCATCACCTGCACTATCAGCAGCGGCTCTTGCTTTCATTACTTTTTTATAATAATCCGTTTCAGCATCAGCTTGTATACGAGCTGCATCTTCCATAGAACCATAAAGCTTGTCAGCACCTAAATTATTCCAGTAACCAGTAACGCCAGGTGCAACAAGACTTGTATAGTCTGTTTTATTAGGATTAAGAAAAGATGCTCCTCCAAAATTCGACATGTTACTTTCTAAATACTTGTACTTACTATCATATCAATAATGATTCACAGGACCTTCTGGATCAATTGGCATTGACTTAGGTACATTATCTCGCATATTTCTATTGCGCCTTTCATTCTCAATCAACATACCCAGACCACTACTAGCAGCTAAGGAAGTCATGCCACCAACAAAGGCATTACGTATTGGCTTCTTACCACGTGATGCACCATAGGTGGTTCCTGCAATCGTAGCTGCTATTGGCATCAAAGCTGTTGTAGCTGGCAGACTACGCCCAAGGAACTGAAGCTCTGGACCATGTATTCCGTCCATCGAACCTTTCAGAATACCTGTAGGTACTGTGAAGTCTCCATCCCTAATATCGATATCCCCTTCCTTATCCCACTTAAATGCTTTATATGCATTGTATTCTCCACGACTTACATCCGGTCTATGTTTTACGAACTCTTCATAGGGAGCAAGATTACCTGTTCTACCAAGGATGTACTTAGCAGCGATTTCACCAATTACATTGTCAGTCTTTGTGCGATCCTCATCACTTGCAAACACTGCGTCATATCCTCCACTACCTCCCATTGGATTCAATAACCCAATCCCTGCATTAACCGCTATACCACTAGGAATCATTAAGGAGTCGACCCAACCAGGAGCATGATTTACCTGTCGAAATTCTCCATCCTGTATTGATACACCTCTTGTGGGATTACCATAATTATCTACATAACCTTTTGCATAGGCTATATCCATATCTTCTGGACTAGTTGTAAGAACTCTTTCTTTTGGTTGATTGGGAAGCTCTTTACCTGCTTTTGTTTTAAGAGGTGACCCGTGCATTATTTGATGTGTATCAAACAAGTCTGGACGTATCTTATTTAATAGACCTTCTTGGGTTACGTTTGCTACAGCCTGAGGAGCATTTAATAGCCACCATGCTTCACGTGTACGGTCCTGTGTAAGGTCTCCAGCCAGTACACCTAACCCTTGACCTAACTTTCCCATTGTCGTGGGCTTCAGGCCTAATCCCATCTCTTCTCGCACCTCACGTGCAGCGGGTGTTGATGTACCTAATAAGTCCCTCAGAAAGGTTGCTGATCTATTTGTTGCTAATAGCTTCTGTCCTCTTGGTGCTTCAATAGCTTTATTCCTTAATTTACGTTCACGGTGATGTGCAAGAATCTGATCCTCCCGACCTTCCCCATAGGCATCCGTAAATCCTTTAGAAAAATCTCTCCAGCTTTTATTGGTAGGCATTATGCTATTCCATTACTCTGTGCATATTGTTCACGTGTACCTGGAATAATTCCATACTGTTGAAGAATACTCGCTTGAAGCTGCTGTGCATACTGCGCACGTTGCTCCGCTTCCATAGCCGCCCATGGTGTTACTCCTGGTCCTCCTTGAAGACTATTCTTTAATTGCAAAGCCTTCTCAGAAATTGGCATTGATGCAAAATCTCCAGCAACACTTCCAGCCAAGTCAAGCATATTGGATACACCCTGATTACGTCCTCCAAGTTTACTTAACAGTAAACCTCCACCTAGACTGGATCCAAATTGTGCTCCTCCCATGAGCCCTGCATCTACTACATCTCCTGGAGCCTGCGACATCGTTAGGGCTGCAAACCCTGCATCAGGTAAAACCCTCATTGCAGAATTACCCCAACCAATAAACTTTCCATCTGGATCTGATAGAAGCCACTTAGGGAGTTTAAATAAAGCCTTACCTGCTGACCTAAGCATGATTCTAATATCTTCAGATTAATTATATTGTAACTATTGTCTATGCACCTACATCGGTACTAGGCATTCCTAACTTATCCCCTTGATTTGATAACCTTGATTGCTTCCAACTAGCGGCATTTGGGGACATCTTAAATGCTTCCCACCATTTAGCCGATTGATCCTGCACTTGAGGGTTCGTCTCCATTTCTTCTGCACGTATGCCAACAGCATCTCCTGCTTTACGGGACTGACGATCTAGGTTGTCACCAGTATTCATCCCGAAAGAACTACCGTTCTCCTTGCCGAATGAATCTGGATTCTCAGCAAGCTTCGCCTTTACACCATTACCAAATCGTACCTGTTCTGGATTCCAATTAGCCATTAGATTAACCTCCGAACCTTGCAACGTTTGCATCACGGCGACGTTCTGCTTCCCTGCGTTCCCTCATCATATCTATCCTAGCTTGTGGTGACATACGCTTAGATGATTGTGCTGGACCTGTACTGGCTCTATGACTATCAATGAATGCATTATCACTAGCGGATTTAGCAAGGGAGCCAGGGATTATATTCTGCTCTTTTTGTTTACGGCTAACACCAGCACGCTTGCCACGTTCTTCAGCCACAAAATTCTTTACTTGCAAATCACGTGTACCTTGTAGATACTTGGCTTCATGTAAACGACGCTCATCTGAAGGTGTTTTTTTACTACCTCCAGTAAAACGTCTAATTATTCCACCAGCTTCTTTAGGAGCATTGTAGCGACCTGCACGTAAATCACGCATCCCTACTGCATCAACAGGTTCTTCACCTGACATCGTTGAACGCTTTATAGGAATCTCTCCTTCCCCAGCTACAGCACCAATCTCTTCACTACGGGCAAGTGGATCCTTAAGTGATTTAAATGCTTCACTGACTTGTTGATAAGCAGGGTTTCCTTTTTTAGTCATTACTCTATTACCTTGAGGATCTGTTAAGGCAATCTTTGCAGTACGAGGTACTCTTGCAATAGCGGCTTCCCCACTCTGGAACTTTTGATTCTTCTCAAGTGCAACATCACCTCGACTGAACTCTACTGGGCGCGGTGTTCCACCAGGGCCAGTTCGTGTATAGTACTGCTGCTTACCTTGGCTCTCTACTCCAAAACGTTTTGCAGCTTCTAACTGGAATAATGCATTAGCAAGCATCTTAGATTCTTCAGGCTGATAACGCATGCTATTCAACACTGCTTGAACACTAGGCTCCCTAGTTTCCCTTCGTTCTCCTGAAGCATCAACTTCATGGAACTTTCCACCTTTACGTCTACGCTCCGCTTTCACTAAATCGATTGCTCTTTGCATCTCATCCAAACTTCTTACATTTGGAGATACACCTACATCAGGCCCTAGCGCTTCACTAACACGTTGTGAGAACTGTTGAGTTACTCCACCAATATCTACTTGTGGATAGTTGCCAACGGTTTTACCAAGAGCAAACATTTCAGGTTTCGTTACTGCTGCCCATGCTGTTGTATTGGTAGGTGCAGGAGCATTAAGGGTTGCACCTTGTGACATGTTTACAGGAGCTGGACCATACTCACCTAATGGGCTATTAGTACTTGGATCTACATAAGTAGGACCTTGACCTGGACCCATTTCTATTGCTGAATACGGAAACTCTGCAGGTCTCCTACCCATTTGATCAAAGACTGCATCACCTACACCACCACCTAATAAACTCTTACGTGCATCTGCTTGTGCCCTAAACCAACTTGCTTGCTCAGCTTCTGCATTACGTTTACTGGATTCAGCTGAAACAAGTTCATGAGCCAAAGAACGGTCCTCTTCTTTTGAGTAACGTCCTGGTTCTAGTCCTCGTTCTAATGAACCTTCTACTCCTGCCGAACCGGGGAATGCTTCATATCCGAATTGTGTAGTACCTTTCTGTAATCTCTGCAATGCTTCACGTACACCAGCAGTGCCTTGTGGTGACCTTTCTGTTGCATCAGCATATGCCTCTGCTTCAGCTGCACTCATCTCTGATCTATCGATCAATCCTTGCTGAAGACGTTCAGATCGACCAGCTGATAAATTACCAGCACCCCATTCCTGAAAAGCACTCTGATCTTGTCCCCTTGGATCTACAATATCTTCATCTGCATAGCCTACGCCTTTAATTTCAGCGGGTAATCCTTCATCTACTAAAGTATTCTGACTTTGTGCCCAAGATCTTTGACGATCTGCCCTACCTGCAAAGGATTCACGCTGTTTTTGCCGTCTATTGCGGCGAGAAACTGCTGAAAGTGTCTCTTCTTCGCTTAATCCAAGAGTTCGACCAGCAATTATCGACTGAGCACCCTCAATTAGCTGTTCATTTGTATCATGTGGAACCTGAGCAGGGTCATTACTAGCCGAAAGGTTTGATTGACCCGCTATTTCTCTATTATCTGCTAATTGTTGACCTTCAAGGCCATGCCTACGCTGCCTACTACCAAATCCGAACATGTTTCTTTACGGATAAACCTAAATCTATTGTAGAAAGTTTTAATAACTAGTTACCACAAGGGTATAGTCATTCCATAATTAGGGCCTAAAGTTCCTATACCACCGACAGATCCACCGCCTGCGCCGAATGGTGTCTTATTATAGGAGAACTTATCCTGCTCTATACCGTAATTGGGGCCGAGAGTTCCTACACCATCTACATTTCCACCACCTGCTCCAAGGGGAGTCTCGTTATATTTGAATCCTTCTGCATCTTTTTCAGCAGCTGGGATCTCTTTATCTTCAACCTTAGGAACTCCAATACCATTTGCCTCAAGGACTTCATTCAATCCACGACTACCAGCCATAATCTGACGTGTTGGTGCTCCAGTAACATTATGCCACTTACCATCTGCACCCATCGCACGATCTATGTTTCCATCCTGAATAACACCTTGAGTAGCCTTGGCTCTCCTAATCCCCTCAAACTGATCATCAGCATCTAAAAATGCTCTACGTCTTTGATAATCAATTTGTGGATCCACCCATTGATCAGCATCACCATAATCACGGTTGAAGTCGGTGCCATTTACGCCTGATCTGCCCCTCCTGCCCGGTAACCCATCATTCCTTAAGCCTCGGCCTCTGACCTTTCCGGCAAGGATCTTGTCAGTCTCACCAATACCTACACTACCTTCACCAGTCGGTAAAGTATCAGGCAGGTTTATATACGAATCAGGATCCTTCCAATCCATGTGCTTGAGCCATTCCCCAGCCTCTCCCTGTTGCTCTTTAAAGCTACTACCTAGCGCGGACATAGACTCAGGATCTATCCTATACTTAAGTGATTCCTTGGAGAGACTAGGAAATTCACCCCATTCGATTTTACTATCGCCAGGATAATTCCAGTTGCCTTTTCCTCCTTCAAAGTCACCAAAAGATAAATAAGGATTATTATTTTCGTTATTAAACTGCGTCCCCTTTCTGTAATATTCTTTAGCCCATTCTGGTATACCCTCTTCGCCTGGCATATCAAGTGTTTTGTCTAAACGAGTTTGGTAAATACTTGGTGAAGTCTGTGTACCTTTCCCACTTCCTCCATCCGGTGAGAGAGTACCACGCGAATTCAGTAAATCACGATCGCCTGGGTCAGGGTTAGGGTTAGGTTTATTTTTAGGTTGTGATTTTAATTGCGGATTTGAGGGCAGGTAATCACCCTCTACAGCAACGCCATAATACTGCCCTTTAGCGCCATAAGGCTCACTCCAAGTCTTCATTTTTGGTCTAGCTCTCTCAGCTTGAGCTTCAGCAGCCTCTTCTGGGGAAGCCCAGTGATCTCTCTTCTTACCATCTTGTCCGAATACAGTCTTAACCCTGTTGCCTAAATAAT
>MPMC02183838.1_pt1 | contig 10499 bp, 10 predicted proteins | sample 1617281 | NCBI WGS metagenome assembly MPMC02 (sample SAMN05944809, study PRJNA350692) | marine metagenome | biome: marine; feature: ODZ; material: water; isolation source: 100 m water sample filtered on 30 um supor filter | place: Pacific Ocean | collected 2012-04-09 | depth 100m m | reverse complement strand
ATACTTGTTTGTTATTTTGCAAAGCCTTAAAAATCACTTGTTCACATTTATTCTTAGATAACCCAATAGGTTTTTCTACTACAACATGTTTCTTCTGTGATATTGCCTCAATTGCTTGGTCAGAATGAACCCCATTTGGGGTGCAAATATTAACTACATCAATTTCTGGATGATTAAGCAACATCTCAGAAATGGTATTATATAATGGAACATCATATCTCTCTAGACCTAATTCTGACTTAGACAGAACATCACACATAGCTATTAGCTCAGACTCATCATTCCTTAAAATCATCTCCGAATGTCTTTTTCCTATATGACCTGCACCAACTACAGCAAATTTTATAACCTGATTTTTACTCATCTAATCTAGATACTATATTGTTATTCAATTCATATTTATTCTTGGACTCTAGACATATTGCCATACCATTATTAAAATCCAATCGATGGCCATATTCACTAACCCAACCTATTTGTTTACCTGGATTTCCAACAACTAAAGCATAAGCTAGAACCTCTTTAGTAACTACTGCTCCTGCTCCAATCAAAGCAAATTTCCCAATTCTATTTCCACAAACAATAGTTGCATTAGCTCCAATAGATGCTCCTTTACCAACGTGAGTTTCAACATACTGATCTCTTCTAATAATCGCGCTTCTAGGGTTTAGAATATTTGTGAAAACCATTGACGGTCCCAAAAAAACATCATCTTCACAAATGACACCTGTATAAATGGAAATATTATTCTGAACTTTGACATTATTTCCCAAAACTACCTTGGGAGATATAACAACATTTTGTCCAATATTGCAATTTTCACCAATTATAGAATCAGGCATAACATGACTAAAATGCCATATTTTAGATCCTTTACCAATCTTTGAGCCATCATCAATTTCTGCAGTATGGTGTGCAAAATAATTCATTTAGTACTTTATATATTTATCAAAATTATTATGCTCCTTCTTTTTTAATTCTTCTTGAGAAAATTTTAAAAAGTAATCATAGGTTATTTCCAATCCTTTTTCTCTAGTTATTTTAGGGTTCCAATTCAATAAAGTTTTTGCCTTTGAAATATCAGGCTGCCTTTGAAGTGGATCATTTTCAGGTAAGGGCTTATAAATCACTTTTTGATCAGTTCCTGTAAGCTCAATGATCTCTTCAGCAAATTCTGAAATTGTAATTTCATCTGGATTACCAATATTAACTGGTTCCGAACAATCACTTAACAATAAGCTATAAATCCCATCAATTAAGTCATCGACAAAACAAAAAGACCTTGTTTGAGATCCATCACCAAAGACTGTTAAATCTTCACCTCTTAATGCCTGACCTATAAATGCAGGTAAAACACGTCCATCATTCAATCTCATTCTTGGACCGTATGTGTTAAAAATTCTAACAATTCTTGTTTCTACCCCATGAAAACGATGATATGCCATTGTAATTGCTTCCTGAAATCTTTTAGCTTCATCATACACACCTCTTAATCCTATTGGATTCACATTTCCAAAATAATCCTCAGTTTGAGGATGAACTAGCGGATCCCCATACACCTCACTAGTAGAAGCTACCATAATTACAGCTTTTTTAGATTTTGCCAAACCTAGCAAATTGTGAGTTCCTAATGATCCAACCTTTAAAGTCTGAATAGGTATTTTTAAATAATCTATTGGGCTCGCTGGAGATGCAAAGTGCAAAATATAATCTAAATCTCCTGGAACATGAACATATTTAGAAACATCATGATGATAAAACTCAAAGTCTTCTTTTTTAAACAAATGTTCAATATTCTTTAGACTGCCAGTTATTAGATTATCCATCCCAACTACTTGAAAGCCCTCATGAAGAAAGCGATCACATAAATGAGATCCAAGAAAACCTGCAGCACCAGTTATTAATACTCTTTTTTTCATCTATTTAAAACAATTTCTCTACCAATACTTTCATAATGAAACTTATTGGCTCTCATAAATTCAAGGTCATATAAGTTTCTGCCATCAAAAACTACATTGTTTTTTAATAGCTTTTTCATTTTATCAAAATCTGGATTTCTAAATACAGACCATTCAGTGGCAATCAACAATGCATCAGCCCCATCTAATACTTCATATTGATTTGAAGCATATTTTATTTTAGAACCTAAAATATTATGCACATTTTCCATTGCTTCAGGATCAAAAACACTGACCTCTGCTCCAGCTTCAATCAACTCATTAATAATATATATTGAAGCAGCTTCACGAATGTCATCTGTATCTGGTTTAAAAGCCAACCCCCATAATGCAATCTTTAACCCTTTTAAGTTATGCTTAAAATATTGATTTACTTTCTCTACCAATTTTAGTTTCTGAGAATGATTTACTTTTAAAACGGAGTCAATAATCTCAAAATTATAATTTACTTCTTTTCCAGAGTTATATAAAGCGAGTACATCTTTAGGGAAACAGCTTCCTCCAAATCCTATTCCAGGAAATAAAAATCTTTTTCCTATTCTAGAATCAGAGCCAATACCTTTTCTCACCTTATCAATATCAGCACCTATCAATTCACAATAATTAGCCACCTCATTCATGAAAGTGATCTTAGTTGCTAAAAACGCATTAGCAGCATACTTAGTTAACTCAGCTGATTTTTCATCCATAAAAATAATAGGATTCCCTTGTCTAACAAATGGCTTAAACAACTGCTCCATGATTTTCATTGCCTTATCACTTTTAGCTCCAATAACAACACGGTCTGGCTTCATAAAATCACCTACCGCAAACCCTTCTCTTAAAAATTCCGGATTAGAAACTACATCAAAATCTACTTTTGCATTTTTTGATATTGCTGTACTTACTTTATCAGCAGTACCAACAGGAACTGTGCTTTTGTCTACAATTACTTTATATTCCTTAATAATCTTCCCTAATTGCTCAGCTACTCCAAGCACATAGCTTAGATCAGCTGACCCATCTTCACCAGGTGGAGTAGGCAATGCTAAAAAAATAATCTTAGCATTTTCAACTGCTGCTGCTAAATCTGTTGTAAATATCAATCTTTTCTGCTTAATATTCCTGTGAAAAAGAACATCTAAATGTGGCTCATAAATAGGAACAATGCCTTCTCGCATTTTCTCCACCTTCTCAACATCAATATCTACACAAGTAACTTGATTACCTGATTCTGCTAAGCAAGTTCCATTGACTAACCCTACATAACCTGTTCCTATAACTGCTATATTCATTTGTTTAAAAATTCAATAATTGACTCAATAATAAAACCCTGCTGTTCTCTACTTAATTCAGTATGCATCGGTAATGAAATCACAGACTTAATTAGCCCCATGGTAATAGGGAAATCCACATCCTTCTTTGATAAATCTCTGTAAGCTTTTTGTTGATGTAAAGGGACTGGATAATAGATCATTGAAGGAATATCTTTTGATTTTAAATACTCCTGTAATCCATCACGATCAACAAATGAAGCTAACTTCAAAGTATATTGATGAAAAACATGGCTAGAATTATTAGAAATCACTGGAGTTTCAACTCCTCCTATACCCTTTAAATTATCTGAATAATATTTTGCTGCTTTACTTCTTGCATTATTATACTTATCTAATCTTTTTAGCTTCACTCTTAAAATAGCAGCTTGAATAGAATCTAAACGACTATTAACACCTACCTCTTCATGATAATATCTTTCCCACATCCCATGATTAGTAATAGCTGATAAACGATGAGCTAGTTCATCATTATTAGTAAACATTGCTCCACCATCGCCCATACATCCTAAATTTTTAGATGGAAAAAATGAAGTTGTTCCTATATCTCCTATTGTTCCGGCTTTTTTTGATTTGCCATTTGAAAAATGATAGGATGCTCCAATTGCCTGAGCTGTATCCTCAATTACAAATAATTCATTATCCTTAGCAACCGCCATAATCTCTTCCATATTGGCACATTGACCAAATAAATGAACAGGTATAATTGCTTTAGTTTTAGGAGTAATGCAACGTTTTAAGTGTTCTACATCTAAAGTAAAAGTGTCTTTATCTACATCAACTAAAATAGATTTCAATCCTAATAAATGGATTACCTCTACAGTTGCGGCAAAAGTAAAATTTGCAGTTACAACTTCATCTCCAGGCTTTAAACCTAGTGCCATTAATGCCATCTGCAAAGCATCTGTGCCATTTGCACATGGAATCACATGTTTGACTTTTAAGTAATCCTGAAGCTCTTCTTGGAAAGCGTTTACCTCAGGACCTTTAATAAATGCTGCTGAATCCATAACATTCTGCACTGCTTCATCAACTTCTTCTTTAATTTCTTGATACTGACTGATCAGATCAACCATTTGTATTTTTTGCATGATGTGCATAAAATATTTAATTTTCTTTGGGAATGCGAATATAAGTATATATCCTTATAGCCTTTGTATAAATTTGTTGAAAATATGATAATTAAACATCATAAATACCGTTTTATTATTCCATACTTTACAGGATGAATAAACTAATCATTATACTGTTAATCTTTTTTACATTTTTAGCTAATGCTCAAAATGTAAAAGATACTTCAATTTTTGCTCCAATATTTAGCCTTAGCTATGGATTACAGCTACCTGGGAAAGACATGAAATCCTCTTTCGGTATGAATAATAATATTGGCGTTTCAGGAGGCGTAAAATTAGCATCTAACTGGTCCTTTGACATTGAGGGTGCTTTTATTTTTGGTCAACAAGTTAAAGACACCACAATTATTGATCACTTACAAAATAGTCAGGGCTGGATCATTAATCAATCTGGAGAAGAAAACAACATATTGATCTTTGAAAGAGGTCAAACTCTTTGCTTTAATGCTGGTAAAATAATCAATATCATAGGACCCAACCCAAATTCAGGAATCATTTTAAAAATGGGCATTGGAATTTTGAGACATAAGATCAGAATTGAAAATGAAAACAATCTGGTTCCTCAATTAGACATTGAACATTTACCCTATTATGATCGTCTAACTATGGGTGTTTCTATTCATCAATTCATCGGATACCAACACATGAGCAATAATCGATTAACTAATTTTTATATTGGCTTTGACTTTTATCAAGGATTCACCAAAGGAATGAGAGATTATCAAATTGACCTAATGGGGCCTTATTTAGACAATAGAGTCGATCTTTTACACGGAATAAAAGCCGGCTGGATCATCCCTGTATTTAGACAAGCTCCAAAAGAATTTTATATTGATTAACCTATGAAGGTATTGTATCATATTGGAATATTAATCTATGGATTCCTGATAAAAATTGTTTCAATTCTCGGCAATCCAAAAGCTCAAAAATGGATTAATGGTCGTAAAAACTGGAAAATCAATATTAATTCTATGGGTATTGGAGCTGATCCAATTTGGATACACATTTCTTCATTAGGAGAATACCTAATGACAAAACCTCTGATTGATTTACTCTTAGAAGAGTACAAAGAAAAGATAATCTATCTGACTTTTTTTAGTCCTTCAGGATTTGAAAATGCAAAAATTAATAATGTTAGAGTCATAAAGGGTTATCTTCCACTAGACACTCCTTCCAATGCAAAATATTTCATTAAACATATAAACCCTTCGATTGCTATTTTTGCCAAATATGACTTCTGGTTCAACTATTTAGCTGAAGTACAAAAACAAAAAATACCATCTATTGTATTTTCTACTACCTTAAATAAACAGCATATCTATTTTCGCAAAAGCTGGTCATGGCACAAGAATATTCTTAAAAAGATCTCCAAGATACTTGTATTAAAAGAAGAAAATCTAAACTTTCTGATCAATGAAGGGTTTGAAAATGCAGGAGTTTGTGGTGACACACGATTTGATCAGGTTTCAAATATAAATGAGAATACTAAAATCCTGCCTGAAATTAAAAAATTTATAGCTGGAAGGAAGTGTATTATATTAGGTTCTTCCTGGAAAGAAGAAGAAGATATCGTAGCAGACATATATGATAGCAATGAAAATACAGCTTTAATCATTGCCCCACATGAAGTAAGTGAAAAAAGAATTTCTGAAATTGAAAAAATATTTCAAAACACTATTAGAAATTCATCTATCAATTCTAAAAAACCATCTTCAGACAAAATTCTGATCATCGATTCCATAGGATTACTAGCTTCCATTTATCAGCTCAGTGACATTGCTTTAGTAGGAGGTGGATTCTCTGGTAAATTACATAATATACTAGAGCCCGCATCCAAAAACAATGTAATCTTATTTGGACCACATTTCAAGAAATTTCCTGAAGCATCTGAACTTATCAATTTAAAAGCTGCTCATATCTTCTCTAATTCATCCGAATTAAAATCTATTTTTAATGAATTAAAAAATGAACAAAAATTAAATGCCCAAAAAGTAATAGCTTTTAATTATATAAAAGAAAATAAAGGTGCTACTAAATTGGTGTTCAATACTGTTAAAGGACTAATGCCTCACTCTACTACTTCAGCTTCCTCTAAAATATAATTTAGCTGATAGATATCATCTACATTCAGTCTTAATTTGCCTTTAAAAGTTAAAACCTGATCCATTCTAAGCCCATCGTATTGCTTAACCATCTGAACCTCCATCACTGATTCTGGACCTGCTTGTCCACAAAAGAAACAGGAACTATAAGGGTTTGCAGAAAGCACATAATAATCCTGCACAATATCCACAGGTATAATAAACCCTCTAATCTGAACTTCTTTTCCATCAAGCGATTGAATGGCTTTGCCAAATTTTGGGACCATATAATATGCCTGAAATTCTTCGGACCAAACCTCATCAAAATCTACATTTTTAAGAACATCCCAAGTAATGATCTTTTGAGATTGTGCTGTTTCAAATAATCCAGCTAAAACAAATGTTATTATTAATAATCTTTTCATTCTCTAACCTTTAGATAAAGTTTCAGCAATATCTGTACGATATGCTCTAATAGCGGGATATAATGCAGAAATCAAGCCAATACATACTGCTATACATAAAAAATATAGCTCTGAAGATAAAAATAACCACCCAGTAAATTCATATTGATATTCGTACTCCATCCAACCAGCAACAATTTCCATTCCAATATGTCCAAAAAACAAAGCCAACACAAAACCTAAAACAGACAACAACAATCCTTCAAACAAAATTGACATTAATACTTTAAACCTTGAGGCACCCATTACCCTCATTAATGCAATTTCGTATTTTCTTGCACTCAAAGAATTCAATAGTCCTATAAATACACTGAACATGGCAATAATAGTTATAAAATAAGCTATTCCTAATATTATTGAAACAAATGGTGCTAATTTGCTTTTCAATAATGCTATTTCTGGAGCAGGATCTATAGCCATTATCCCAGATACATTTTCATCAATAATATCTCTAACTCTTTCCTTGATTTGAACAGGGAAATTCGGGCAAACAATGGCAGTAATTTCTTTTTTAGATGGATCAATTGTCTCCAGTATTTCTTCATAATCATGATGTGAATGTTTATCGTGATCATGATGTGAATGTTTATCGTGATCATGATGTGAATGTTTATCGTGATCATGATGCTGATGATGACTCTCTATATGATCTGCATGATTATTTTGTTGTTCATTTATTTCTTCATTATCTATTTTAGAATCTAAACCCTCATCGTGTTCAGCATGCATTACCCATACTGTTTCCAATTGAGTTAAAATTACATTATCCAATATCGAACCACTTTTCTTTAAAATTCCAACAACTCTATATTTGAACTCATCATGCTGATGCAGTGACTCCTCCTCCAAACCATGGGTTCCTATAAATTCATCCCCAACTCTTAATCCTAACTTTTCTGCAGCTCTTGACCCTATGGTAGCTTCCAATGGAGCTGAAAACAAATTGCCAGATTCTAATTTTCCAGAATACAATTTAATATAATCTGGATTAGTACCAACAATCCTTATTCTTTTGTAAGAATCGCCCATAGATAAAGGGATAATTTCCAGTGGTAAAATATTTTTTAACTGTATTGGTGGCGCAATAAGAAAAGATTTAACTGAATCTTTGTTTAATATTGTTTTAATTTTTCCTTCTGTCTTAAGTTTCTTATAAAATTCATATGGAATATTTTCCTGAGGATTACTTATTTGAAAAACACTACTCAACACAAGATCTATTCGACTACCCTTAGACCCTATCACTAAATTAACATCCTTTCCAGTATTTTCAATGTTTTTTGTAAGCTGATACTCTGTTAATTGCAATATAATAGCCGTACTTAATCCTGTCGCTAATAATAGCATTGACAAGATACTAGACAATGGCCGCCCTTGAATATTTCTAAAACTCAGCTTCAGTAAATTCATAATTCCACCCTCCTTTCAAATTGATCCGTGAGTCTATTATCATGTGTAACGATCAAAAGAGTAGCATCATGTTTTTTAGCCTGTTCTTTTAATAAATTAATTACCACTTCACAATTTTCATCATCTAGTGCCGATGTAGGTTCATCTGCTAAAATTACAGACGGATCATTTATTAATGCTCTAGCTATGGCAACTCTCTGTTTTTCCCCTTGACTTAAATTATTGATACTTGAATCTATTTTTTTTATAACCCCCATCTCAGTTAACAGGTTAACTATCTTATCTTCATCTGTTGGTTGTCCTGCTAAACCCTGTGCAAGCATTAAATTTTCTTTTACAGTTAATGCTTGAATAAAATGTGGAACCTGAAATACAATGCCTATTTGATTCCCTCTAAACTTATCTAATTTAGCACCTGTTAAAGCATTAATAGACTGTTCACTTACCATCACCTCTCCACTAGAGGGGACTAACAAACCTCCTAATATATGTAACAAAGTAGATTTTCCACATCCGCTCCTACCTATTAATAACGCTTCTTCTCCTTGACTCAAAGAAATATCTGGTAAATCAATAGACTCAGAATCAGCATATAAATGAGATATGTTTTTTGTTTCTATCATTTATCCCAACCTGTTATAGCTATTGTTGATGAGAAATTATACGGAGGTTTATTCATTGCTCCTGGATGCTGGATATTAACAAAAAAAGTATTACCATTTGGAGTAAAAACACCACCTGTCATTTCAGCTCGTTGAGGAGCAACAACAAACCTAACTGCATCATCAACTGTTGGATTTTCTAGATCAAGATCAACAAAGTACATCTCATTGATAGCACGCCATATTTTATGATTTTCTTTAGGCACCCTATCATGAGTATATCCAATAATATCTTCATGTATTATTAGATATTTCTTACCACCCAACCTTGCTATTTCAATACAATCAGGATTTGAAAGGACAGTTCCATCATCACTACCTTTGCCACATTCCAGCCAATTTGACATTTCATCTGTCTTAGTATTGAACTTTAAAATTCTACCATGATAGTCCTGTTTATTTAGGTAATGTGCAGGGACACCTCCTCTTCTTACATGTTCATCCCAAAGCATATTGTCACTACCAGTTTCTGCAATATATAGGATATCTCCATCTCTAGCCAACCATTCATGTCGCACATACATGGTTGCTCCCATTGAAATAGCTACATCACGAATTTTTATTAGAGAATCCATTTGCATAGGCAAAGTGATCCAGCCTCCTTTTTCAGTATTAAATCCTTCTTTGAAAGCATACAGCTGACCTTCTGAGTATTCTCCTTTTTGATGTGCTACAAACTTAAAGAACACTGCAGGATCATTATCGTCAGTTAAATAAATAGTCCTACCATCATCCATAAATTCAAGATCTTCATGATAAAACCTACCCCATTGATACATTTTTTTTGTAGCATTTTTGGATAACGGATCAACCTCAACAACATAGCCAATATTTTGCCATTTCTTAAGCCCCATAAAATCAGATGTGTCAGCATGACCTAAGCCTTGTCTGTGTAATTCAATATTATTATTTGGCTGATATTCTTCACATGTATAAACCAATCCATTAGGTCCAAGAACTCCTCCACAATTTCTATCTGTAGAACCTACAGAAGAAAAATCAACATGAAAAAACTCTGAATTAACTTTCCATTTTTTATCATCATACTTAACCTGAAATATCGTTGCTCCCCCACCATCACCAAGGTTGGGGTCTGCTTCATGGGTCTCATGACTTACATATAGCCATCCATTTTCATTAGAACCATTAATGGGAATATAAGCAGTCATGTCATGATTACCTTTAGCTGGAAACTTCAGCCCATCTCCCCTGACTACAGAATCAATTGTTTGAGAAAACAGCACATCAACATTTAAATTAGAAGGCAGAATTAATTGATCTGCAGCAAAATCAGCATCTATCTCATTAAAAAAGCTATCAAGAGGATAAACAACATCTACTAACTCAGGTTTATTTATTTCAGATGAATCAACTTCTGGTGCCTTATGCTCTAAATCATTATTTACCTGAGATTTATCTTCATTACAGCTAATCAATAAAAGAAATATGGAAAAAAAACTAATTAGCTTCATCTATTT
>MPMC02263480.1_pt1 | contig 10507 bp, 7 predicted proteins | sample 1617281 | NCBI WGS metagenome assembly MPMC02 (sample SAMN05944809, study PRJNA350692) | marine metagenome | biome: marine; feature: ODZ; material: water; isolation source: 100 m water sample filtered on 30 um supor filter | place: Pacific Ocean | collected 2012-04-09 | depth 100m m | reverse complement strand
GGTTGAGAATGGGTAACGCAAATGCCGCAGTTTTGCCGGTTCCCGTCTGGGCACATCCCAGTACATCGCGACCGGAAACTGCGACGGGAATCGTCTTCGCTTGAATCGGCGTAGGGGTTTTGTATTGTTCGTCCTTCAGTGCCCGCTGTAGCGGAGCAATCAGGTCCATTTCTTCAAAAGTCTTCAACTGCATCTCCTCGGTAAGTGTGTTTTATCATTCAGGTCGCGTTCGACCTTTTTAAGTATTTTCTTTTGACAAATGTATTTCGATGAAGCGATAAAGCATCTCGCTCTGATTGATGCGAGCATGCCTTCACTACGTCGATGATAGACGGGTCGATGATAGACGGGTCGATAATGGACGCGTCGATGATGGCCTCATAGAAGTGCTGCACGAGATCGTGCAAAACCCCCAATGAATCATCACAGACATTGTCCGAGTACATCGTTAGAACCCCAAAGAAGGCTCAGCGCGATGCGATTCCCGTACAATGCCAATTCACGGGGAACTCTGGACAAGCAAGAAATTCACAGAATTCAGTGCGTTTTTAAAACGCCTGCAGCTTTCCAGAGCGGTTGATGCAACCGAGTAGTTGGCAGCAAAGTGCATGCATGATTCTCTCGGAATCAAAAAGATTCCCAAAAAGCCAAGCACGACAAGAAAAACGCTTGTTGCTCTTCGCGAAAGCGTTTCTCGCTTACCTCTTGCCACAAAGGTCGGCTCTCGTTTGAAAGTACCCTTGTTGCTCTTTCACTCTACGCGATCCATTTAGGCTTGTCAAGGTAACGGCTACGGAAGTCCTGGTTGCCCTAATAGAACATGCAATCCTCAATTCTTTGCATGGCCAGCTTGACCGTAAAGAGACCCCAACGTAGAGGCGGAGAAACTAGAAAAGCGGGCGGCGGCAATCGAGGCGAAACCGCGTTAAAACTCTCGCCGATACGGGTTCTATTTTTCTTTACCGCGATTACTCGCAATTGTTCAATATTAATCGCGCGCACTTGCAAAACGCAGCGGTCGCTGTAAGGTGCAATTCAGAAGCATTTTGTTGAGCCGCTTGACAGCACATCTGGAGCGAGCTTGCCGCCGAGAGAGGAGGCTCGTTTCTCTGGGATGTACTTTTCTCTGGGGTGTACTTTTTTACCCGCACCGAGCGTTGACCCACTGGCGAGTCGGGAGAGTCGGCCACAGCGGGAGCGACTAAGCCCGCAATCAGATTGATTGCCGTCGAAGCGAAACTCGGATAGAGTGTTGGCCGCTGGATGACCGATCGAAAAGTCTTGACGACGTTCGCTACCTTCTCTGAATAAATGACCACCCCTGAATAAATGATAACATGCTCAAGCGGTTCAACTCCCAGGAGGCAACGGTGTCCCGATTACTCCCCAAGACGACACTCGCCGTGCTGATGGTTTGTGCGTGGGCTTCCGATCCGACTGCCTTGCCGGCCGACGAGCCGATGAAGGTCGATCTTGTGCAAGGCCTTCACTGGCAAGACCACCACTTCGCGATGACCAACTGGTTTTACGAATACAAGTGGGATGAACCGGCCTCGCAAGTCGACATCCTTGCCGAATGCGGCTATGGCGGCGCGATGCTCTCGCTCAAGGACGATCCTAAACGGTGGAAAATGCTTCCGGCCTATCTCGCGGCGCTGAAGAAACACAATATGCGATTGACCGCGATTCACGCACGTTTTTATATCGAGGATGGCACTTACCCACAGGTGATCAAGGACAACCTGCCGCTCCTTGAGGGGACGCAGGTCGTTTTGGTCCCGTCGGTCAGCAGTCGTAAGAAACTGGACCGAAAAGATCCCGAAGCGGTAAAAATGGCGGTGAAGATTCTGCGAGAAATGGGGGACGATGCGGAGAAGTACGGTCTGGGTGGGATCGCGCCGTATATGCACATTGGCGATTGGATTGAAACGATCGACGACAATGTGCGGATCGCCAAAGCTGTCGATCGGCGTAACGTCGGCGTGATGTTCCACCTGCACCACTGGCAGGCCGTCGGCAATCGAGATTTCGAAAGACTACGCGAGGATCTGACGAAAGCAAAATCCCAGTTGATGATCGTCGTCATCCAGGGTACCGACAGAGACAAAGCCACGCACAAGATATTGGGAGAAGGCAGCTTTGATATGGTGCCGCTGGTCCGCATTCTCCGCGAGATCGACTACCAAGGCCCGCTGGGTACGATGGGATATACGCAAAGCGGCGATATTCCCACCAAGCTCGAGAGCGCCTACAAAGCGTGGAAGAAGATCGAGGCGGCAGAGTCGCCCCGCAACTTGTAGCGGGCGATCGACGCGATAGTCACGCGGTGTGGAGCTATTGTCATTTCTTGTGTTCTGACTGGAAGGATTAGACGGCCGATTCCTGCATGATTCCGCCTCCTGACCAATTTCAGCGGTTGCCGCAGGACCTCCGACATTCCACGCTTGTGAGCTTGAGATTGCTGCCCCTTTAGTGGTGGCAAAGGCACGTATAGGACAATTAAACCAGCCAAACAATATTTCCGAGCCATCATTATTCTCACTCCTCGATTGTGTTGCTTGTATTGTTAATAGCACCATCTGCATCGTCTCTGCAGGTTGTTGCAAAGCGAAAAAGCAGAATGTCTCTTGCGATGTCCCAGATAAATTGCATCGTGAAACGAGCTTTCTTGCTTATGTGTTACGAAGGGCATAAGAGAGTATTGAAGCACTCGCCTCCTGACCCCGAATTTGCATTGACTTAATCAAACCTCGCAACTGGCCAGTGAGCGGCTCAATCACACGTAGTGTTCGGTGCGCGAACCGCGATTGTCCAATCGCTCGCTATCGAAGTTGAACTGGCTTCCTGCGTGGCATCAGGGAAGAGGCCCGTTCTCGAAGATCGTTCCGTAGACGAAACCGCTTGGCTCCTGCCTGCCGATCAGATGCCAAATGCTGCCGGCTATGGATTGGATTTAGCTGGAGAACGGCTTTTCAGCTTTTGGATCGTGACTTCCCAGGCGACTACGATCTACGGCAGAAAGGATGGTACGCCGCAGGAACAATCTAACCGAGCGCGCGGTCACTAGGATGGCGTCTTTAGCATGTGGCGCGGAACGGTGATTTCCTTGGTCAACTCTGCCACGGTAACCTCTCCCAGCGAATTGAGATAGTCTTCTTCCAGGTCTCGCAGTCTGCGTTGGATGGAACAGCGTCTCGCGACAGGGCATGCGTCTTCAAGCGAAAGACCACACCGGCTGACATGGACCCCTTCGAGTAGCTCGACCAGATCGCGGAGTGATATCTTGTCTGCTGCTCTGGCCAGTGAGTAACCGCCCGAGACACCGCGGTGACTCCGCAACAGCCCACCACGGGCCATCCGCTGAATTACGTTCGACAGATAGGTGTCCGACACCGAGGGCCAGACGGTACGCATCCATTCAGCCATCTCGGGAAGCGTGGTCAGACTTCCGGCCGGCTTGTTCGCCATAAAAGCCAGGGCGTGTACACCGTAACCGAAACGTTGCGAAAAGAATTGCCCGATAGCCATCGAAGTGAATTCTCCTGAACAGAAACTGAGACTGCTGGTGAATGGAGTGAAACCGCATCCTCATTGTCTAGTTAATATAGGGTTTCCTTAGCCGAGAATCAACAGTGACTGCAGATCCATGCGAGGGCCTGACGCGGGTCCCTGCACAGGATGCTTTGGACGCCGGATGTGTCCCTCACAAGTGCAGATTCAACGCTCAAATGTTGTCGGGCGGTATATCGCGTGGAATCTCACAGCCGGCGCGATGATGTACGGATTTCCCGCGGTCATCTTGGATTCGCGGGTCTAAAAATGCGGGACAATTCTTGCCCCCGGATGGTTTAGGATTTTGATGTCTGTGCCAGTGCCGTGTCGAACATGGAGACAATGTTCTCCGGCGGGACGTTTGCCTGGATGTTATGTACCGAGGCGAACACATATCCGCCGTGGGGCGAAAACTCCCGGATATGTTCTAAAACCTCCTGGGCCACTTCTTCGGGAGTTCCGAACGGCAAGGTCTTCTGGCAATCGAGCGAAGCGCCCCAGAAGACGAGCTGGTCACCAAATTCCTGCTTGAGCCGCACCGGGTCCATGGTCTTTGCGCTGGTTTGCACGGGGTTGAGAATATCGACTCCCATCTCGACGAGAGAGGGGATCAGCGGAAAAAGCGCCCCGTCCGAATGGAGCAAGACCTTCATGTCTGTGTTTGCATGGATCCATTCCAGACCGCGCTGGTAGAAAGGCATGATCCGCTCGCGAAACATTTGCACCGAAAGAAAAGGAGAATTTTGCGTGCCGAAGTCGTCGCAAATTTGAACGATTTGGACTCGATTTCCCACGGCGTGGGTGAAGCGTTTCAGGTTTTCCAGCCAGGCTTCCACCAACTTGTCGTACAAGGCTGCGACATAGTCCGGCTCGGTGGCCAGCGTAATCATCCACGACTCGAAGTCGCCGCTACCGAGGCCATAGAACAGTTCGTAGGGCGGTCCCAAGGGGGCCACCACGGCAAAGTCGGTGTTCTGGAACAGCGCCTCGGCCTGATGCCGGTAGTGATCACATCCCTCGTCGCTGAGGAGGGCAGGTTGAAGCGTTTCCACATCGGCGTGGGCAGCACCGGGGTATTTCTCCAGACGGTCGAAATAAAATCCATCTTTGGGCATGCGGGCGATCGTCTCCTCCGCCCGGCGCAGGATGAGGTCGCCGTCAGGCTCGGTGACCGGCTGGAAATCGCCGGGCACCTCGACCGGCGTTCCGTCAAACAATCGCCAAGGTTTCCAGTTCTCGTTGCGAATTCCAAAGGCAACCGCAGGGCGATGGAGACCGACGACATCGGCCCCGAAACGTTCCATGACGGGTCGCTCGACTTCGGCCAACATCTGATAGACATCGAAGATGCGCGTCGGCGTTTGGATGCCCAAATGTTTTTTGAGCGCGTGGTAGGTCGATGCGGCGATTCCCGATTGCCGGGTTCCACCCAGATCGATGGGAATACGGTCCGTCTCTTGGTGATTGATTGCGCGGATAACGCGTTCACGGGAGTTCATGGAGAGATTCTCTGTCGAAGTGCAATGATGAATTCCGGTCCGGTGCAACAGTCGCCACCGAGAATACTTGCGCCCGCGTCGCCCGCGATTTCGGGGACGCCGGCATGTGCCTTGATCCGAATCGGACGATCGGTGGCACGATGTATCCGCCGGCAGTTCTCGACGCAGGGTTCGATTCCTCGACCGAATGTCGCGCCAATCACATCCGCACCGCAAGCGGGCAATTGTTCGGTAGCCTGTTGCACGGTGTTGTCGATCACGGTGTTGTCGATCACGGTGTTGTCCATTATGGTCCGATCGGTCTGCTTGCCGCTATCGAACAGTACGCATGCTCCGGTCGGCAACGCCCCCGACTTGGCCGCTTGGGCCGTCAGCTTCGCCTCCGCTAACTCTGACATCGTTTCGATCGCCAGCGCAGATGCCGAGCTTTAGGAAGTGGCGAGGCTTAGCGCGTCGGGGCACAAGTCCAGCATAGCCGATGGATCGGCGTTTGACGATTACGCTCGATCCACTCCGGCTGAAGCTAAGTGTTGCTCGGTTCTCACATGAGAAAATGTGTTCACTTTTTCGGCGAGATCTTGATGAAGTCGTCGTATACCGAAACCAGTTCATCACGATCCAGCCGACCGGGATGTACCAGGACGCGATATCGTAGCGACATACTTTGGCCTGGCTCGAGCGTATGGGGTTTGAAGCAGATCACCGCGGGAGAAAAGTATTTCATGACTTTTGAATCAATGACGTACCAGGGTGAGGGTGCGTTAAGATTCTCCGGATGATCGATGATCGCGAGTCCTGCTTCCTGTCCGGCAACGCGACCGGAGAAGTCCAGGCCTCTTGATTTGCCGCGATATTTTCCGGTCTCAAGATCGACGGGTCCCTCGGCCGTGACGATTGTCGTCTCGGAAAAGTCGCTCGTTAAGCGTGCCGAGAGTCCGGCGTAACCTCCCCAGCCCTTGCCGTCGGGCTCGCCTGGAATGGGGGTGCGGTCCAACCGCGTGCGTTGCGAAGGTGCCGTGAACTGCATGCTCCAGTCGACGGTGTAGCTGCCATCTTTGCCGGGGGGAGAGATGTTGATCGTGCGACGCTCGGTGAGTGCCGCTTCGGATTCAAGGGTCGGTTGGTAGCGAATGTCCATTTCGATAATCGCGGAATGATCTGGTCGCTTGGTAATCTTGAGGTCGTCCCATATCGTCTTTCCGGCCGATTGGCCGGTCTTCCGATCCTCTTCCCAATAATTGATCCCGTTGATGTATTTCCAGCAAAACCATAGTCCGTGGTGCCACGGATGATCCTCCGGCTGGTTCGTCGTGAGAATCGGTCCCGAGGGCAAGGCAATCGGATGAAAGAACGGTTTGCTTATATCCGCACCGTGATGGAATTTCCAAATGACCTTCTTGTTCGCGAGCAGACTGATCGCAGAGTCACTCTGATCCCATGTGAGCGTTTGCGGGGAGTGATCACGATCCTCCGACGTCGGCCCCTCCCGGGAAACACTGTCACACTGACCGGTGGCGGCCCACTGAGTTCCGCGGGTGAGCAACTTGGCAAACCCGGGGTTGCCAATGCCCTCAACATCATGTCCCAAGAGCAAGGTGAAAGCGCGGCCTTGACCGTATTGATGTATCAACGCGACCGGCTCATTCTGCCCGGAGCCACTCTGATCCGGTTCGGAAAAGGCGGATGCGAGTACCGTTGCGTTCTGTTGGACCGCAGCGCGATGCCACAGTTCGTCCCGAGTCTTGAAGTTGGAAAGACCGCGGGTGATGGGGTGATCGACGGCTTCGAGTCTGACGTTGAAATCGTGAATGGGGCCGTGTCCCGTTTTGCCCATCTGCCAAGTTGCCAGCGAAAGTTTTTGATACTCGACCCAATCCGGAAACGACGATGACCCGGCGTGAACAACCACATGGCCTTTGCCGCTGCGCACGAAATTGACGTATGCCTCTTGGGTCGACTTTGGCCAATCGGCGGAGAGACCGCCCCGGTTGTCAAACCGATTCCAATTGCTGAGGATGACGTCGTAGGGCTCGAGCATCTCGGCGGTAAGCTGCGCGGGTCGTTGTGTGACGTCGACCTCGAAACGGCCGGTTTCGGAAAACAGCTTCTGAAGCGAGGGAGTCGTCTGTTGCCAATCGTGATTGTTCTGACCACTTAGCAGGAGGACGCGAATTCGTGGAGATCGCTCTTGCGCCGTCGTTTCTTCGGCCGCGCAAACGGTTTTGCTCAAGACAAGCAGTAGCAACATTAAGGCAAAACGCATGGTCTCGGATTCTCCTCAGTGGGTCTATCGTACAGTATTTTCCGTGGTGGTGACATTTCTGCAATCGCTGTCAGAAACTCTTCCCTATCCTTACCAACGACATCGCCCACCGGGCAGTGGTCTGCCTGTCGCTGAAGGAAGGTTGCCAAAGTGACCGGCGCAGGACCGGTCACCGATGAGGACCTCGAACGGTGACTTGTCGGTCGGTTGCATCATCGCGAAACTCCTAAACGGGTGTTGGGGCGAATCTTGGGTGCCGTGCGTGGGCAGTCGTGGCTGCTACCAGTACGCGATCTCGGTATGCTGTGGAAGGTAAAACTCCGAGAGAAGTTGATCGACGCGGACTAAGCCGACGGGCGTCAGCACGATCTCCTGTGGACAGATGGAAAGGTGACCGTCGGTCTGTAGTCGCGCGAGTGGATCGGCAAAACGTTCGAGCACGTTCACATCGAACTTGTCGCGAAAGTAGCGTGTCTGGACACTTCCCAGTTTGAGTTGTAATACGAATTCTCGTACCAGTCGCTCTTCGACGGTTAGTTGGTGAGCTCGAGCCACAGGCAACTGCTTGGCGGCAACGCACGACAGGTAGTTCTCTAGCGAAGCCTGATTCTGAAAGTGAACGCCAGCGAGATAGGAAAACGAAGCAACGCCAAGACCAAGCAGATCCGCGCCGTGGTACTGGTCGAACTGGTACCGAAAACGATTGAGTTGGACGTCGCGGACCGCTGCGTAGGCAGTCTGTACGGTGAGACCGGCGGATTTCAAGCGCGCGAACGCCTCGAGCAACCGGTTTCGCTTCTCGGGCCATGTTGGGGGCGGCTCGGTCAGGCTGCCATCCTCGATGGCGCGAAAGAGCGGAGTGTTGGGTGGGATTTCCATCAAGTAGAGCGTGACACTTTCTGGTTGAAGTGCGATCACGCGATCGAGGCTCGTAAAGAACGACTCGTCCGTCTCGCCGATCAGCCCGACCATGAGGTCGATATTGACCGTGTCGAATCGGGTGCGGCGAATGGCGGCGTAGGCCCGCTCGAGGTCGCGCGTTTTGTGGACTCTTCCGTTCTTTTCCAGCACCAGGTCGTCGAGTTGTTGAACGCCCATGCTGATCCGGGTGACACCGGCGGCGGCAAGTGCGGCGAGCTTCGCTTCGTTTGTCGACTTCGGAGCGCACTCAAAGGTAATTTCGTGTCGCACCTGCCGCGGAAAGAATTTTTCGATGCCTTGCATCAAACGCGATATCTGCTCGGCGGTGAGAATCGACGGCGTGCCGCCACCGAAGTAGAGGCATCCGGGGCGCCGTCGGCGAAGCGCAGGCTCCGAACCATAGAGAGCAACCTCGTCCAGGATCGCGTCGATATACTGATCCGTCCGTTCGCGTGACACTTCCGAGTACGATTGGTAGTAGCAGTAGTGACATCGTTCGACGCAAAACGGAATGTGGACATACAGGCAGAAAGGTGATTCGTTGTCGGTGTCCGACGGATGTGCCAGAACGCGATGGACCTCATCCGTCTCTTCCCGATTCCAGCAGGAGAACGGCGGATAGGTTGCCACGAAGTAATTGCCGAGGAGGGGCTCAGGTGTCGCAGCAGGTGGCGAGCTTTTCGATTCGCACCTGTGCGTGTTCATTGCCATCTCCTCGTTGAGTTCGGCATCCGATGTTCCGGTCTATTTCTAATGACATCTCGCCCGGGCGAGACCGCGGAAACATTATTGTCGGCAAGATACAATTGCCGTCCTTAATCCTCGGTCGGTGTTTCCGGAAGGCGATTGAAACGCTCGAAGATCTGCCCGGACTTCGCATCCGGGGCAAGTGCATAGACCCGCTTGGCACGACTCAGATCATTGTTCATCAGCGAAACATCGTAAACACCGGCGTCCAGTTTCAAAAAGGTGTTGGTGCCTTTAATGGCGCAGCAATCGTGTATGAACGCTCCGTGGACATCCTTGAGGCAAATTGCCGGCGCGCCCGATGCCTTCGACTGCCGTCCGGTGAATCCATCGATTTCAAGATCATTGACCTTCCAACACCGCAGTGCGCTACCCCATTCGGGTTTCTCGGGCGTATTCCAATCGATCTGCACATTGTGGAGTTTAAGATCGGTCACATGTCGAAAAAAGAGCGAATAAGGGCTTGCACCATGAAAGCCATAGATCGGGAAAGGATAGGGTGGAGATCGGTTTAGTCGGCATGTCTTTCCGCCGTACATAAAGAGTTTGATATTTTCAAGCGTGAGGCCCTCGACATATCCGTTCTCGTCCCCATTCACGCAAACCAGTCCATTCGCCGCTGCCGTGACGTTTGAGATGACCACGTTTTTTAGGATACCGGGCGGCGGCAAGGGAGTTTCTTTGGGGATCGCCGTTTCTACGTACAGGGGAAACGACCACATGTAGATGGCCGTGCCACCCCCTTTGAATTTTTTGGATACGGACATGGCGATGTTATTTATGACGACTCCGTCGACGACAATGCTGCTCCAGACTCGAAAACCGATACCGCAACCGGAATCGTGGATTGTGCTGTTGGAGAAGGTGAGATTTCGGACTCCCGAGATCATCAGCGCGGTTTCGGGAGTCTGGAGATTGCAATTGGTAATCGTAACGTCGCGACTCGTTCCTTGCACAACGATGCAGTCATCTCCGGTGATGATGTCGCAGTCGGAGATCTGAACCTTGGTACAGTTCCAAAGGTTAATTCCGTCCGTATTGGGACCATCCTCCTCGTAGACGCCGTTTCGCATTGTGATCGCGAGAATCGTAACACGATCGCAATTGGTGAGGCCGATATTCCAGTAGGCCCCATAGTTCACATCGATATTTTCCAGAACGACGTTGTCGCATCGAGTGAAACGAAGCATTTCGCGCGTTCGAGGTAGCTTGATCTTGCCGTCGAGCCATTGCTCGAGCCTGCCGTTGTCCCAGAAGAGAGGGCCGTTTCCATTGATCGTCCCCTGGCCGCGGATGACGACGTTCTTGGCATCTTCGGCATAAATGAGGTGTCGGTGTTTCGGGTCATAATCCGCGAGGTTGGCACTGCCCCATATCGTGCAGCCATTTTCCAAATAGAGCGTGATGTTGTCGCGCAAACGGATCGTGCCAGTAAGATAATCCCCGGGAGGGAGGAAGACCGTGCCTCCTCCATCCTCGGCAGCGCGGTCAATGGCCCGCTGAATCGCCTTCGAGTTTAAGGTCG
>MPMC02049101.1_pt1 | contig 10518 bp, 19 predicted proteins | sample 1617281 | NCBI WGS metagenome assembly MPMC02 (sample SAMN05944809, study PRJNA350692) | marine metagenome | biome: marine; feature: ODZ; material: water; isolation source: 100 m water sample filtered on 30 um supor filter | place: Pacific Ocean | collected 2012-04-09 | depth 100m m | reverse complement strand
AGATTCTTGAGAAGGTTTCTGGTAACTTAGGTGTACTTGACGAGAAGTTCTGTGAGAACCTTGCTAACTGGGCAGATATCATTCGTAGAACATACAATGATGGTGGTATAGATGAAGTGATCTCTACACGTAGATTAGTTCATATCATTCGTGCCTTTGTTATCTGGAATGATAGACTTAAAGCGATCAAGGTATGTGTTAATAGATTTGATGAGGAGACTAAGCAGTCATTCTTAGAATTGTATGATAAGATTGATGCAGATGTAACTACTGATGTTGTTGTGGGGGAAGAGTCATGATGTAACCTTCCTTCCTTCCTTCCATCAACATTATTATTTTTTAAAATGACAAAACCAAGAACAACTAAGGTCTCAAACGCACAACTCAAGGTCGCTGTTAAATCATTATCTGCTTGGACAGATAAGGTTGAGAATGGTGAATTTGAACTTGAAACTGGAACCTATCAAGCATTTAAACGTGCTCGCGATCACATTTCATGTGAGGTAGCGAAGCAGAATCGCCGTGAACGGAAGAGGACGATCAATGTTAACATTGTTTCAGATCCAGAACGACAATCTTATTTAAAGAAGCAGTTTGAACAACAGTACGAACAAGAGTACGCTAATGAGTAAACAAGGAGAATGTACATTCATTGGCAGCGTAGTTTCCGTTAAAGGAACAGGCGCTGCCAGGGTTCGTAAGGTTTCAGAAGATATCATTACTGTGATCAACCTTGACGGAAAGAAACAAGAGTGCTATTATGAGGATATTGAATACGTATGCACACCGTGAAGAAGTATAATGAGGATGAAATCCTCAAAGAAGTTTCTGATTATATCAGTAACACGTATAAAGGTCATTATTCTGTAGGAAACGTACAGACTCTTGACCTTATTGATTCTGTGGGTGATGCAGAAGCATTTTGTAGGAGTAATGTTTTAAAGTATGCTTCTCGTTATGACAGAAAAGGAACTGCCCGTAAGGACATTATGAAAATTATTCATTATGGAATGCTTCTACTCCATTTTAATGATAAAACTGCTAAAGCACATCAAAATGAAACAGGATCTACATCATTTACCGTTGATTATGACAAATGAATAAAGTAACACTATCACCAGAGACAGTAAATGTCCTTAAAAATTTTAGTTTAATCAATTCTTCTATTGTCTTTAGGAAAGGCAATACTCTTAGGACAATTAGTAATGCAGAAAATATTCTTGCAAAATACAACGGCGGCGAAAGCTTTCCGTCTGACTTCGCAATATATGATCTTAGTCAGTTCCTTTCAGGTCTCCTTTTGTTTGATAATCCTCAATTGGAATTCACCTCTAACGATTTTGTTACTGTTCGTAGCGGTTCTCAGTCTGTTAAGTATTATTTTAGTGACCCTGAAATTACGCTCAAGTCTGCACCAGAAAAGAATGTAAATTTCCCTGGTGCTGATATGGAATTTTCTTTATCTGCAACTGATATTGTAGCATTGCAGAAAGCATCTGCAATTTATGGTCTTCCTGATCTTACTTTCTATTCTGCGGAAGGATCTGATACTGTTAAATTAATTCTGCGCGACAAGGAGAATGATACCAGCAATACTTATGATATGACTGTGGAAGGTTGTTGTACTGGCACCTATACTCTTGATCTTAAAATTGAGAACATTCGTATTGTCTCCGGTGATTATAAAGTTAAAGTTTCCAAGCATTTAATTTCTGAATGGACTCATCTTAATTGTGATCTGGTATATTATATTGCATTAGAACCATGAGTGAGGAAAAGTATAAACCTACTATAGTTAATGTTTCATTTACTAAGAATGAAAGGGATCTTCTATCAATTCTTGATCAGTTAGTTAAGTATGATTTGGCTACAAGCAGATCTGCTTGGTTAAAGGATCAGATTCGTAGAAGTTTTTATGACCTTAGGGATAAGGGTATTTTAATTGCTGCTGAAGAATGAGTAATGAATTTTTATGGGTTGAAAAATATCGCCCTAAATTGACAAATGAATGTATACTCCCTGAGACTATTAAGGATGTGTTTAGAGGATTCATCTCACAAGGTGAATTACCCAACCTACTTCTTACTGGAACTGCTGGAGTTGGTAAAACAACTATTGCGAAAGCTCTTTGTGAAGAGATAGGCGCATCATACATTTTAATTAATGGATCAGATGAAGGACGTTTTTTGGATACGGTTAGGAACCGTGTGAGGCAGTTTGCTACGACGGTCTCTCTGACCTCTGGAGCGTCCCATAAGGTGGTCATTATTGATGAGGCAGACAACACCACTAATGATGTGCAACTTTCTCTCAGGACTGCTGTGGAGGAGTTTCATGGCAATTGCCGATTCATCTTCACTTGCAACTTCATCAATAAGATCATTGAACCATTGCATTCACGTTGTACGGTTGTTGATTTTAGGATCAAACATCAACAGAAGATGGAGTTGCAGGGTAAGTTTTTTCTGCGTCTGAAAGAGATTTTGGATTCGGAAAAGGTTAAGTATGATGATAAAGTTTTGGCAAAACTTATCGGGCGTTATTATCCTGACTGGCGTAGATTGATTAATGAGTGTCAGCGTTATGCTGCTACTGGATCTATTGATAGTGCCATTCTTGTTGATGTTTCTGATGTTAATCTTGATGGATTGCTATCAGCATTAAAGAATAAAGAGTTTACTACAGTTAAGAATTGGGTAGTTCAGCATATGGATAGTGATCCTACGATGGTTATGCGTAAGGTCTATGACAGTTTGTATGGGGTTTTAAAACCTGCTTATATTCCAGAAGCTGTTCTTGTTATTGCTAAGTATATGAATAGCATTCCTATTGTTCCTGACCAAGAGATTAATTTATTGGCATGCCTAACAGAAATAATGATGAGTTGCGAGTTCAAGTAAATAAAACAACTCCAGATAATGTAAGAGAAGCACATGAAGCATTGTTTCATGCTACAATGAACTTGCCTGCTGCAGCTACACACTGTGGTATGACACAGAAGGAGTTAAAAATGACATTCTTTGAATATCTTAAGTACAATGCCCCAATCTATAAAATCCCTCAAAACCCCACTCCGTTACCCAGGAGGGAAGAGTCGGGCAGTGGTAAAACTATTCCAATTCCTCCCAGACCTTACCCAGGTAAAAGAGTTTAGAGAACCTTTTGTTGGTGGTGGTTCTGTAGCATTAGAAGTAACTAAAAGATATCCAAATATAAACATTTGGGTTAATGATTTATATGGACCCCTGTATAATTTCTGGAAAGAGTTGCAGCATAGTGGTAGAGAGCTTCAGGATGAGTTGTTGGGATTAAAAAAGACTTATTGTAATTCAGATTCTGCTAGATGTTTATTCCAATCAATGAAGGAGGATGTAAATGACAAAGAAAAATCTAACTTTGATCGTGCCGTCGCTTTTTATATCGTTAATAAGTGTAGCTTCAGTGGTCTCACTGAGTCTTCATCATTTTCTTCTCAAGCATCAGAGTCAAACTTCTCCATTAACGGAATTGAGAAACTAGTTAGATATTCTGAGTTAATTGAAAACTGGAAGATTTCTAATAATTCTTATGAGGATCTTTTGACTGATGATAGGTCCACATTTATATACTTAGATCCACCTTATGAGATAAGTTCTAACTTGTATGGTAAGAAAGGTGGAATGCATAAGTATTTTGATCACGACAAGTTTGCTGAGGATTGTGATGATTACGTAGCACCTATGTTAGTTTCTTATAACTCCAGTCAGATTATTAAGGATCGTTTCAAGCAGTGGACAGTTGCTGAATTTGCACACACTTATACCATGAGGAGCGTGGGGTGTTATAATACAGATCAAGCAAGCAGGAAGGAATTAGTCCTTTTTAATTATGAAGTGTGAAGTCAAACTCTATGTCGCTGGAACCGTCTTTACTGAGACAGTACAGGCACGTAACTATCAGGAGGCACGTCAGGTGGCTCTTGCTAGGAATCCTAATGCTAAGGTTGTTGGTGTTACTGCATCTTTTAAGTAGTCTACATACTCCTAATAATCATTGTTGCGAGGAACCTAATTATAAGTTATGAGTGAATTTCAATCTGACATTAAAGATACCCAGTATGACGAAGAAGGTCATGAGTTAGATAAGCATGGGTTTAGGGTTAAGATGTATCCAGATGGATTTGAGTCCGTTCGTAAGTCTGTTGAGAATTGTGAGCAGATGTGTGGGATGGATAGGAAAGTGATGCAAGAATTACTTAAAGGTGAGTGGAATGAATACACTACTTTAGATCATACTGGTAGATCATCTAAAAAAATTGTTATTGAATACGATATCAGGAGCAAAGAACAATGAGACTAGGTGTTATGTGTTCTGGTAATGGATCTAACTTTCAAAACATAGTTACAAATCAATTATGTAGTCATCACGAAGTTGTGTTGATGATACACAATACAAAAGAATGCGGTGCTGTAGTGAGAGCAGCAAAGTATGGAATACCACACGTAAGAGTTGCACATAAAGATGAAGAAGATATGATAAAACTCTTTGAGGTATATCGTGTAGATCTTATAATTCTTGCAGGATATATGAGAGTGATTAATAATCCATTTGCATTTCCTTGTCCTATTATCAATGTGCATCCTTCATTATTACCAAAGTATAAGGGTTTGAATGCTATAAGGAAGGCATTACAATCTGGTGACAAGATAACTGGATGTACAGTTCACTATGTCAACGAAGAGCTTGACGGGGGTGATATAATATGTCAGAGTGAGGTTTCCATTGAACCAAACGATACTCTTGAGAAACTGACCCGTCGTATTCAGTTACAAGAGTATTCAATTTTACCATTAGCTATTGAAATCCATGAAAAGAGCAAAACTTTTGCGTTCAGCACTTGAGAAATCTTGGTTGTATGACGAAGAAGAAATTAAGATGTTGAAAGATCAACTTAAAGATATTAAAAAAGAAAAAGAATTTGAAGTTCATTATCGCAGAACACATTTAGGATTTATGAAGGATTGAATGACATACCAACTGAAAGATTATCTGTACAGTATCAACCAATCCAAGAGAAATATTCTTGATGGTGATAGTATTTCTGAGAAGAGTTACCAACCTTTTATTGTTAATAGGTGTCTCTCTTCGTTTACTGATACTATCTTATATTCCAATGAGATGAACAAGAATCCTCATCTACCAAAGAGGATGCAGTATGACTTTTTTATAAATAGTGTGAAACCAAGGAAGCGTTTTTCTCCTTGGATAAAGAAAGATTCTATTGATTTTCTTGATGTAGTTAAAGGGTATTATGGTTATAATGATGATAAAGCTCTGCAAGCTCTCAGGATTCTCACTAAGGATCAACTGAACCATATTGAAAAAGCATTAAGCAAAGGTGGGAAACATGAGCGGTGATACTGATATCCAGTGGAAGCAGAGTGACATGGTTGAGGTGGTTCTTGGGGAACCCGATGACTTCCTTAAGGTGCGAGAAACTCTTACACGTATAGGTGTTGCTTCTCGTAAAGAACATAAAGTTTATCAATCATGTCACATCCTTCATAAGCAAGGTAAGTATTACATAGTTCATTTTAAGGAATTGTTTGCTCTTGATGGTAAGCATGCAAACTTTTCTTTGAATGATTTACAGAGAAGAAATAGAATCACTCAGTTACTTTCTGATTGGGGTTTGGTTTCTGTTGTAAATCCAGATATAATTAAAGATTTGGCACCACTTAATCAGATTAAAGTTCTCGCTTTTCGTGATAAAGATGAATGGACACTAGAATCTAAGTATAATATTGGTAGAAAGAAGCAGGAAACCGAATAATTTTTTTCGGTTTATACCATAGTTATATCAATGGTTCTGGGATATAAATAGTAATGTGATGCCTTCGGGGTCACATAAACTACAGTCGCTTTTAGGAGGACACAATGGTAAATTTTAAGTGGGAAACCTATACCCCATACATGTTAGGATTTGATGACACATTCAGTAGACTTGAAGCTTTGCACGGAGCAGGAACAACTTATCCACCGTACAACATTATTTCTGGACCTAATAACAGAACCACTTTGGAAGTCGCTCTTGCTGGATTTTCAAGATCGGATATTGAAGTCTCAACAGAAGAGAACCTATTAACAGTATCAGCATACCCAGAAGAACAAGAAGAAGAAAGAAAGTATTCTCATAAAGGAATCGCTTCTAGATCCTTTACAAAGACATGGCAATTGGGTGATGATATTGAAGTTAAGACAGTAGACTATGAAGATGGTTTACTTACAGTGGTACTAGAGAAGTATGTACCAGAGGAGAAGCAGAAGAAGATTTGGTTCTCTGAACGAAATCAGGCGTTGCCTGCCTCATAAATAAATTTTAAATGGGGGGCTTGACGGCCTCCTTTTTTCTTGCTATAATAGTAAAAATGACACAGACTATGACAGACCCCGTTTCTATTGACCATAATGTTCGTATCATCCACTTGATGACAGGCGAGCATGTAATTTGCAACTTCAGTCAGATTAGGGAAGATGATAAGTTTGTAGCTTATCAGATGCTATATCCTTTGACTCTTACATTGACACAAGAAGCAGATCAGAATGAAAGTTATAATGTAGTATATCGCAGATGGAATCCATTCACTCCTTATGAAGATCATCGTGTATCTCCAACTGCTGTTGTTACTGCAATGCCACCTTCGCGAGAAATTTATGATAATTATGTAAGTAAATTGAGAGAGGCAAATGTAGATCTGTCTTTCCTACCAAACAATGGAGAAGACACAGATGGACAACCAACCCAAGAACCTGCAAGTGCTACTACTGAAGGACCAGTGGATACTGGCGAAGGTGGAGGAGATTGAAGGGGTAGAGTTGGGTGATCCTGACTGTATTCTTATAGAACCAATGGCAATTGAGGGTACGAATCTTAAAGATTGGTTGCCTTTTGCTGATAAGAAGGAGACAGTAGTAAGATCTTCTGATATACTAACCTTCTTAGAACCTGGCAAGGATCTACTTGCCAGTTATTATAGTTACAAACCAATTGAGCCTGAAATACTTACTGAATGAAGTTCTATACAAATGTTGAACAGGCAGGAAACCGTCTTCTAGTACGTGGGTACGAAGGCGGTTCTCCTTTTTCTTATAGGGTTCCTTTTAACCCTACACTTTATGTTGCTAGTAAAAATTATTCGGAATGGAAAACTTTAGAAGGTGATTGTGTAGAACCTCTTAGTATGGGTTCTATCAATGAGGCAAAAGATTTTATTAAAAAATATAAGGGTGTAGAAGAATTCCCTATATACGGTAATAGTAGATACTTATATCAATATCTTGCTGAAGAACATCCAGAAGATGAAATCAAATACGATGCATCTAAGATACGGTTGTTTACAATAGATATTGAGACTGCTGCAGAGAATGGGTTTCCGAATATTGAAACAGCAGATCAAGAAATATTAGCGATCAGTATTAAGGATTCTTACACTGGTCGCATTGTTGTCTTTGGAGCTCGTCCATTTGATAACAAGCACGATGATGTAGATTATATGCATTTTCGTACAGAAGAATCTATGCTGAGTGCATTTTTGCATTATTGGAATGAAAATTGTCCTGATGTTATTACGGGTTGGAACATTCAATTGTTTGATATTCCCTATATCGCTAATCGTATTAGTAGGGTACTCGGTGAGAAGTATACTAAGATGCTTAGCCCTTGGAGGCTTGTATCTTGCAGGGAAATTTACATTAGAGGAAGGAAACAGATTGCATATGATTTACCTGGAATTTCTACTCTGGATTATTACGACTTATACAGGAAATTTACTTATTCTAACCAAGAATCGTATCGCTTGGATCACATCTGTTTGGTTGAACTTGGAGCGAGAAAGTTAGATCACTCAGAATTTGATACCTTCAAAGAATTCTATGAAGGCGATTGGCAAAAGTTTATTGATTATAACATCCATGACGTTAGGTTGGTTGATCAACTTGACGACAAGATGAAATTGATTGACCTTGCATACACCATGGCATATGACGCCAAGGTAAATTTTGAGGATATTTTTTCTCAGGTTAAGATGTGGGATAACTACATCTATTGTGAGTTAAATAAACGAAAGATTGCAATTCCTCCTAAAAAGGAGGCGTTAAAAGATTCACAATATGCAGGTGCTTATGTTAAGGAACCGAAAGCAGGAGGATATGATTGGGTTGTTAGTTTTGACCTCAATAGCTTGTACCCTCATCTTATTATGCAGTACAATATCTCGCCCGAAACACTCAGGGAGACTAGACATACCAGCGCAAGTGTTGAGGGGATTTTAAATGGTGTCACTAAGATTGATGGTGATTATGCTGTATGTCCTAATGGTGCTCAGTATCGTAAGGATATACATGGTTTTCTACCAGAAATGATGAAGAAGATGTATGACTCTAGAGTCATCTTCAAGAAGAAAATGATTGAGGCAAAGAAAGCCTACGAAAAAACACCAACTAAGAAGTTGGAAAAAGAGATTGCTAGATGTAATAACATCCAGATGGCAAAAAAGATCTCTTTGAATAGTGCTTATGGTGCTATTGGTAATGAGCACTTTAGATATTTTCGTATTGAAAATGCTGAAGCAATTACTCTTTCTGGTCAACTCTCTATCAGGTGGATAGAGAATAAGATGAATGAGTATCTAAATAAGTTGCTTCAAACAGAAAGGGAAGATTACATCATTGCATCAGATACTGACTCAATTTATCTTAATCTCGGACCTCTTGTTGATAAATTTTTTAGTGGCAAGTCTGGTGATAAGGTTAAAATTGTGGAAATACTTGACAAGATCTGCAAGGATAAATTGGAACCGTTTATTGATTCCTCGTACGAGGCGTTGGCGTCGTATGTGGGAGCGTATGACCAAAAGATGAGTATGAAGCGAGAGAATATTTCTGACAGGGGTATATGGACTGCTAAGAAGAGATACATACTGAATGTGTGGGACTCGGAGGGAGTCAGATATAAAGAACCCAAGATGAAAATCATGGGACTTGAGACTGTTAGATCAGGACACCCACAATATTTTAGGGATAAGTTATATGAAGCTTTCAAGATCATCATCGGCAAAACAAATGATGACCTCATCACTTTTATTGATGAAGTCAAAAGAGAGACAAGAGAACAACCAATTTCTTCAATCGCCTTCCCAAGAGGAGTCAACAATCTGGCAAAATACGCACATCCAGTTACGACCTATGGAGAAGGAACCCCAATCCACGTAAGAGGAGCATTACTATACAATAATTTCATTAAGAAACAGAAGTTACAGCATAAGTATCCATATATTCAGGAAGGTGAGAAGATCAAATACATTTATTTAAGAGAACCAAATCAAACTGGTGAAAATGTTATAGGTTTTTTTGGTGATATTCCTACAGAGATGAAATTAGAAAAATTTATTGACTATAGGTTACAGTTTGGTAAATGTTTTATGGCACCTTTGGAAAAGGTGTTAGACTGCATTGGTTGGGAGCAAAAAAAATCTATCAAGATAGGGAGTTTCTTTGAATGAGTAAAACATTATGGACAGTAACGTATCAGGATGCACAAATGGAAGCACTTGAAGCAGAACAGATCAAGGTTTTTGAAGAGAAGGTAACAGCAAATGCTTATGCTAGGCTCTTGTCACAAGACCATGATTATGTTAGAATGTACGAAAGTGAGGTAAATGAATGGGATCGTTCCTAGATAGTGTAATTAAGGACAGTGGAAATGAATTCGCTAGTATTGTTTCTGATGGTGTTGCCGCAGGTGACGTTACCTCGTTTGTTGATACTGGGTCATACATCTTTAATGCTGTCGTTAGTGGTTCTTTGTTTGGGGGTATTCCTTCCAACAAGGTTACAGCCCTCGCTGGTGAATCAAGCACTGGAAAAACTTTTTTTGCCCTTAGTGTTGTTCGTAGTTTTCTTAGTAATCATCCTACTGGTGGGGTCATTTATTTTGAGTCTGAGTCTGCTTTAAGCAAAGACATGATTGAGACAAGGGGAATTGATTCCAAGCGTATGGTAATCTTCCCTGTTGCTACGATAGAAGAGTTTAGGACACAGGCTGTAAGGATTGTTGACAAGTATATGAAGGAACCAAAGGAGGAGCGTCAACCATTGATGTTTGTTCTTGATTCTCTTGGTATGCTTAGTACATCAAAGGAGATGGAAGACATCTCTAATGATAAGCAGGTTAGGGACATGACCAAATCCCAGTTGATCAAGGGTGCATTCAGGGTATTGACCTTGAAACTAGGACAGGCAGGTATTCCTATGCTTGTCACGAATCACACATATGATGTGATAGGATCCTATGTGCCAATGAAAGAAATGGGCGGTGGTGCAGGACTTAAGTACGCTGCGTCTAGTATAATATTCTTAACCAAATCAAAAGAGAAGGATGGCACAGACCTAGTGGGTAACATCATTAAGTGTGAGGCTAAAAAATCTAGATTATCTAAGGAGGGATCTAAAGTTGCTACCAGATTATTTTTTGACGAACGT
>MPMC02264099.1_pt1 | contig 10522 bp, 8 predicted proteins | sample 1617281 | NCBI WGS metagenome assembly MPMC02 (sample SAMN05944809, study PRJNA350692) | marine metagenome | biome: marine; feature: ODZ; material: water; isolation source: 100 m water sample filtered on 30 um supor filter | place: Pacific Ocean | collected 2012-04-09 | depth 100m m | reverse complement strand
CGACCGCTGCAATGGCGAGCAGCGTCGTGCGGTTGGTGGCCAGATCGGCGACGGTGCCGCTCTGGGTGACCGTCATCCCGGCTGACTGCACGGCCACAGCGCCGAGCGCGAGCAGGGCGGTGGCAACAATGAGCACAACGTCACGCGGGGCCATCTGGCAGGTGATATCGGCCGTGGGGGGGTGGACTCGCCAAGCAAAAAGGGGTCGAGTGCCGCTCTGGGGGGCAGGCCAAGGAGTTGTAGTCGCTCGTTGGTTCCGGAGCGATACCTGCCTCCTCTACCATGTGGGGTCCATGCCTACGCCCACCCCCAACGCCCCGCTGGTCTACCTTGAGACTTTCGGCTGCCAGATGAACGAACTCGACAGCGAACTTGTGAGCGGGCATCTGCACGCGCTGGGATACCGCTTCACCGATGATCGCGATGCAGCCGATATCGTGCTGTTCAATACGTGCTCAGTTCGGGAGCAGGCCGAAAACAAGGTCTTCAGTCGGGTGGGTCGCCTCAAGCAGGAGAAGCAGGCCGGCCGGCGAGTCACGATCGGCCTCTTGGGGTGCCTGGCTGAGCGGGAGGGGGCGAGCCTGCTGAGCCGCCAGCCCGAGATCGACCTGTTGTGCGGTCCGGGCGAACTCGATCGACTGCCGATGCTGCTCGACAACACGATGAAGGAAGAGTTGGTCGACTGGCGGCAGCGGGCGGCGGTGCAGGGATCTCGCTCCCGGCGGTCTGCGACGCTCTCGGCCGCTGAGGACGCTCTTGAATCACTTGATCTCACTCGAGCCTTCGACCCGGATCGTGGCCAGTCTCGTCTTCCCACTGCCTATGTCCGCATTACCCGGGGATGCAACAAGTTCTGCACCTACTGTGTGGTTCCCAATACCCGTGGCGCCGAGGTTCACCGCCCACCCGATGCCATCGTCGATGAGTGCAAGGCCCTTGCCGAGCAAGGCGTGATCGAGGTCACACTGCTCGGGCAGACGGTGAACCACTACGTGTACGTGCACGGTGCCGCGGTCGGGGCGGACGGTCAAGAGCGGCCACAGGTCGGACCGGGCCTGACGGCTTTCGGCAAGTCCGATCGTGGCGCTGCCGGGCGGCGGGTGACGACGTTCGCCCACTTGCTGCGGCGGATTCACGAAGAAGTGCCAAGCATCCTGAGGTTGCGGTTCGTCACGAGTTACCCGCGGGACTTTGGTGATGACATATTGGAGGTCATGCAGCATTCGCCGCGAATCTGTCGCTACCTGCATGTGCCAGCGCAGTCCGGCTCCGATCGCATCTTGAAACTCATGAACCGTGGGTACACGGTGGGCCAGTACCGAGCATTCATCGATCGCGTGCGTGCGCATCTTCCGGACGCAAGCATTGCTGGCGACATCATCGTGGGCTTCCCGACCGAGACCGATGAGGACTTTGAGCAGACCTGCGGCTTGGTGTGGGATCTGCCCTTCAAGAACAATTTCGTCTTCAAGTACTCACCGAGGCCCGGCACGGTGGCGATCGATCGGCATCCCGACGACGTGGATGAGTTGGTCAAACGCCAGCGGATCAATCGGATGCTGGACATCCAGTCCGAGGTGAGCCGGCGGGTGCATGAGGGGGAAATTGGGCGGACCCATGCTATTTTTGTAGAAAAAATGGGTCAGGCGAAGGCATGGGGGGGCAGCCAGGTCGAGTTGGGCTGGGCGGAAGATTCTGTGCAGGTTTCTGGTCGGACATCGGGCGATTTAATCACCGTCTTTGATGTGCCCGGAAAGGACGCTGCGGAGCGATTATTGGGCACAATCGTGCCTGTTGATGTCGTAGGGGCCGCTCCTAGGCTGCTTGTAGGCCGCCTGAGGGAACCAGAAGAGACCTGATGGGGTCTGCCTGGTAGGGGGTATTTGGCCTGTTCGGGTTCTATGAACCATGCGATTTGGTGGGGTTTGATGGATCCGCCCCCCTTTGGGGCCGTAAAAAAGTCGCAGAGACCCGGTTTGTCATCTTGACTGGATCTCGACGGAAGGTATGGTCGGCAGGATAGTTAGATGGCTTTTTGGGCCAGACCCACGATTGGAGTGGGGAAGCGTGGCGATGCCACGAAGGATTAGATGAAGAGAGGTAGAGCGGCCTTCCGGTCTACTTCAGACAACTCAACGATGACGTTCCTTGGTCGGCGCGTGGCCGGCCAATACGATCAAACTCCACGAGAGGCCAACGCCTCAATCCCGAGTGAGGAGTGGGGGACGATCTAGATCTAGTGTTTGGTGGACCTCAAACGAGAAGAGAAAGGTTCTGAAAAATGAACATAAAGCGTACTTCAATATTTGCAGGTGCCATCGGTGGCTTCGCCATCGTTGGTTCCGCAGTGGCCGGCATGAATTACATCTCATATGACCATCATGGCACGGACCTGATCGCCGGCACCTACACCGTTCGCGTGTATGCCGAACTCGATGCAGGCAATCGTCTCGATGCCGTCTATGGCAACGAGGAATTCAACATGACCCTTGACTACCTCGATGGTGCCAGTGCCTATCAGGACGCCCTCGGCGGCCCGACCAGTCAATCCATCAACTCAGCGTTCTTCCCCCTCGCGCCCGATCTGGAGTGGGACTCCTACTTCACCATCGGTGCGCTCCATTCGGACGGCACGCCCTTCGGTAACAACGCCCTCCAGGACATCGGTATCGACTGGGCAACGTGGGATCCCGGACCAGGCGATCTGTTCTGCGACAACGGCACCTTCTTCGTCACGCCTGTCGACCCGCAGGGTGAAGAGCAGGGCGGACGCGTGCTGATCGCTCAGTTCACGACCTTCTCCGGCTCCGGCGCGTACGACATTGCGTTCTCCGCCGGTTTCCAAGGCAAGGATGACGCTGGCGTCACATGGCAGTCTGGCCACAGTGTCCTGATCGCCGTGCCAGCTCCTGGCGCCGTGGCCCTTCTGGGCCTCGCAGGCCTCGCTGGCCGTCGTCGTCGTCGCGCCTGATCGGCTCGATCTTCGACTGAGAATCTCGGAGATGGTCGCTCGGGATTGACCCTCTCCACCAAGAGAACTCCAAACCCGCCGCTGCACCCCCACGCAGCGGCGGGTTTCTTTTTTTGCCCCCGGAGATCATCGTCGTCGGCTGAGAGGGGCGTCCGCCGCCCGTAGGCCTCACCTCAGCCCGCCCCCTGATGGGCGGAGGTTCAGGACGTGAGGACGCATTGCCGGCCTGGCGGTCGACTCACGTCCCTGCTCAATGCTGGGCACCACACCAACTGAGCTGCGCAGGAGCAGCGCCTAGGGCGTTGCCTTCGTTCCTTGCCCGCTCGACTCATCAGGCGGCGAAGCCGCGTGCTTGACTATCTCATGATGGCGCCACGTGTTACCGATAACCGCGAGTCAGGGCAGGTTTGGTGACTGTTGGTCTGCGGTGGTTGGGTTGTGGGGAACTTGCGATTGTGACCAGTGCGGTTGGACATTTTTGGTCGGTCTGACACCGGTGAATTGGCTGTTTTGGGACGGGGCGCAAGAGTTGCCCGACCAAACGGTATCTCTTGAGAAAAACACCATTTCGGGCTTGTACATCGTCTTGACCGGTGGGTTCGGTGAAGTACATTGCCCTCGGAAGCGGAGTGAGTGTCTGCTCTGGCGGTGGATCGGTGGTGCGATCCGGAGCCATGAAGGAACAGCCATTCCACAGGGAGAACCGAACGCCGTGGCCGCCACGCCGTGGATACAGCAACCAGAGTCCGGTCACTGGAAGACCTGACGAGGAGAAGATCAGAAAATGATGAAGACAATTGGCCTTATGGGTGCTGCGTGTACCCTCATCGCAACGGCCGCGGCGTCCGCAGACGTCAGCGGAATTGAAATCGACCACCTTGGCAACATGGGGTACGGCGAAACGTACCGCGTGTACGCAGTTGTGGGCGATGGAGAGCGGATTGACGCCGTCTTTGGGAACGCTGTTGGCCCCCTGTCGATCGATACCGCCGCTGGCATGTCGTTCTACCAGAACGGCTACGGTGGTAACACCAGTATGGCGATCAACAGTGGGTTCTTCGCGATGGTCCCCTCGCTTGAGTGGGACAGCTACGTGACCATCGGTGCGCTCTACGTGGATGGCACGCCCTTCGGCAGCAACGCCCTGATGGACATCGGCATCGACTGGACCTCCTTTGAAGGCGGTGGATCGATCGATACCGCCAATGGTTCATGGTTCGTCACTCCAGTCGATCCCCAAGGTGGTGAAATCGACAATCGTGTGCTGGTCGCTCAGTTCACGGTCATCGGTGGCACCGGCAACGGGTATGAAGACATCGTTGGCTGCATGAGTTTCCAGGGGAAGGACATCGACGGCAATACGTTCCAGAATCTGAACGTTTGCATTGCAGTTCCTGCGCCTGGTGCCTTGGCCCTCATCGGCTTCGCCGGCATCGTTGGACGCCGTCGCCGACGCTGATGTGATCTTTCGTGAGAACTTCGCGGTTCTCAAGTGATTCACGCTTCGTGTAATACTCAGACGCCCCCTCGCAGTTCACTGCGAGGGGGTGTTTATTTGCGGACGAAGCGAGCACGCGCCGCTCCTGCGCTCCTGTTCTACTGCGCTTCTTCAGTCCCATCCCGCAACGGATCCAACAACGCCCCCCAACCCTTGTGCCGCCCAACCGAAGATCCATAGATCGGTTGGCGAACCTGATCACTGCTCAGCGTCAGTACCGTGCGGCCACTCTCCCAGAACCGCAGGCACCGTTCATCAAATGACAGCCCGCAAAACTCCAGAATCCGTCGGGTCTGTCCCTCCAGATCGGCCACCAATTCCTCATAGCTGACTTTGAGAATTGGATACGTCAGCACGTCGTCCCAGTGCTCCATCAGATCTTGCGCAAGCCGCCACGACTGGCCGATCGACTTCAGATCCGAGGCGAAGGCGTTGGTTCCTGGCGGCAGTTTCTGCGTCCAGATCGAGAGCCCCAGATCCAGGGGATCGCGGGTGCAGTGAATGATTCTTGCTTTGGGAAAGAGCAACGAGATCAAGCCGATGTGAATGAGATTGCCGAGCTGCTTGTCAACGACTTTGCTGCCCTTCGGGGCTCGCACTTCCAGATCGGCCAGATAGGCTTCTGCGATCTCGGTGAGCCCACGCTCATTCGTTTCCTGCAGCAGGTCGGGCCATGGAAGCGTTGTCCCGAGCCGCTCGGGCATCTCCATGATGAGCTGGCCAAGGGTCTCAATCTCGCCAACCCCAGCCGCGTCCGGATGGGCGTCGATGATCTGCTCGACCAAGGTTGATCCGCAACGTGGTAATCCCACAACGAAAACGGGCCGATCGCTCTGGCATTCCGATCGAGGCAGGGTCGGCATCGCCTCGGTGGAGAAAGCGTCCATGAGCGTGTCGTTTCGACGTTGATCGATGTCTTCGGTCCACCCTCCAGTTGAAAGCGTGTTGGCGTGAGTGAACGCCTCAAATGCCTCGTCATAGCGTTTCGCTCGCTCACAGGCCTGTCCCAAGCCGAACCACAGTCCCCGCTGCACATCGTTGGTCGCCTTCGTGGCGGGCAGATGCCGCTGCGCAACGGCGATGGCTTCTTCGTAGTCGCCCTGCCGCGTCAATGCTCGCAGCCGTGGAATGGCAGTGATCGGCGTGTCCGGCGCACGCTCGATCGACGCGATGGCCCGGTCCATCTTGCCCATTCGAAGGTACGTTTCCGCTTTGCCTGCATGGGCCGCGTCGTAGTCGCCGTGGATCTTCAGGGCTTGGTCGTAGCGTCCGATCGCTTCGCGGAGCCTTCCTGCCGTTGTGAGTACTTCGGCCAGCAAGGCGTGGTAGTCGGCGCGTTTGCGATCACCACGAAGCGCCTGCATCAGGAGGGACTCCGCTTCGTCGAGCCGCCGCAGCATCAAGGCGATCTGGGCGAGCAGGGCGAGGGCCTCGTGGTCGTTTGGCCGTGCTGCGACGTGCTCCCGCAGCAGTTCTTCGGCCTGCCCGATATGGCCTGCCCGCATCAGCGACTGAGCATGATCCCGAAGGGCGCGGTCTTCGTGCGAGCCCACCCGTCTAGCCCTTGACAAGTTCGGCGTTGGTGGGGAATCGCTCGAGTGCTCGGAGCAACTGCTCGATTTGGGTTGCCGGCTTCATGTTCAGCAGCCGCCGCCGAAGGGCGGTGATGGTCTTGAACTCGGCCGGGTCGAGCAGCAGATCTTCCTTGCGAGTGCCGGAGGCGGCGAGATTGATCGCGGGGAAGAGCCGCAGATCGGAAATCGAGCGATCGAGGATCAATTCCATATTGCCGGTGCCTTTGAATTCCTCAAAGATCACCTGATCGGCCTTGGAGCCGGTGTCCACAAGGCACGAGGCGATGATGGTGAGCGACCCGCCTTCTTCGGCGTTTCTCGCCGCGCCGAACATTTGCTTGGGAATCTCAAGTGCCCGCGAGTCGAGTCCACCGCTCATCGTCCGGCCGCTGCTGCCGTGGCTGCGGGAGTTATTGAAAGCCCGCCCGAGTCTCGTGAGCGAGTCGAGCAGAACGACCACATCGCGGCCCGCTTCGAGCATCCGCCGGGCGCGATCGATGGCGGTCTGCCCGAGTGTGATGTGCCGTTCGATGTCCTCGTCGTTGGACGAAGCAAGTACCTCGGCCGGCACGTTGCGGCGGAAGTCGGTGACCTCCTCCGGCCGCTCGTCGATTAGCAGGGCCACGACCTCGACATCCGGATGGTTGTGGGTGATGCCTGCGGCGATGTTCTGGAGTAGTACCGTCTTGCCAGCCTTTGGAGGGGCGACGATCAGGCCACGGGTGCCGTATCCGATCGGGCAGAACAAATCGATCAGTCTGCACGCGGCCGGACAGCCCGGATACTCAAGCGACAACCTCGGCTGGGGATCGATGGGCGTCAGTTCTTCAAAAGGCTTCCGCCCCTGCCATGCTTCAGGCTGCAGCCCTTCGATTTCCACGATTGACTCGACCACCGGCCGCGGTCCGCGTCGCGGCTTGCCGGAACGGCGTTTGGGTCGCTTCTGGATGATGTTGGCGGTGATCCGCTGGCCCGGTCGCAGATCATATTCCGCAGCGACATCCGGCGGGACGAGTGGATCGTTGACGTCAGTCACGATGCCGTTGTCGAACTGCCTGAGTTTGCACTCATGCGGCGAGTGCCAATCGAGGATCCCTGTGCAGGTTTCTGACATGGTTGTTCGAGCGACGGTGGCCTCGCCGGGTGGGTCGGATCTCTTTGGATGACCGGGAGGCCTCTACCGAAGCTGCGGTCAGTATATCACCCCTACCGAGCCGCCATCACCGCGGCGAGTTCGCCAGCGAGTCGGGCGTTGGCAAGAAGCAGGTCGATGTTGGCTCGAAGCGTGGCACCGCAGCTCACAGTGGCCATGGCGCTCAGCAGGGCGGGTGTTCTGGCTGGGCCGCCGGCCTCGACGATGCGTTCGGCCTCGGCTGCAGCCGCGTCCACATCCGCTACAGGCATGGCCGTTTCGGGCGGTGGTGACTGACACAGGAGCAGCCCGCCGCTTCCGGGCAGACTCCAGTGAGCGTGGGCGACGGCACCGGCGTCCGATGCCGATTCCACCCGGTGGACCGCCGGCGAGCCAGCCGAGGGTGGACACTGAAACCCGGGCATTCGATCGAGGCGGTATCCGAGCACCGGCACGCCCATCGCCTCGAGCACCTCGCATGTGGACTGGGCATCGATGATGGACTTGGCTCCCGCGCAGACGACGCACACCTGCTGCCGGGCCAGTTCACCCAGATCCGCCGACACATCCAATCTCGCAGGCCAACCCGCGTGAACGCCGCCGATGCCGCCCGTAGCGAAGATGCGCGGCTGGGGGAGACCGGCGGCTGCTACCGCCGCGCTGAGCCGCAGCGTTCCCGATACGGTGGTTCCCGCCGAGCATCCGGTGGCCAGCACTGCGGCCATCGTGGCGGTCGATGCCTTGCCGGCAGAACGATCGTCTGCAAGAGATTCCAGTTCATCGTCCGACAAGCCGACTCGCGGCGTGCCGCTGAGAACCGCGGTCACAGCCGGAACGCAGCCGGCCGCCCGAATCGCCTCCATCATGCCCCGCATGGTGGCGAGGTGAACCGGGAGGCTGCGGTCGATGGTGGTGGGGCAGTCCCCGTGGGCCTTTTGCCAGACTTCACACGGCAGGCCACAGGTCAGCACCGCTGTTTCCAGCAGCACGACACCGCGATTGCCGTGAAGTGCATCGACAACCTCCTCGTGTATGTGCAGCGGGTCGCTCACCGCCGGCGGCCGCGAAGACGTCCACCCATCCGTTTCTTCGGCAGACTGCTCGGCACGATGCCACCCGGGAAACGGTCGGTGTCCTCGGCCAGTTCCTTGCTCGGCGCCTCTGAGATGGTGCGGCCGAGGTTCTTTCGGTTCTCTTCCCGCTCTCGGTCCAGTTCGGCGCGTTTGGCTCGCACGTTACGGGGCTCTGGGCCGGGTTCGAAGTCCTTGAAGTGCAGTTCGTCGATTTCGACGTTGGTCAATCGCTCTACGTTCTGAAGCAGAGCACCCTGTTCCGGCTGCACGAACAGGATGGCTCGTCCGCTTCGCCCTGTTCTGGCGGTGCGCCCGATGCGGTGTACGTAGACCTCGGGGTCATCGGGGATGTCATAGTTGAAGACATGCGTGATGCCGTCGACATCGATGCCGCGGGCCGCGACGTCCGAAGCGACGACCACGTGCAGGTCGCCATTGCGAAGCTGCTCCATCACGCGGTTGCGTTTGCTCTGGTGCATGTCGGCATGCAGGGCCTGGGCGTTGATGTCCCTCTTTCGGAGATCGTCAGCCACCTTGTCAACAGTGATTTTGGTGCGGCAGAAGACCAGCGCGAGTCCAGGATTTTCTTCCTTGATGATGTGCCTGAGCAATCGCCGTTTGTCCCATGCCTGCACGGTTACGAAGGACTGTCGCACCTGCGATACGGTGAGGCTCTTCTTGTCGACCGTCGAGAGGTTCACCGGATTGTGCATGTACTTTCGGGCAAGTCGTTCGATCTCGCCCGAGATCGTCGCCGAGACGAAGATCGTCTGGTGGCGGTGTTTCATGGCGCCGAGGATCTTGCGAATGTCCTCACGGAAGCCGATGTCGAGCATCCGGTCGACCTCGTCGAGCACGGCGATCTTGACCTTGTTGTACGGCAGGAGCCCGCGGTTGTTCATGTCCATGACCCGCCCGGGCGTCCCGACGATGATCTCGGGATTCCGCTGGAGCCGCTTGGCCTGAATTTCGACCTTCTGTCCGCCGTAGACCGCCAACTTGTGCAGGCCGGTGTTCTTGCCGAGGACATCCATCTCTCGGGCGACCTGAATCGCCAGTTCGCGGGTCGGGACGAGGCACAGGGCCCCGAAGGCATCGCCCGGCTTGAGCAGGTGCAGGATGGGAAGCCCGAAGGCCGCCGTCTTGCCCGTTCCGGTTCGTGACTGGCCCATGACGTCCTTGCCCGCGATGGCCAGTGGAATCAACTCGGCCTGCACGTGGGTCGGATGCTCGAAGCCTACTTCCTCGATGCCCGAGAGCACATCTGGGCGGAGGCCAAGATCACCAAAGACCTGTTTGGTGTCGAAAATGTCGCTCATATGGGTCGTGCCATTCGCCCGGGGGTTGCATTCGGAATGTCGGTCCGTCCGTATGACGGAGCCGCTCAGCCTGCTGCGACTCATGGTAGGATCGAACGTAAGTCGATACAACCTCCGGACAGGCCCGCACGGATGCATTCGGACAGCCTTTTTCATGTTGATCTCGCCGCCATCGCCCGCAACGCGGCGGCGTTCTCGCGTCTGGTCGGACCCCCGACCGTGTGCTGCGGCGTGGTCAAATCCGATGCATACGGACTCGGTGCTCGCCCGGTGGCCGAGACGCTGACCCAAGCGGGGATGTCGCTGGTGGCCGTCTTTCGCGTGGAGGAAGCGTTGGATCTCCTGAGTTCACCGCTGGGCCGACCAGTGCTCATTCTCGGCGCGGTCCGCTCGCTCTGCCCCATGCACCCGCTGATGCCCTCGCTTGCTTCTGGGGATGTGCAGTTGGTCGTGCACGATCTGTCGCAGTTGAAGGAGATTGGTGCCGTGGCCACGTCGTTGCCCGGACCGATTCAGGTGCACGTGATGGTCGACGCTGGGATGCGCCGCGGGGGGTGCCCGCCGAGTGAAGCACCGCAGCTCGTCGAGGCGGCCATGCAGATGCCGGGCATCGGGCTGGCCGGGCTGATGACGCACTTCACATCGGCTGGAACGGACGCCGCTGCAACGCGGGCGGAGCAGGCGGTGTTCTCTGAGATCGTGGACCGCATCGGTCGATTGCCGGAAGGATGCCGCGTGCATGCCGCTGCGACAGCGGCCACCGTGCGGGACCCGGCCTACCACCAAGGGATGGTGCGAATCGGGCTTGGATGGGTCGGATGCATACCGGGCGACGAAGCACTCTCCGCCGCGTTTGGCTCGCAACTCAGCCCGGCCGTTCGGTGGCGGAGCAGCCTGCGCCACGTACACCATGTGCAGGAAGGGCACGCCATCGGGTACGGACAGCGGTGGCGGG
>MPMC02081109.1_pt1 | contig 10533 bp, 7 predicted proteins | sample 1617281 | NCBI WGS metagenome assembly MPMC02 (sample SAMN05944809, study PRJNA350692) | marine metagenome | biome: marine; feature: ODZ; material: water; isolation source: 100 m water sample filtered on 30 um supor filter | place: Pacific Ocean | collected 2012-04-09 | depth 100m m | reverse complement strand
TGTTGGTATAGCATCAGCGACAACCAATAATCAGGGTACATATCCTCGTGCTTCTGGTGCTAACACATCAGGTGGTGCTGACTACGCATATAATACTGCTCTTCCAATAACAGCAACCACTGGAACTACCATAACAATTAATATTAATGGTGGACAGGGTGCTATTAGTAATCTTGATATACACACATTTGTTAGTGCAACTGCTGGTGCAGTAGTTTCTGGTGGTAATTATGCACATACATTTGTATCTGCTACTGCTGGTGCAGTAACAAGTGCCACTGCAGGTGGTAGAGTAGATTGTGAAGATGATATTGAGGATGTAATTGAAGCAATTGCTTATAACGTTGCATTCGGTTCAAACAATAAAACATGGGATGCTGCTAACCTTTATGTTAACGGTGGTGCTCTACAACACTTAGTTGGTGAAGAAACTGAGTCCATTTACGCTTTCAACCAAGCAAGAAATATTGCGTTGGAAGTTATTACTAACGTAAGTGTTACTGTTCAGGCTGGTGATACTAACCTAACTCAGGTTAAAGATTTAACGATTACCGCTGACCCTGCTACTAGTTCTAACACTGACGCAGCATCTTGTGCAAACGTAAGATCTGCTATTACTACACTATTTGCTCTGGTTACTGATACCATCACTACTCCATCCAGTCTTGCTGGTGTAGCAAGAACAAGTCCTGCTGTTGCTCCTTCCACTGAAGATTACATTCAGAGAATTGAAGAAAACAGAATTGTTGGTTCTCTTGCACAAGCATCTACTGCTGATACAGTTGCATCTGCATCTCCTTATATCTTCAACGTATCTCTCCGTTCCGTCTTTGGAATGAATGGTTTGCACGCTGATGGTTCCCGTGCAACTGGATTCAAGTCGATGGTTCTTGCCCAGTTCACTGGTATTGGTTTACAGAAAGATAACCGCGCCTTTATTGGTTCAAACACCTCTCAAGGTATTGTACAGACAAACGCAGAAGGTAATGAGTATAGAATTGATCCAGATTCTGCTTACAGAGATGACTGGAGACACTTCCACATCAAGGCATCCAATGATGGATTCCTTCAGGTAGTTTCTGTCTTTGCTGTTGGTAATGCAGATCACTTCCTTGCTGAGTCTGGTGGTGATATGTCTATCACGAACTCTAACTCCAACTTCGGTAACGTTGCTCTGAAGTCAGTTTCTCATAGACCTCAATCGTATACTCAGGATTCTGGTGGTTTCATCGTTGGTGTTGCTCCACCAAGAGGTATTGATTCTACCAAAGATACTCTCATCAGTATGGCTGAAATTGATGTCGGTCAAACTGTATCTGGTTATAATGCACTTTCCAACGCTAACAAAGGTAATTTTAAGAAAATTTACATTAAAATTGGTGGAAAGAGTGAAATTAAAGAATCTGAAATTCCAGAATTCTACACAACTGACTCTAGTGACAATGTTACTAAAGCAGAACTACTTGTAAGTGGTATTGACTACAACCTTGGTAAGAGAAACTATTCTGATAGTACTCCAGAAGCAGTTTATGCTTTCCTACCTGCAACTCCAACAGATGCTACATCACAGTTGTTTGGTGCAAGACTAAGGACAAGAGATGCTTCTATTGACCCTGCAAATTCTCAAAACGGTACTGCTACTAAAAATAATGTTCGTTCTTTCTACGCTTGGGAATATTCTCAAACTGTAAGTGGTGATGATCTTGGTCGTGTATGTCTACTAGTTGATGATGGTCGTGCCGCTGGTTCTTCCAATATTACTGGTATTCCTCAAACGTTTAGTGTAACTCAGGGTGGTCCAAACCAGTATCAAGATATTCTGACTACATCCACTATTTTAGTTGACGCTAAAGTTTCCAATTCCAGTGGTGTTGATGTTGCTAACCCAACGCAATCATCTCCAATTAAAGTTCAGGTTACTGTTGATGGTACTTCCAAACAGATTACTGCAGTAAACATTTATAATCCTAATGGTAACAACCTTGAAGCAGGTTCTAATTTCGCTGTTAACGATTACCTGAGACTTATTGATGGTGTTGGTACTGGACTTGGAACTAGAACTGGTGCTAGTATTCCAGTTATTCAAGTTGGTACTATTACCTCTGAAACTGGTGTATCATTTGCTGCTGGTAACATTAAACCAATTGGTTACATTCCATTCTCCTCTATTGGTACTAGATACTACCCTCTCATCGAGGATACTGCACTCACATCACAATCTGCACCTTATCTGTCACTACTCAGGAGACTGACACAGAGAGTTGATACAAACGGTGATAACCAAACATCTGATGGTGGTTCTGACAACTTTGAATTTACTGCAGATACTACTGTAAATGTTTACATCAAACGCCTTACCGATAATAGAGCATCGTTTGGTAATGGTGAACTTGTTTGGAGAGCAATCTATAAGATGCCAAAAGGTACTAGTGGTTCACAAGAACTCAGACCACCAGAGGCAAGATTTACTATTCAACTTAGAGATAACGCCGCTACATATCCATTCACATATGATGGATCTAACAGCTTCCCTAGATCATACTATATCTACAGAGTAGAACCACTAATTGAATATCAATATACTCAAAGAGATGGTTACTATCTGCTAACGATGTTAGATGGTAATATCTACACCAAGAACGATAACACCACATTCGGTAATACTATTGAATTTGGTCAACAGACAACATCTGGTAGTGGTTATACGGTTGCTGATACTACAATCACTGGATTTGGTATCTCGCAAAACATTAATTATCTCTATCCAGAGACTGACTTGGATAATCCAAAGTGGAATCCACGTCCAGCCCTCTCTAAGTATAGAGATGATGTTGGCAACAGTCTACCAGTTGATGATAGTCTTGCAACACATGGTTATGACAGGATTACTCAATACTCAATCACTTCTGAGGGTATGAGAGGATTCTTGAATAATGTACTTGGTGGTGGATCTATCACAGCAAACCTTACCAATGAATTAAATCTTACCACATACTTCGGTGCATCTAGTGTTTCTGAAACTAAGATGATCGAACCTTACACTGTTGCTAATGATAATGTTTACGGTAAAGATAAGGCAGTTGTTACGGAGTTTGCAAGTAACATTCCTCAATTCAGTGATAGAAATATCCTGTTTGGTAATAACATCACTTCAAGTGCAACTGCTGGTGTTCCAGTAAACCTACACAGACCTTCTATTCTCCGTGCCTCTGGTCACACTTGGGAATATGTCGGTTATGGTCCTGGTAACTACTCAACTGGTCTGCCAAGATTCCAAACTAAAGTTCTCTCGCTACAACAGCAAGTTAACTCACAACAAATCGAATCTTCGGGTGGTTTCGTTGCTTCCTCTGGTACAAACTCTAACGGTGACTTCTTCATCGGTAACCAAGTTATTGATACTAAGGGTAATCAATCAAGTACTCTTAACTTCCCTAAAGTTAAGTCATCTGCTGAAAATAAACTGATTGACTTTGACGATATCGGTTCTCTGTCTTCTAACTCTTCTGCTTCTTCGTTTAATCCATCTTCCTTCAGTAACGCACTGACTGAATCTCTTGCAAGTCTGCAACAAGCACAACAAAACAGCTTCAAGACTGCAAACCTTAGTGCAGATAGTGCTACAATTGGAACACTGAAGATTACATCTTCACTTGAAATTGCATCAACTGTATTCCAAACTCCTGGTAACTATCCTGCTTCCTCTCAAACTACTATTGGTTTCTCACAGAGGGCACAACAGGATTGGTTCGACCTAGATAAGACTTCTAATGACTGGACTGCACAAGCAGACAGATACATTTCACCTAAAGACCTTGGTGATTGGGCAAACAAAAACGCCTTTATCACCACTGTCCCTGCTGATTGGCCACTTGCACTTGCAGATATTCCCTTGCCTGCATCCTTTACGGTCAATCATGCAGGTAATGTTACCGATACTGCTTCGTTAATTATATCTTCTAACTTTAATATGGTCCCACTGGGAAGTATCACTGATTCTGGATCGGTGCCACCAAGATGGTATGATGCAGCTACGGGCGTTACTAAATTGGTAATGGGTTCGATCACGAATCTCGCCAATTACAACGGTAGAAGTGGTGCAATTTATGTTACATATCCATCTGAAGTAAAACTTGGTTCTATCTTACCTGAAAATGTTTGGGAACCTGTAGATCTAAACTGGAGAAGTCTGGATGATATAACTGGACAACCAGTTACTTATCTGAAAGGAACCATCTTCTTGATTACCTACTATATAAATGGTGGTAAGATGATTTATGTTACCAACGTTATTAGTTGAGGGAATTAAAGAATGTCAACGGATTTAGGTTTTTGGACCAAAGTTAAAAAGACCGTTACTGGAGGACAATCTGGTAACGCTCTTAAAGTAGATGCAATTTTTGCTACCGATGACTCTGGTAGCATGAATTCATACCTCGCATGGGAGGATGATCCAGCCGCAGTTGATGCATTTAATAAAGCATTGTCTGCATCTGGTATCGGCGCACAAAATATAGAGATTTTAGATAGTAATAATTCTAATAGAATTTCTAGAACATATTTTTCAAATTATAAACAGCAAGTTGTTTCTAACCTTCTTTTGGTTAGAACCAGTGAAAATTTATCTAGTGCTTCTATTGCACTAGGTGCCTCTTTTACTGTTAAAAGGGGTGGTACTGTAGTTGGTACTGCTGGTGATTATAAAATTTATGCCTGGGATAGAAGAGAAGATTTTTATGACAGTACGAAAATATATAATGAACTAATTTTCCAGGGATCAAATAATCAAGGTGCTGGTATTCTTGCTAATGTTCTTGTAGGTGATACTCTTGAAGACGCCAGTTCTAATGGTTATGGTACAGTTACTGAAGTTATTCAGTTGAATAATCCATATCTATATTATGTTGAAGGAGATTTGCGTCTTAGATATTTCTGGGCAAAAAGAGCTGGTCCAACTGGTTCATATGTAAAGAACTCTTCTAATGGTGGTGGTACTGGTGCAAACTCTGAGGATGCATTTGGTATTATTCATAACACAATTGGAAGAAATCTTAACTGTAGTACTAATCAAAACGGTCAACAAAATTGTGATGACTTTAAACCACAAGCATCATCAAAACTAGTATTTGTTGCAAATACTAATGAACATGATACTGCAATGCCGTTTAGTTTAGATAGTACTAGAGATTTATTGTTGAATTACAACGGTGTATATGTTGGTAATATTGGTGGGTACGGTCCAGATTATGGACCTGGTATTTTCCCACATATTAGAAATGCTGCAGATTATAACGGTGGTACAAATGGTGTAAGTGCTGCAGATCCAAGAGGATTCCAACCAATTGATGATTATGTTTCTGATGTTGTTGTAGAGAGTATTACTCCCATCGAGTCTCTTGATGGTATTCCTATTGGATGGTATCGTGGGGTCGAATTTGAAATTAAAGATGTAGAAAGTACAAATTCTAGTGCTGCAATTCAAGCAAGAACTAGACCAAAAGTAAGACTTGATATTAGAGTTGATTTACCATCAGGTGAATCAAATAAAACAATTACTGTTTTGAAAGTTGTTTTCCCTGGATTTGGATTTGTTGTTGGTGATACTATCACACCACCATCATCCAATACAACAACATTTGGTGCCTTGCATGATAAATTAGTATTGAAAATTGCAAGAGTAAGAGATATCTATTATGGTAGTGCATCCAAGAGACTTTTCTCTGGTATATATACCCAAGACTATAATCGTATGGTCTTTTTGAATAGAGTTGGTCGTCCAGCAGCATTCACTATTGTTTCTGGTGGTACTGGTTATACTGCAACTACAAATACTACTACTGTATATCCTTTCGATGCTGCATCTGGATTTAATAATGCGGGTGATGGACTAAATGCAACTGTTGATTTAACTGTCAGTAGTGGTGTTGTAACCGCAGCTGCATTGAATACAAATGGTAATAATCTTTACAATGATGGAGATCGTTTAATTGTTGCTAATCCAAATGCTGGTGAAGTTCTTACATTAGATGCAGGTAGTCTAGTTGGTGGTACTGGTTATGCAAACGGAACAGCTGTTGGTACTGGAAACCTTAGTGATCTTGCTGATGGTCTGGGTGCTACAGTTGATATTACTACTAGTGGTGGTGCAATTACTGCCGTTACACTGGATACTGGTGGTCTTAAGTATAGAGCAGGTGATGTTCTAAAGATTGCTGGTGGTAATGGTGATGGTAGAATTACGGTTGCAACTGTTAAAGAAGATTGTATTATTCAAGTTAATGGTTTAACTAATGTACCTACAGATTCAAATGGATTTGACTCACCTAGAGAAAGAGCATATCTAGTTAAAGATCTTAACCTTATCACTAGAAACAATGATCCACCAACAGGATCTGTTCCTCAAACTGGTGGTGTTGTAACTAATGCTGCAAATCAGTTTACAGTATCTGCAACTGCTGGATCTAACGTTTTAACTGTAACTGGTGCTGGAACAGGTGCTAGCATTAACAATATTGTTATTGGTAATGAAATTTGGAATAATGCAAATACTACCAATAATGGCAGTAAGGGTGGTAATAACCCAATGACACTAAACCCGACAGTTCCATGGGATGTAAAAGTAGTTGCAAAAACTGGTTCTGGTAGTTCTGGCACTGTTACTATGGATGCTGCTGCAAATGCAACAGCATCTGTTACTGTTTATATCGGTACTAGACGAGCATCTTCTCCTGGTTGGAGATGGGATCACACTACTCTCGCAAGAGAAACTGGTGGTGCCATTTACTTCCAAGTCGGACCTTTTAATATTGGTAATACTACTATTGGTAATGCTCCACTTGGTATTGCTTATTGGGACACCAGTGGTGGAATCAATACTTATGGTACTCATGCTTGGGAAACTGTTGCTATTTTTGGTAGTCTTGGTGCTACAACCCCTGACTATAGAATTCAGTTCGGTAGATCTATTGGTACGACAGTAGGTGAATATCTATTCAAGACTGCTTGATAAATAGATAAAATAGTATTTTCGGAATATGGCAACCACACTTAAGCCAAAAAGAAAATTTACGACTGGTGCTCCCGCTCTATCCGATTTGGAAAGAGGGGAGATCGCCGTAAATACTGCAGATCAAAAGATCTATATGAGAGATGAGTCTGGTGGTGCAACACCAGCTAATGATCAAGTTGTAACTGTCGGTGGATTTAGTGCAGTCAATGCAACTATTGATGATGCAATCGTTATGGCAATTGCCCTAGGATAAGTAAATGGCAAATACATTTAAAAGTTATACAAAATCAGACATTGGTACTTCGACTACTGATGCTTACACCGTGCCTGGTGCAACAACAACGGTATGCATCGGTATTAATGTCGCCAATAAAACTGGTGATCAAATTTTTGTTGATATTTTAGTTGACAAATCATCTGGTTCTGCAGATGACATTTATTTGATTCGTAATATGCCCCTACCTAATGGTGCATCTTATGAATTTATTGCTGGTAGTAAACTAGTTTTAGAAACTGGTGATAAAATTCAAATAAAATCAACATTAGCAACAAGTGTAGATTGTTTAGTATCAGTACTGGAGCAGACTTAATATGGGATATCAAGGACGCTACTTACAATCTAATCAAACATACAACAACTCTGATGTTAGAGTTCTTGATACCTTTAACACTTCATTTGATGGTTCGACAACAACCTTTAATCTCACAGAGAATGGTTCTGTTTATAGAACATTAAATGCAGAATCAATTTTTGTTAAACTTGGTGGTATTATTCAAACACCAAGAGTTGATTACACTATTAATAATTCTGCTGGTCAGTCTCAGATTACCTTCACAACTGCACCGCAAAATGGTCTTGACTGTGAGATCAGAGTAATTCTGGGTGCTAAAGGTAGACCACAGATCTTAACCGATGATATTGACCTTGCGGCACCATCTAACCCTGGAGTCCCCTCAGAAGGTCAGTTGTACTACAATACAACAGAAGACGAACTTAGGGTCTACAACGGTACTGAGTGGGATACAGCTGGGGGAGGCGGTGCATCTAAAGTCTATTCCAAGACTGTATTCGGATATCAGAATGTAGTTAACTCAAATATTACTATTGCGTCTCCATACAATACTGGTGTAATTTACACTCATGAAGATGTTACTGTTGACATCGAGAATGGTGTACAGGTTGATGTAGATGATGATTGCATTTTATTGGTAATTGATATCTAATGACTTTACCAATCGATTTTATTGATAATGTTTTTAAGAACGTTCAGAAGCAAATTATTTCTTCTAACATTAATATTACATCACCGATCAAAGTTGGTGTAGTTAGAAGTGTATCTGATCTAACTGTTGACATCGAGAATGGTGTACAGGTTGATGTAGATGACGGTTGTGTCTTCATTATCAAAGATCTATAAATAAAAGAAAAACTAATTGGCGTAAATTATGTCCACACTCAGAGTAGACAATATTAAATCGAGGACTGGTACAACAGTTACGATTCCTTCTAGTCATACACTTGCGGTCACTGGTAATCAGACTGTTGCTGGTAATCAGACTGTTACTGGTTCTTTGTCTGTAAGTGGTGGTGGTACGTTTAGTACTAGTGGAGATATCACAACGACTGGTGATATTAACGGTGCGAACTTAGTCTTGTCTGGCGATTTGACCGTTAACGGTATAACCACAACAGTTAATAGCACGACAGTTACTGTTGATGATAAGAATCTTGAATTAGGTTCTGTTGCATCTCCAACAAATGTTACAGCAAATGGTGGTGGTATTACACTGAAGTCTGCTTCTGACCGTACTATTCTTTGGGATAGTACTTCTTTGAACTGGGAGATGACTCCTGGTATCACAGTAAAGCATACTGCAGAACATATGCTTACTATTGTAGGTAACCAAACCAATATTGGTTATGATTATAATACTGCAAGTGCTAATATATTCTTTTCTCAACACGAAAATGCTAACTTTGGATTTGTCGTAACTAATCTTCCAACTACAGAAGATAGAGTATATAACTTTGTATTCATTGTTAATCCTAGTACTGGTGGTGGTTATCCAAATACCTTATCAATTAATGGTGTTACTACAACTATTAGATGGTCTGGTGGATCTGATCCAACACCAACAACTGGTGGCACTGAAGATGTTTATACTCTTATGATTGTAAGACGCGGAACTGATGGTGGTAATACCTCTGCTGACTGGTATGCATTTGGTTTTGCTTCATTAGCTCACGCTTGATAGGAGGTTATTATGAGTCCATTTTTAAGTTTAGCAACTACATTTACTGGTAACATCTCTAGCGCTGAGGCCCAAGGTTCTGGTTCTGGTGGTGACAGTACAGCAACATCTGGTGGTTTTACAAGACATACATTCACAACTACAGGAGATCAAACTTTTACTGTAACTGGTACTATTTCAAACTTAGAAATTCTCATCATCGCTGGAGGCGGTGGTGGTGGTGCCGATAACGCTGGTGGCGGTGGTGCTGGTGGTGTTTTGTATTACGGATCTGAGACTGGAACTTCTTCAGGAACTAATAAAACATCAAATGGTTCTGCACTAGAACTTACCGCAGGTACTTATACCGTTACTGTTGGTACTAAAGGAAGTGGTCATACTGGTTCTAGTGATGGTTCGTCAACTGGCGGCGCCTTTGCAACAGCAGGTGGAAACTCTAGATTTAGAAACACTTCTGGCGGAACAACCATAGATCACACCGTATATGGTGGTGGTCAAGGTAGTTCAAGTGATTCTGCCGCAGGAGCTGCTAGAGGAAGTGGTAATGGAACTGTAGGTTCTGCTGGTGGTAATAGTGGTAATACTGAAAATGGTTATGGTGGTTCTAATGCATCTGTAGGTGTAGGTACTACTGGACAAGGTTTCAGTGGTGGACAAGGTTCTGGAACTGGCGGCGGTGGCGGAGGCGGCGGCGCTGGTGGTAATGGTCAAAATGGTAGTGGAGTCTATGGTGGCCGCGGTGGATATGGAGTAACCTATAGTATTTCTGGAAGTTCCACAACATATGCTGCTGGAGGCGGTGGTGGTAACGAAAACCAAAATTTCTTCAGTGGTGGTAATAACTCTGGTAGAACTGATGGAATTGGTGGTACAACTAACGCCAGTGGATCAAGCCGAGGTAATATTAATGCATTAGGCAAAGGTTCTGGAGGTGGTGGTCATACCCACTCAACTAGTTACGCTACACCAAATGGTGGCCACGGTAGTGAAGGAATCGTAATCATCAAATATCCAGAATAAGCCACTTGACAGGGGGGGAACCCGTAGTATTATAAATTTTTGTGTCTTAAAATCGTAACAGTAATTGGTAACAACAAATACAGAAATGTTCACAGTGATACATTATAATCTATATAATTCAGATACTACTCAAAGAGGAGAAATTGTGGAACTATTAATTCTTGTTGCAGCTATTGGAGCCACCGCATTCGGTGCCTTCAAACTTACTCCTAGAGATAAAGATACTGAGTCAACATAAATATCCCTTAACT
>MPMC02252993.1_pt1 | contig 10544 bp, 8 predicted proteins | sample 1617281 | NCBI WGS metagenome assembly MPMC02 (sample SAMN05944809, study PRJNA350692) | marine metagenome | biome: marine; feature: ODZ; material: water; isolation source: 100 m water sample filtered on 30 um supor filter | place: Pacific Ocean | collected 2012-04-09 | depth 100m m | reverse complement strand
CACCTTCAACAAGTCGGGTTCGTCGGGGAGTTCCAAAGCGTTTCTTGAGGTTGCGCAATTCCTCCACCAGAGCTTCAAGAAGGCGGTCACGGTCCTGCAGCAAAAGCTGAAGTTGTTCCCGTTCCCGTCTCAGCTCTTCAACTTCCTTACGGAGGCTTTCCTGTTCCAGGCCTGTCAGTCTGCGCAGGGGCATCGCCAAAACTGCATCCGCCTGGCGTTCGTTGATCTCCAGTCGAACCATCAGGCTTGCTCGCGCTGCTGCTGCATCCTTCGCTTCCTGAATCATCGCAATCACGGCCTGAAGGGCGTTCAGTGCTGTGATTAATCCCTCCACCACCTCGAGCCGGTCTTCTGTTTTTCGCAGAGCATGGCTCGTGCGTCGAATCAAGGTGATTTCTCGATAGTCGAGAAATGTCTGCAGCAGTTCCCTTAATGAAAGCTGTTGCGGCTGTCCATTAACGAGCGCTAGAAGAATGGCGCCGAAATTGCTTTGCAGTGAGGTGCGGCGATGCAGATCAGCAAGAACTTTTTCTGGTTCTGCATCACGGCGCAGCTCCACGACGATACGCATGCCATCACGATCACTTTCGTCTCGGATGTCAGCGATGCCGCCAATCTTGCCGTCATTGACAAGATCAGCCAGCTTCTCGATCCAGCCAGCTTTGCTTAATTGGTAGGGAAGTTCTGTGATGATTACGGCATTGCGTCGATGCCGACCTTTGCCAGGGTGAACTTCCTCCACATGGGCACATCCCCGCATTGGAATGCTTCCCCGGCCGCGCAGATAGGTTTCGCGGATCCCGCTCCCCATCAGAACTTCTCCACCGGTTGGGAAATCAGGTCCTGGAATGATTTCCAGTAGTTTTTCGTCGCTTAATTCCGGCTTGCGCACCAGTGTGATCAGGCCATTCACCACTTCTTCGAGATTGTGTGGCGGAATGCTTGTCGCCATTCCCACGGCGATTCCTGAACATCCGTTCAGCAGCAGAAAGGGAAGCTGGGCAGGAAGAACAGTTGGTTCCTGTTGTGAACCATCGAAATTTGCAGCGAAATCAACCGTGTCTTCCCCAATCTCATCCAGCATTCCCTGGTTGGCGATTGGCGCTAGCCGGGTTTCGGTGTATCGCATTGCTGCAGCTGGATCATCATCCACTGAGCCGAAATTGCCGTGACCATCCAGAAGGGGATGGCGGCTGGAAAAGGTCTGAACAAGCCTCACCAAGGCGTCGTAGACCGCCTGATCACCATGGGGGTGATATTTGCCGAGCACATCACCTACCACCCGGGCGCATTTCCGATAGGGCCGATCAGGGGTCAGCCCCAGTTCATGCATCGCATAAAGGATGCGTCTCTGAACGGGTTTCAGACCATCCCGTGCATCAGGCAGTGCTCGTCCCACGATCACGCTCATGGCGTATTCGAGGTATGAGCGCTGCATCTCCTGATGCAGGGCAATCGGTTGGACGCGCTCCTCAGCCATCCAGGTTGGAGATCAGAAGCAGGAAGCGATCAGCCTACAGATCTCTTACCAATAGACCAGCTTTGATTTCAGTTGGATCACCTGGTAGCCGCATTCGCTTCAGCTCTGTCCACGGCAGGCCGCAGCCCTGGATCTTTCAGTAACTCTCTTGTGGCGGAGCGTAGTTTGCTTCCCCAGAGTTGTTCTTTCTGGTGACTGGGGGACACGTAATTGGGATCGTCCGCCAGGGCTTTGCTGGCGAGCTGGCGAGCTTCCTGGTTGCCTGGCTGGATCTGATTCAAGGCCGCTGCCAGGGCAAGCATCGGTTCTGCATTGCGCTTGATTTCCAGCACCTCTCGCCAGCGATCGATGGCCTTGGCTGATTTGCCCATTTCAAACAGGACGATGGCTTGATTGTTGAGCGCTTCCCAGAAGGTTGGTTTCAGTGAGGAGGCCTTTTCAAAGGCCTGCAGTGCCTGTCTGAATTTCAATTGCATCACCCGTGCGTTACCCAGGTCGAAATAGGCACCCGCATTGTTTGGGTCGAGTTGAAGCCCTTGATCAAGCAACGTCACGGCTTCAGCCGCACGGTTGTCCCGCAGTGCAAGAGAGGCTTCAGCAAACCAGAGGCCCGCTTTCTGGGGGTTCAGCTGCTTGGCTCTGGCCAGAGACTCTGCTGCAGCATCGAGTTGATCGCTGCGCAATTGCGCTTCAGCCAGGACAGACCAGAGGCGTTCATCATCTGGTTGGAGCCTTACGGCCAGGGCAGCCAGACGAACAGCTTCATTGGGTTGGCCGAGTTGCAGTAGTTGTGCAGCAGTTCTGCCGATCCCGAGACTGGCCCCTTCAAGTTCCTTTTGGCTTGGGATGTAGACGTAGGGAACAAGAGCACGGGAAGGTGCTCCATGCAGCGCAACGGCGACTCCCAGCATGGCGCCAAGCCATTGCCGGGATGTCTTGCGTCGCTGCTGGATCAATCCCATTCGCTGCTTTCAGGTTCTGCCAAGGCTAAGGGTCTTCTTTGCTTGTGCCGCAACTGCATTGCGGCGCCACATCCATGGTTTGACGCGTCTGAGTGCTGAACCCCGCAGCTTTTCATCCCAGGTGTTGTCGTCCCAGGAGAGGGCTTGCTCGCGAGTCAGCTGCAGGATCCAGGCTCTTGGTTGCACATCAGGGTCATCATTGCTCGGTAGCTCTGCTTGATTCCATGGACAGACGTCCTGGCAGATGTCGCATCCGGCGACCCAAGCTCCCATGGACGTTTTGATGTCGTCCGGGAGGTGCTGATCGCGATTTTCGATCGTGTGATAAGCGAGGCAGCGACGGGAGTTGACCACAAAGGGTTCGCTGATGGCCTGGGTAGGACAGGCTTCCAGACAGGCCTGACAGGAACCGCAAAGAGGTTTGGATGCTTGATCAGGGGTGAGGGGTTCGGTGCAGAGCAGATGACCGAGCACCATCCAGGAGCCTCGTGTTCGGTGGATCAGATTGCTGTGTTTGCCGATCCAGCCCAGTCCGGCTTCCTCTGCCCAGGCCTTGTCCAGCAAAGGATCAGCATCGACACAGACCTTCCAGCGACAGTCAGGGCGCTGCTCTTGCAGCCAGCGACCGAGTCGCTGCAATCTTTTCCTGATCACCCTGTGGTAATCGCGACCCCATGCGAAGCGGGCCACGGCAAGGCTTTGGGGTTCCCGTTCAAGATCGACGTAGTAATTCAGTCCCACCGCCAACAAACTGCTCACACCCTCAAGCAGCAACTCGGTGTTTTGGCGACGCGGTGCAGCCATCCAGTTCATGTCAGCCTGATGACCGGCCTGCAACCAGCGCTGCAGAGCTGCTGTGCGCAGTTGGAGGCGATGACTTCCCGGGATCCTGGCAATGCCAACAGGGTTAAAGCCCTCCCGCTGGGCTTGTTTTTTCAGCTCCAGGCTGAGTTGATCCCGGGTCGCGATTGCTCTCAATTCAAACGACCTTAAAATTGGACGCCTTTAGGCATGTTGCCGTGCCCACGAGAGATATGGGATCCAAGTCGAGCAGTCGTTTGTCATCTCTGTTGAGATGGCTGGGTTTAACCCTGATCATTCTGCTGTTTCTGCAGATCGCTGTTCTGCTCACCGGCAGTGACTGGAGTGATCAGGTTTATCAGCAACTTGTCATTGAAAGGCTTGTCAACCAGGCCCCGATGGCCTTCGTCGGTCTGTTGTTGATGCTCATCGGTTCCAGACTTGATCAGCCTGGGCAGGAAAAATCGTTGATCCGCTGGCTTGTCTGTGGACTTTCAGCACTGTTGGCGGTGCTGAAGTTTGCAGTCATACCCCTTGCGATAACTGGTAATCAGAGCCTTGCTGGCGAGGCTGACCAGGGGCTTCAACAGAAACGTGACCAGCTGGAGATGGCTCGTCAACAGGGCAAGAATCCTGAAGCGGTGCAGATGCTTGGTGAGCAGCTTGCCCAGGCCGGTCAGTTGCCGGCGGGTGCCTCTGATGAAGACAAGCAGAAGGCGGCACAGCAATTCATCGATCGCCAACTTGGTCAGATGGATGACCAGATTCAACGGGTTGAGAAGCAGCGCAATCTTGCAGCCAGTCAACGTTTCTTCGGTGGAACCCTCACGGCAGTGGTGCTTGCGGTTGCTTTTGTGTTGCTGGCGTTCACCTCAGTGCTCTGAAAGAGTCGTCGGAGTGCGCTCAGCTGGTTAGGTTGGTTGAACACGTCGGCCAAAGGCAACGGACGCGACTTGGTGCAGTCCAACTCCACAACTGATCTGCCGCTGTCCTCCAGGCTTCAGCAGGATCTCAAGAACGATCTGATTGCAGGTCTATTGGTGGTCATTCCTTTGGCCACCACAATCTGGTTGGTGACAACGATCAGTCGTTTTTTCCTGGCCTTGCTGACCTCCATACCGAAGCAGTTCAACCCATTCATCACGCTCAATCCACTGTTTCAGGATCTGATCAATCTTGGCCTGGGTCTCACGGTGCCATTGCTGGGCATCCTGCTGATCGGCTTGATGGCCCGCAATATTGTTGGGCGCTGGCTGCTTGAGTTCGGAGAGGGAACGCTCTCGCGTATTCCCCTAGCCGGATCGATATACAAGACCCTCAAGCAGTTGCTGGAAACACTGCTCAGGGATAATTCCCAGCGATTCCGCAGGGTTGTGCTTGTTGAATACCCCCGTGAGGGTCTGTTCAGTGTTGGCTTTGTCACAGGTCTTGTAGGGCCGTCCCTACAGGCTGAATTGGATCAACCGCTGCTGAGTATTTTCATTCCCACAGCACCAAATCCAACGACAGGTTGGTACACATTGGTGCCAGAGTCTGAGGTTAAGGATCTGAACATCTCTGTGGAAGATGCCTTCCGAACAATTATTTCCGCAGGAATTGTCAATCCAGATGAACGAGAGACTCCTGTCAAGCGCAGTTTCTCCGGATTGATTTCATCGCTGCGGCCGTCGAGCAACCCCCCCGCGTCCACCTCCACAAGTCAGGCTTGAAGTTCATCTGGCACGCGTCACATTGCCCTTTCTTGTTCTGTCCTGACCATGCAGTCCAGATCACTTGCGCGAGAACTGGCCCTGCTTGTTCTCGGACAGATCCCTGAGGGAGATGTTGCCGGTCTCAAGGAGATCCCTCTGGAAAGCCTGCTTCAAAAGGCTCTTGACGGTCTCACACAGCTTTGGCGGGAGGATCTTGATTCCTGTGCTGAAGAGCTTGAAAGGGCTCAGCAACAGTTGCTTGACAGTGACATTGAGGATCCAGACAGTCACTCCAAACCTCTGCCTCAGGCCCGCGAGCATCTGCAGAGCTGTCTGACAGGGGCTGAACGGGTTCTCAATGGTTTATCCGCCAGTCTGGAACTGCCAAGGTTGCTTGCTCTCGCTGATCAGCAACAGATCCGCCTCGGTGCTTTGCAGAGGATTGAACTGGTTCTGGCACAACGCAGCAGCATCGATTCACGCCTGGATCGTGTGATGGAGGGATGGCGCCTAAGTCGATTGCCGCGAATTGATCGGGACATTCTCAGACTGGCTGTTGTGGATCTCACCGCTTTGAACACTCCAGCCGCTGTCGCCTGTAATGAAGCGGTGGAACTTGCGCACCGCTATAGCGATGATCAGGGGCGCCGCATGATCAATGGCGTTTTGCGGCGGCTTCAAGATGCTTCCTCCGCCACACTGTCCTGATGGTTTACGACTGGTTCAATCGCCAAACCAGCGATGCATCATCAGCACAGCCTGTTGATCCTCAGGACAGTGAAAAGGCGATGGCAGCCGAGCCGGATGAGCTCCCCAGTTCAGACAGGCTTGAACAGGACCCAGTTGGGACGTCATCGGCAGAAGCCATAGAGGCAGCAGATGCTCCTGCCGATGCTGGCGAAGTTAAAGCCCCTGCAACAGCAGAGGAAGACCCCCTCGAGTGGGCTCGAGAGGCCTATGCACGCCTGAAAGCCAAGCAGCAGAGCGAGCAGGAACAGGCCGAACCCGAACCGGAGCTATCAGCCTCAGTTGCTGAGTCATCAGCTTTTTCCACCGGTGAGCCTGGGTCCAATGAAACTGTGGCTGAGGCCACTGAAACTTCGGCTTTAATCGGCTCCGATGTTGTTGTCGCTGCTCAGCCAGCCGTTGCACCATCCCCCCAACAGCCCTCTCCCCAACAGCCATCGGCCCAGGATTCCGCCGAGCCAGTGCTTGGTGATTTTGATGACACCTTCCAGTGGTCTGCCGATGTTCTGGCGGCGCAAGGGCGTCAGGCTGGTCAGGTTTCCCTGGAGGAGATCGATTGGCTTGGCAGGCTGCGGCAGGGCCTTGAGAAGACTCGACAGTCTTTTGTCACAGGGCTGCTTGAGAAGCTTGGTGATGATCCACTCACCCCTGAAGTTGTTGATGATCTGGAAACGATGCTGCTGAGAGCAGATGCAGGGGTTGAGGCCACAGATCAGGTGCTTGATGCCCTGCGCAAGCGCATGAATGAAGAGGTGGTGGATCCAGCCGAAGGCCTTCGCTTCCTCAAGCAGCAGCTCTGCAATCTTCTCGATGCTCCGATTGAAGCCAGTGGTGTGAAGCTTCTAGCTCCCGAGCGTGGGCGCCTGAATGTTTGGTTGATGGTGGGAGTGAATGGGGTCGGCAAGACCACCACCCTCGGCAAACTTGCCAATCTTGCTGTTCGCAGCGGTTATTCCGCACTGATTGCCGCGGCAGATACCTTCAGGGCCGCGGCGGTTCAGCAGGTTCAGGTCTGGGGGGATCGTAGTGATGTGCCAGTTGTGGCGAACCCAACCGCCAATGCTGATCCGGCTGCAGTTGTGTTTGATGCTATTGGTGCAGCGCGCTCCAGGAATACGGATCTGGTGCTTGTAGACACAGCCGGCCGTCTGCAGACCAAGCACAACCTGATGGAGGAACTCCAGAAGGTTCGTCGAATTATTGAGCGTTTGGCACCAGAGGCGAAGGTTGAATCTTTATTGGTCCTTGATGCCAGTCAGGGACAGAATGGCCTCAGACAGGCCATGGCCTTCGGCAAGGCGGCTGGTCTTACCGGAGTTGTGATCACCAAGCTGGATGGCACCTCCCGGGGTGGGGTTGCCCTGGCCGTGTCATCGGAAGCGAAATTACCGATTCGCTTTGTTGGAGCCGGAGAAGGCATTCGTGATCTCAGACCTTTCAACAGTTTTGAGTTCATTGAGGCCTTGCTCGCAACCCGTTGAAGCCTTTTGGTGATCAAGAACTTGTGAACTTGCTAACTTAACGACCCTTTCGTGGCCATGCCCTGAGCAGCAGTAAGCCACCGGGGCGACATCCCTCCCCTCCATCCCGAAGATCTCCTCAGTCTCCGACGTCGATATCTTCTTTCCGGCAACTGCTCGAGAGCCTCTCCCTTGAGCAGCGTTGCAATCAGGACCTTTTGGTATCCCTTGGCTTTGCTCTGCGCAGCTTTACCAATCTGCATCGCTTCCTCGAGCTGGTTCCCGTTGTGGCTTCCCGTCTTTTAGGGGTTGAGGGTGCTGTTCTGGTTCCGTTTCAGATGGACGGCCGTCTATGGCGAGATCAGCTGCAGGCCGTTCCCGATGATGCCTGTCAGGAATTATTGAGACAACTGGCAGCTTTCGAACCTGGAATGGCATCCGGGTTCGCCACGGAAGAGGCTCAACTGCTTTCTCTCGATCGGATGGTGCAGCGCCATCTGCCTCGGGCTGGAATGGTTTCCACATCGATTGTGGCCAGGGGGCGTCAGCGAGGCCGTCTTTATGTCTTTGATCTGCAGGGGGCTCTCAATTGGAGTGAGGTGCATCGCCGCCATCTTCAGCTGGTTGCGGATCTCACAGCCGTTGCCATTGAGAACGATCTGTTGCTCAGGGAAACGCGTCGCCATGAACGGGTGGATCGTCAGTTGAGTATTGGTGCAGAAATTCAGGCTCAGCTTTTACCGGACCATTGTCCGGTAATCGAAGGTGTGGAATTGGCGGCTCGCTGTAGGCCTGCTTTTCAGGTTGGTGGTGATTACTACGATTTCATCCCCACACGCCCTGAATTGATCGGTCGCCGCAGGGAGCGGGGTCGCTGGGCGCTGGTGATGGGCGATGTGATGGGCAAGGGAGTGCCTGCCGGTCTGTTGATGACACTGCTGCGTGGAATGCTCCGGGCCGAAGTTCTCAGTGGCCTGCCACCGGATCGGATTCTCCATGATCTGAACCAATTGGCCCAGGAGGATCTGGCCCATTCCCATCGCTTTGTGACCCTCTTTTATTCCGACTATGACCCGCGGACGCGTCGGCTTCGTTATGCCAATGCGGCCCATAATCCTCCCTTGATCTGGAAAGCACAGCAACGATCGATCCATCGTCTGGATGCGCCAGGATTATTGATCGGTCTTCAGCCTGAAGCTGACTACGGCTGCGGAGAGGTGTCTCTTGAGCCTGGAGATGTTCTTCTCTATTACACCGATGGTGTGACCGAAGCTCCTGGAATCACCGGAGAACGTTTTGATGAAGCGCGCTTGATTCGCGTCCTGGAGGGTGCCTGTCGCAGTGGACTCGGATCCCAGGGAATTCTTGATGATCTGTTTAGCCGTCTTGATCGCTTTGTTGGTGCAGATCGGCAGTTGGAAGATGACGCTTCGATGGTGGTTCTGAAAGTGCATGAACAGGTGATGCTCCCTTCCGTCAGCCGTTCACCTGCCTGAGAAGCTGTGGCCTGACAAGCTATGCAAAGACTGAGGCTGCAGACATGGCTGGAGGGGTGACAGGTGGTTCGGCCGAAGCCTGGAGTGATCGTTTCGAGCAGGGTCTGCATCCGGCCATTGAGAGGTTCAATGCTTCCATTGGTTTTGACATCACCCTGCTTCAGGAAGATCTGGATGGGTCGATTGCCCATGCACGCATGCTCGGTGGTTGTGGTGTGATCAGTGTTGAGGAAGCCCTTCAGCTTGAGCAGGGTCTTGAAAGGATTCGTGCAGAAGCTGCGGCTGGTGCTTTTCAGCCTGGGCTTGCCGATGAAGATGTTCATTTCGCCGTTGAACGTCGTTTGATTGCCCTGCTCGGTCCTGTGGGCAAGAAGCTTCATACCGGTCGGAGTCGCAATGATCAGGTGGGAACTGATCTGCGTCTGTGGTTACGCCGTCGGCTGGATGAGTTGGACGGTCAAGTTGAGCGATCTCAGCTCGCACTTCTGGGCCAGGCAGAACAGCACCGGCAGACATTGATCCCCGGTTACACCCATCTGCAGCGGGCTCAGCCCCTTTGCTTGGCCCATCATCTGCTGGCCTATGTGGAGATGCTGCAAAGGGATCGAGAGCGTCTTCAGGATGTGCGTCGCCGCATCAATGTGTCACCGCTTGGGGCTGCAGCTCTTGCTGGCACACCGGTCCCCATTGATCGACGACAAACGTCTTCAGAACTCGGCTTTGAAGGGATTTATGCAAACAGTCTTGATGCTGTCAGTGATCGAGACTTCGCTGTGGAGTTCAGTGCTGCAGCGTCTCTGGTGATGGCTCACCTCAGTCGTCTTGCTGAAGAGGTGATTTTCTGGGCATCAGAAGAGTTTTCCTTTGTTCGTCTCACGGATCGCTGTGCAACAGGCAGCAGCCTGATGCCTCAGAAGAAGAATCCCGATGTTCCGGAGCTGGTGCGCGGTAAGTGTGGGCGTGTCTTCGGTCATCTTCAGGGCTTGTTGACGATGATCAAGGGTTTGCCGCTGGCTTACAACAAGGATTTTCAGGAGGACAAGCAGGCTCTTTTTGACGTTGTGAGCACCACCAGGGATTGCCTGGAAGCGATGTCAATTCTTTTGGAGGAAGGGATTGAGTTTCGTCCCGACAGGCTTGAACGTGCGGTTGAATCAGATTTTTCCAATGCCACGGATGTGGCTGATTACCTTGTCGCAAAGGGTGTTCCCTTTCGGGAGGCTTACCAGCTGGTGGGTGCCGTGGTGAAGCATTGTCTTGAACAGGGTGTTCTGCTCAGAGACCTCAGCTGCAGCGATTGGCAGCAATTCCACCCTTGCATTGCTGAAGATCTTCATGATGCCTTGGCTCCACGTCAAGTGGTGGCAGCTCGAATTAGTGAGGGTGGAACAGGTTTTGAACGGGTCGAGCAACAGTTGCAGTACTGGCGACACAAGCTCGGTGATCGAAGACCTGAGCGAAATGACGCAGCCGGTCTACGCTGACGCTGCCAGGGTTGATCTGATTCATTCAGAATCATCATTAGATGGTGACCTCTGGCCCCATTGGTTCAATTTTCCACCGGTCCACAAGCAAAGTGAGTATCTTCGTCGGCAATTTGCCCTTCCGCGCTGAGAAGGAAGACGTTTCAGAACTATTCGCACCGTTTGGAGAAGTCTCCAACTGTGCCCTGCCCTTGGAACGCGACACCGGTCGCAAAAGAGGATTCGCTTTTATCGAGATGGTTGATGAAGCCAGTGAAGACGCCGCGATTGAGGCTCTTCAGGGTGCCGAACTGATGGGCCGTCCACTGCGAATCAATAAGGCTGAACCCCGCGGCAGCGCTCCTCGCAGAGGCGGCGGTGGTGGTGGCGGCTACGGCGGCGGTGGTGGTGGTGGTGGTGGCGGCTACGGCGGCGGCGGTGGTG
>MPMC02219075.1_pt1 | contig 10547 bp, 7 predicted proteins | sample 1617281 | NCBI WGS metagenome assembly MPMC02 (sample SAMN05944809, study PRJNA350692) | marine metagenome | biome: marine; feature: ODZ; material: water; isolation source: 100 m water sample filtered on 30 um supor filter | place: Pacific Ocean | collected 2012-04-09 | depth 100m m | reverse complement strand
CCCGCCTCCACGTGCGCGCTGCCTGCGACGCCCACTTGACCGCAGATGACCGCGCCCGAGCCGATCACCACCCCATGTCCAATCTGCACCAGATTGTCGAGGTGGGCGTGGTCTTCGATGATCGTGTCGCCCACCTGGCCGCGATCCACACAGGTGTTGGCCCCGATCGTGGCGTCAGCGCCCACCAGGACCCGCCCGATGTGGGGGACCGCGCCCTCGGCGTCGAGGCCGAAACCGGGTCCGCCGATGACCGCGCCGGGCCCGATACGTGTCCGCGCCCCAATTCGACATCGATCCATTACGACGGTCTTCGGCAAGAGCTCCACCAGCTCTCCGATGTGGGCGGCGGCCCCTACGAAGACGCCGCCGTGCAGCACCGCGCCGGCGCCGACGTGGGCGCCGGGTTCGATGACACAAAGCGGACCGACGTGGGCAGTGGCGTCCACCACCGCCGTCTCGTCCACCACCGCCGAGGGGTGTCGTCCCATCGCCGGCTGCCGGTGAGCGGGCCCAGGGTGAAGACACCGCACCGCTTGCGACCAAAGTCGGCCCGCGTCTTCGCTGAGCAGCGGGATCGTGTGTGCCGGGAGCAGGTGGGCGAGGGCCGGTGTCACCAAGACGGCGCCCGCCCGCGTCGTGCGAGCGGCCTCGCCGTAGCGGCCGTCAAACAGCGCGGCGAGGTGGTGCGTCTCCGCCTCATCGAGGGCGGCGACCCCCAAGATATCGGTGTCGTCTGGGGTGGGCAGCGGCAGCCCGAGGACTGCGCAGAGTTCGCGAAGGTGCACGAGATCGCCCTCGCCGGTCGAGGCTACTTCTTGCCTTCGCCGGCGTTGTAGCGACGGATGAGGTCGTTGGTCAGATCAAGATGCCGTGGGGCCCAGAGCACCGATGATTGGGACTTCTCCAAGATCATGGTGTAGCTGTTCTTCTTCCCGATGTTGTTGAGGATGCGCCCCATGCGGTCGTAGATGCCTTTGGTCAGCTTGGCTTCTTGAGCGGCCAACTCCTTTTGGAGGTTGACGTAGGTGGCCTGCAGCTGCTGGAGCTTTTGCGCGAACTCCTGCTGCTTCTGCCGCTTGACGTCCTCTTGCATGAAGGCTTGCTGCGCCTCGAGGTTCTTTTGCATGTCGCGGAGCTCGTTCTGACGGGCGTCGAGCTTTTGCTGACGATCCGTCTTCATGGTCTCCAATTGCTTCTTGGCCTTCTTGCCGTCTTCGACCTCCATGAGCGCCCGCTGGAGATCGACATAGCCGAGCTTGATCTCGGCCGAAGCGACGCCGGCCGTGAAGAGCAATCCGCAGAGAATGGTGACGAGGTAGCGCATGATGAGCTCCTAGAAGAAATTGCCGATAGAGAAGTCGAAGACCGTGCTCTCTTCGCCTTCTTTGGGGTTGAACGGGAAGCCCCACTCGAACCGCAGCGGACCGATGGGGGAGAACCACCGGATGCCGAAGCCCCAAGCGGAGCGCAGCTGGTCGATCTTGCTGTCGAAAGAGTCAGCTCGATCGAAGGCGTTTCCCGTGTCGATGAAGAACACGCCTCGAATCCCGACGGCCTGAAACACGGGGTATTCGATTTCGAGGTTCACAAAAAATTGTTCGGTGCCCCCGATGTTGAGCTGTTCCGTGGGGCTGTCCACCAGGCCGCTGGACGGGACATCGATCTTGGGTCCGAGGGTGTGGCGTCTAAAGCCACGAACCGTGAGCGGTCCACCCACGAAGAAGCGCTCGAAGATGGGCACACCCGCTGGGTCGGGGCTCCCGATCAGGCCGTAGGTGGCGTTGACGCGGGCGGTGAGGCCGAAGCCGATCCCGTAGTAGTAGCGACCCTGCAGCCGGTAGCGCGTGAACTCGTTCTCCGACAGCAACCAACCCGGTGCGTGCTCGACGCTGCCGCTGGCGTAGACCCCCGCGCTGGGGAAGAGGCGGTTGTTTCGGGTGTCGTGATAGAGCCGCAGGCGCATGCTGCTGGTGAGCCCGTTGCCGTAGAGATTGGCCACGCGGCCGGTCTCACTGTCCCCGAAGCCGCCGGCCTTCACCGAGACCTCCTCGAGGGTGTAGGTGCCCGAGAGACCCCAGTCGTCACCGAGAGGGTGGCCCAAGGTGAGATCGCCGCCGAGGCTACGCTTGGTGAAATCTTCGTAATTGGTCTCGAAGCGGTAGATGTTGGACGCGAAGCGAATCTTCGAGTCCATGAAGTAGTCGTCGGCGAAGCGCAGATTTGCGATGCTGCGCACCGAGGAGAGGGTGGCCTGCAGGCTGAGGGTCTGTCCGCGTCCGAAGACGTTGTTCTCTGAGATCTGCGCTTGGGCCACGAAGCTCTCGATGGAGCTGAACCCGGCGCCGACCTGAAAGGTGCCCGTGGCCTTCTCTTTGACCTCGACGATGATGTCCATGGTCTTCTCGTCGGCGCCGCGGGCCGTGCGGACGGAGACGGTCTCGAAATATCCGAGGCGAGTCACCAGCTTCTCGGAGCGTCGGAGGCCGGAGGCGGTGTAGTACTCCCCCTCGTAGACTCGCATCTCTCGTCGGATGACCTTGTCCCGGGTCTTGGTGTTGCCCACCAACTGGATGCGGCCGATGCGCACCTTCTCACCCTTGTCGATGTCGATGGTGATGGCGACTTTTCTGGCCTCTTCGTCGACGCCGGTGTTGGGCACCAGGTTGACGTAGGCATAGCCTTCGTCCTTGTAGCGCTCACCGAGTTTGGTGATGCTCTCTCGGAGCTTGCTGCTGCTGAACCAGTCACCTTCTTTCATGGTGACGAACTTCATGAGGGTGTCTTTGTCGTCGATGAAGTCGCCCATGATGTCGACTTCGCCGGTGTAGAAGCGGTCGCCCTCCTCCACGGGGACGGTCAAGAACAGCTTGCTCTTGTCGGCGCTGAGCTCCACCTTCGGCGTGCCTACGCGAGATTTGATGTACCCCTGGTCGTAGTAGAACTGGGCGATCCGGAGCATGTCGCGGTCGAAGGCCTCTTGCTTGAAGCTGCCGGCGCCCGTCAAAAAGGACATCGCGTTGCCTTCTTGGGTCTCCAGTCGCTCCTTGATGTAGCCGTCGGAGAGGGCGGAATTGCCCACGATGACGACGCTCTCGACCTTGACTTCTTCCTTCTCCACCACCCGGAAGACCACGTCGACCTCGTTGTTCTCGAGGGTGTCGACGCGATAGGTCACCTCGGCCAAGAAGTAGCCCTTCTCCACGTAGAGGTCTTTGAGCTTCTCGGCGTTCCGCGCGACCTTGGCCAAGTCCAAGATGCCGAACTCGCGAAGATCCACCACCTCGGCCAAGTCTTCGTCGTTGACCTTCTCGTTCCCGAAGTAGATGACCTGCCGGATGGACGGTTTCTCGGTGACCAGGAAGGTCACCACGTTCTTGCCGTCCTTTTGTGAGAGATCGACTTGAATGTCGGTGTAGTACCCGTTCAAGAAGATGCGCTCGATGTCGTGCCGAATATTTCGTCGAGACAGAGGGGCGCCCGCGCGGGTGGTAATTTGGCCCAGGATGGCGTCGGCGTCCGAGCGCCGATTTCCTTCGACCCGGACTTCGTCCACCACCGGCGGAGATTGCGCGACGGCGGGGGCCGCACCTAGGACCGTGGCGAGGCCGAGGAGCGTAAGGCTCAATGAACTCCAGATACGCATTACGCGGCCTCGTCCACCGTGGCTAAGCGACCGTCGAGCATGCACAGATGGCGCGGCATTCGCTCCGCGAGGATCGGGTTGTGGGTCACCACGAGCATCGCCGTCCCGTGATCTTCGTTGATTCGAGTGAACAGCGCGTGGATGCCGTCGCTGGTGTGCCGGTCGAGGTTCCCCGTCGGCTCGTCCGCCAGCAGGAGGGCCGGCTCGCCCACGAGGGCGCGGGCCAAAGCGACGCGCTGTTGCTCGCCCCCGCTCAGTTCCCCTGGGCGGTGACTGATTCGGTCCGACAGCCCCACGGCCTCCAGCCAGTGGAGCGCACGATCTCGGGCGTCGCGTCGAGAGCGGCGTCGGATGAGCAGCGGCATCATGACGTTCTCCAAGGCCGTAAACTCCGGGAGAAGGTGGTGGAACTGAAACATGAAACCGATGGTCTCGTTCCGAAATGCCGCCAATTTGCGAGAAGATTGAGCGAACACGTCCTGACCGCGGAAGAGCACCGTCCCCGAGGTGGGCGCGTCGAGGGTCCCCACGATGTGTAAGAGCGTGCTCTTGCCGGCGCCCGATTGACCGACGATGGCGATTTGATCGCCACGTTCGATGACCAAATTAACCCCACTCAGCACCTCTAATAGGCGGCCTTCGTGGTCGAAGGCCTTGTGGAGTTTACGGATTTCGAGGAGCGGTTCGGTCATTCCGCGTTGAGTCCTTCCACGGGCTGCAAGCGCGACGCGTAGAGCGCAGGGTAGATGGTGGAGACGAGACTTACGAGGAGCGCCACGACCACGATCATGGCGACATCCCATATGCGCACGTCTACCGGGATTGCGGAGATGTAATAGACGTCTTGGTTCAAGGGCAAGTCCAAGTTGGCCAGGATCACTCCGCCGCCGACTCCGATCGCCGTGCCGACGGTGCTCCCGACGACCCCCGTAAACAGCCCTTGGCTCATAAATATTCGCAGGACGGAGCGGGTGTGGGCCCCCATCGCTTTCAGTATCGCGACCTCTCGCTTGCGCTCGATGATGGTCATCACCAGGGTGCTCATGATGGAGAACGCGGCCAGCAGAATATTGATGGTCAGCACCAGAAACATGGCCACTTTCTCCAGCTTGAGGGCGCTGAACAGGTTGCGGTTCCGCTCTTGCCAATCGCTGACCCGCACGTCCGGGCGCAGGGCGGCGCGAAGTCGGTCTCGAACGGCCCGGGCGCCCTCGAGGTCCGCCACCTTCACTTGAATGGCGCTGGCGACGTCACCGACCCCCATATAGGCCTGGACCGTGGGGAGGCTGGCGTAGGCGAGCTTGGTGTCGAACTCCAACATGCCGGACTCGAACCAGCCCACCACCCGGAAAGGCCGACTCTTGGGCACGGGGCCTTGAGGGCCCAATTCGCCCAAGGGGGAGACCACGTTGACCACCTCGTTGGGCCAGAGCGCGAGATTGCGGCGCAGCTCGGCGCCCACGAAGAAACCGGGGGCGTTCAGACCCGTGGCAACCTTGGGCGCGGGGAAGGCCATCTCGTCTTCGTCCTCCTCCGTCGGGGCGTTCTGTGGGCTGTCCTCTGCCTCCGGAAGGTTTGCGCTTGCGCCCACCAGGGACCCCATGGACACAGCGTCCACCAAGGTGGGCGGATTCACCTCGTAAGCCCGCTCGATGACCCAATGCCGACAAGCGGCGCTCCCCTTGGTCAGCGCGTCGATGCAGCCCAGCTTGAGTTGGTCCGGCAGCAGGCTGGTCTGTTGAATGGTGGCGGGGTCGATGCCCTGCAGCGCGACCGCGGCCAGGTTGGTCTGTGAGTTGAGCATCACCTCGGTGCGTAGAATCGGGCTCGCGCCCAGCACGCCCTCGGTCGTACGCGCCGTCTCGGCCAAAGCGGCGTAGTCCTCGAGGTGCTTGCCCGCGGACTCCGCCTCGATAACCACGTGAGCGTAGGTGTTGATGATCTTGTTCCGCAGGTCGCCCTGGAAACCGTTCATCACCCCCAAGACCAAGAGGACTTCGGCGACGCCGATGGTGATCATGAAGGTGCTGAAGGCGCTGAAGACCGTCATAAAGGTGTTGAAGAGGCCGAAGAGCGTCAGGCAGGCGCCGAAGGCGGCCACGCCCCCCCCCGCCTGCATCAACGCCTGGGCCATATTGGCGTGAGTGGAGAAGACCGAGATGGTCGCCCCCTTGGCGCTCTGCAGATGTACGCCGTACATCAGCAGAGCCACGCCCACGGCGATGACCCCCAGCCCGATGAGAAGGACCCGGGGCCGTCGTCGTCGGCGCAGAAGATAGCGCCAACCCACCAGGCTTTCATAACCAGCGGTTTGCAACGGGATCAGGCCTCGGGACGCAGCAGGGGGAAGAAGATGACGTCGCGAATCGACGGGCTGTTGGTGAAGAGCATCACCAGCCGATCGATGCCGATGCCTTCGCCGGCGGTGGGCGGCATGCCGTACTCCAGGGCCCGCACGAAGTCTTCGTCCATGGGGTGAGCCTCTTCATCGCCCTTGTCGCGCTGAGCGACCTGGGCGTCGAAGCGCTGCCGTTGATCATCGGGATCGTTGAGCTCGCTAAAGGCGTTGGCGATCTCTCGACCGGCGCAGTAGAGCTCGAAGCGGTCCACTAAGCTTGGGTCGCTGTCCTTCTTGCGGGACAGAGGAGAGACCTCGACAGGGAAATCCGTGACGAAGGTGGGCTGAATCATCAGATGCTCGGCGGCGGTCTCGAAGACCTCCATCTGGAGGTAGCCGAGGGGCATCTCAGCGGCCTTGGGCACATGCAATCGGGCCGCGGCCTTCAACAGCGCATCACGATCGTTGGTCTCTTCGGGGGCGAGGCCCGCGTATTCCACCAACCCATCGCGCACCGACAATCGGCGGAACGGGCGTTCGAAGCTCAAGGTGTGTTCGCCGTACTCCACGGTGCGGGTGCCGTGCAGCGCCAGGCAGATCCCCTCCAGGAGCTCCTCCGTGAGCGTCATCAGGTCCTCGTAGGTGGCGTAGCCCATGTAGAACTCGAGGGTGGTGAACTCCGGGTTGTGAGTGGTGGAGATGCCTTCGTTACGGAAGCAGCGGTTGATCTCGTAGACTCGGTCGAACCCGCCCACCACCAGCCGCTTCAGATTGAGCTCCGGCGCGATCCGCATGAAGAGCTTCATATCGAGAGTGTTGTGGTGGGTCTCGAACGGCCGGGCGCTGGCCCCGCCGTAGATGGACTGGAGCATCGGCGTCTCCACCTCGAGGAAGTCGCGCTCGTCGAGATGACGCCGGATGAACCGGACGATCTCCGCCCGTTGGCGGAAGGTGGCGCGCACCTCTTCGTTGCAGATCAAATCGACGTAGCGCTGACGATATCGCGCGGCGACATCTGTCAGGCCATGGAATTTGTCGGGAAGCGGGCGCAAGGCCTTGGTGAGGACGCGGATCGTCTCCACCTTGATGGAGAGCTCTCCCTTGCGCGTGACCATGAGGGTGCCTTCGACCCCAACGATATCGCCCATGTCGATGAAGCTCGCACGCTCTACTTGCTCCGGGTCCATCTCCTTCTTGAAGAGGTTGGCCTGAATTCGACCGCTGCGGTCATCAACGGCCATGAACACCAGCTTGCCGAACTTGCGCACGCCTCGGACGCGACCGGCCACAGCCACAGCCACGGCGGCGGCCTCCAGGTCCTCGGCCGACTGCCCGTCGTACTGAGCGTGCAGGTCACCGGCCAGGTGGGTCACCCGGAAATCATTGGCGTAGGGGTTGTCTCCCCGCGCTCGAAGCGCAGCGGCCTTCTCGCGCCGCTGGGCGATGAGGGTATCCTCCATGACGACTCTCTCCTCCGTCAGCGGGCCGATGCGGCGTCGAAAATCGCCACGCCCGCTTCGCTGTCTTTCTATACTGCCACCGTCCCTCTCACGAGCGCGCGCGTGAACTCCAGCCCTTTGCGGGGTGAGGTCAGCAGCCACACTCGGAAGAGAGCGTCGAGCGCAGGGCTCGACAGGGGTGGGAAGCGGGGCAAATTATCCTTTGCGTTCCAGGAGATCAAGCGCTCTGGTCAGGGAAGTTTCTGCAGCTTATCCACAGACAATTCACATGTTGGGCAGAGATCGTGGAAAAACAGGTACTTATGTATGATGCGCTGCGTCAATGAGTTGGTAACCAGTTGATTTCGCTTGATTAATCAAAATTCGGAGGTTTACGGCCTCTAGTGTCGGCGGGAACCGTTCTCTACTACATCTAGTATGAGCCGATTTTCGGGGCCGAGACTGTGGACAAATCTGTGGAAAAAACCGGGAAACCATCTCAAAACCGAGAGAATCCCGTTTGTCACGCCCCCGCAGACTTCTCGCTGTGCATGAGTAGGAAGGCCTCCACGAGACCGTCCAAATCACCATCGAGCACCCCCTGAGTGTTGCTCGTTTCGAAGGACGTTCGATGGTCTTTTACCATCTGATATGGCGCCAGGACGTAGCTCCGAATTTGACTCCCGAAGTCGATTTGGGATTTGCCGGCGTACAGCGCGTCTCGCTCCTCGGTGCGTCGTGACAGCTCGAGGTCATAGAGCTTGGCCTTCAGGAGCTTCATAGCCGTTGAGCGATTCTTGTGCTGGCTGCGCTCCGCCTGGCACGCCACCACGATCCCCGAAGGGATGTGGGTCAGCCGCACGGCGCTGTCGGTTTTGTTGACGTGCTGGCCGCCCGCACCGCTGGAGCGATAGGTGTCCACTCTCAGATCCGAGTCGTTGACCTCGACCTCGATGTCTTCGTCGATCTCGGGCAGCACGGCCACACTGGCGAAGCTGGTGTGGCGTCGCTTCTGGCTGTCGAAGGGGGAGATGCGTACCAAGCGATGCACCCCGTTCTCGGCCTTCAAATAGCCGAAGGCGTACTCGCCCTCGACGCGAAACGTCGCGCTCTTGATGCCCGCCTCTTCTCCGGCGAGCTCTTCGGTCAACTCTACGCGCCAGCCTCGCCGCTCACAGAATCGGAGGAGCATGCGGAGGAGCATCTGTGCCCAGTCCTGACTCTCGGTCCCTCCGGCGCCGGCGTTGATGCTGATGAAGCAGTTGCCCTTGTCGTGAGCCCCACCCAGCATCCGCTTGAACTCCATCCGACCGAGGAGGCGATCCGCCTCTGTGATCGCGCCGGCGGCCTCCGAGAGCGCGTCTTCGTCCTCGTCCACCATCTCCAGCATGACCTCGGCGTCATCGCAGAGCTGCGAGACGACGTCGAGCTCGTCGAGCACCGATTTGGCCTGGTTTCTTTCGCGAAGAATCTCTTGGGCTCGTGCCTGGTTGTCCCAGAATCCGCCCTGACTGCTCAGATGGTCAATCTCGGCGACCCGCTCTTGTTTGGCCGGGGCGTCAAAGGAACCTCCAGAGGTCACCGAGACGTTCACGCAGTTCTCCGATGCGGCTCTGGGCATCGCTGGCGCTGATCTCGTCGGCCATGGGGGCCCTCCATCTAGGGAATGAGGCTGCCTCTTTTAGTGGAGGCGAGTCCGATGCGCAAGCGTTGCCTGCCTCTCAGTAGTGCGTCCCCGTGATCCCGAAGGTCAAGAGCTTTGCGCTGAGGCCGTCGTCGTATTCGTGAACCTCCATGTCCACCGAGATGGCCACGGCCCAATCGGCGTTGGCGAACATCTCGAAGCCCAACTCTCCGCCGTAGGCCAGCCCAGTCTCCTTTACAGGAGGCGGTCTCAAGCCCACTACCGAGGGTTGCGTCTCCTCGAATTGACTCAGGCCGATGGTCAGCCGGGCGTAAGCACCCCCGATCGTATAGTAGTTGGCCCCGATGAATAGGCCGCTGACGGTGCGCTGTGCGTTCCCCGGTAAGCCCGAAAGGCCGTCTCCCGTGGAGTCGGTGATGTGGAGCCCGAAGTCGGCCGTCGTGTTCTGGTTCAGGCCGACCCCGGCGCGGAGTCGGAGGCCGAGGCCGAGGTGTCGGTCCACACATTCCTTGCCGCAGGCCTGGCTGGACGTGCCGCCGACCCCCACCCGCAGAAGGAACCCGCGGCGATCCTTATAGGCGTCCAGGGCCAGCGCCTGCCCGGTCGTGGACAGGACGATGAGCGCGGCGAGGGCCGCCATTGCCGGTCGAGTGTTCATAGTGCCTCCTCCTGCGATTCAGCGCAGGTCTGAGAAGTTGAGGACGACGAAGCCGTCTCTCTCGATTTCGATGGTTCGAGTGCGTATCCGGCCCCGAAAGCGAACGCCTACATCGTGGCGTCCCACGGGCAGCGTCGACCGCGCCACATGGATCCGGGCCGGTAAGGTCACCCAGCTGCGGGTGTCCGGGGTGTCTGCCGCGCTCATCGCGCCCTCGACGGCGAGTCCCACTAAGAGCCCCGCCAGCGAGTTTCCTTTTCCACCGTCAGCCACGTTCCGAGCCACGCTCCCCACCACGGCGCGGGTGACCAGTCGGGTGATGGCTGCGGCCAACATGCTCCCCCGGCCTCGCGCGAACTGTTGGGTCACTCGGAGGCCCACGTTCAGCCCCAAGCCGCCGGGCATGGGCGCGCCGTCAACCTCTACGGACACGGGACCGTGTGCATCATGGGCACGCACGAGATCGGGGAAATTCACCCACTTGACGAGGCCGTCGGCGGCGAGTCGGTTGGCCCTGCGCCGCTGGACGGCCGACAAACGAGCCCCACGGCCCGGCTGTGACGCGACGATGATGGCGTTGGCGAGTGGGATGCGTCGGGGCACTTTGTGGGGCGCGATCCCCGTCTGCGTCACCACCAGCAGAGTGCCCCGGGCCGGCGGTGGACGGCGTGGGGTGGGGGGAGTGGAGCGCGTCGCCGCCGGCGCTTGTGAGGCTGTCGTCGGCGGGGCGGAGTCGGCGTCGTCGGCCAAGGCCGTCGTGGGTCGTGCCGACGGCGGCACCGTCGGCTCAGTGGAGCCGGCGCCGGCGCCCGAAGCGCCCGCTG
>MPMC02164047.1_pt1 | contig 10570 bp, 9 predicted proteins | sample 1617281 | NCBI WGS metagenome assembly MPMC02 (sample SAMN05944809, study PRJNA350692) | marine metagenome | biome: marine; feature: ODZ; material: water; isolation source: 100 m water sample filtered on 30 um supor filter | place: Pacific Ocean | collected 2012-04-09 | depth 100m m | reverse complement strand
GCCCGCCAGTCTTTGATCTGATGTTGCTCGGGCTCGGTGATGATGGCCATACGGCCTCGCTGTTCCCTGGCACTGAGGCTCCTTTGGTGACGGATCGCTGGGCCACCGTCGGTCGCGGCAAGGGCCTTGATCGGATCACACTCACCGCTCCAGTACTCAGTGCAGCCCGTCAGGTGATCTTTCTGGTCAGTGGTGCGGGCAAGCAAGAGGCCCTCAAGCGCCTGCTGGATCCGTCTGAATCACCTCAGCGCACCCCTGCCAAGTTGGTTCAGCCCCGCTCAGAGGTTCTGATCCTTGGCGATAAGGAGGCCATCGCAGCTCTCTGAGCTCCTCTGCCAGCTCGAAGCATTCAGGCCGCCCATTGTCTTCGCCGCCCATTGTCTTCGCCGCCTATTGATGCTGTCCCCTGAGTCGCCGCTCAGTTGGTCAGCAGTCATTGCTGCAGCCGCTGATGTCTGTCTGACACCCAGGCGTCATGCGGTTTGCTTGCAGAAAACTCCGCTGAGATCTCCAGCAAGGATGAGCTGGATGATCTGAGGGTTCAGCTGGTGGGATCAACCGGTGCATCCCAGCCTCTGTCAGGGGCAGCATCCTGTCTGGATGAACAGTGAAACGGTGAGCGCTGCGGACCTCCCCAGGACGGGGCCCCCTTGAGGCTCTGGCAAGGCGTCTGCGGGCCCTGCTGACACCGGTTCAACAGAGTGAGTTAATCCGTCACAGCACCTTTGCTGCTGCAGCTCACCAGACGTGCGTATTTAGCAAGTACGCCAGATCTGTATCGCGGTGTTGGTTTCGTCCAGGCGGCACGGCGATTTTGCAGTTCTTCTTCGTCAACATTGAGCTGCAGCAGCAGTTGGTTGGCATCCACGCTGATGCTGTCACCTTCATGCACCAGTCCGATGGTGCCGCCAATGGCAGCCTCTGGCGCCACGTGACCCACCACCAGGCCATAGGTTCCGCCGCTGAAACGGCCATCGGTGATCAAGGCCACCTTGTCGCCAAGGCCCTGTCCCACGATTGCGGAGGTGGGGGCCAGCATCTCGCGCATGCCGGGTCCGCCGACAGGCCCCTCGTTGCGCACCACCACCACATCACCAGGGTTGATGTGATTGGCGAGGATTGAAGCCAGACAGTCTTCTTCGCTTTCAAACACCCGTGCCGGGCCAGTCAGTACAGGTGTCTTGACCCCACTGATCTTGGCGACGCCCCCTTCACTGGCGAGGTTCCCCTTGAGAATGGCCAGATGACCCTTTGCATAGATCGGCTTGCTCAGGGGCCGGATCACGTCCTGGTCAGCAGGTGGTTGTGAGGGCACATCGGCGAGAAGTTCAACCAGGGTCTTGCCTTCCACGTTGCGGCAGTGGCCATGCAGTAACCCTGCATCGAGCAGAAGTTTCATCACCTGGGGGATGCCGCCGGCCTTGTGCAGGTCAACGGTCACATAATGGCCGCTGGGCTTGAGATCACAGATCACAGGGACCTGTTCGCGAATTCGCTCGAAGTCTTCGATTGTCAGGTCAACGCCTGCTGAATGGCCAATCGCCAGCAGATGCAGAACTGCGTTGGTGGACCCTCCCACCGCCATGATCACGCTGATTGCATTCTCAAAGGCGTCTTTGGTCAACAGATCCAGAGGCCGGATATTGGCTTTGATCGCTTCCACCAGCACTTCGGCTGAACGAGCGGCGCTTATTTGCTTCTCCTCATCCTCAGCCGCCATTGTTGAGCTGTAGGGAAGACTCAGGCCCATGGTCTCGATGACGGCACTCATCGTGTTGGCGGTGAACATGCCGCCGCAGCTACCGGCACCAGGACAGGCGTTTTTCTCAACCGCGGTGAGCTGCTCCTCGTCGATTTTGCCGCTGGTGAGCTGACCCACCGCTTCGAAGGCGCTAACCACGGTCAGGTCACAGCCGCCGAGTTTGCCGGGCTTGATCGTGCCGCCATACACGAACACGGCGGGAATGTTCATGCGGGCCATGGCGAGCATGGCGCCAGGCATGTTCTTGTCGCAGCCCCCCACGGCCAGCACGCCATCCATGCTCTGGCCATTGCAGGCGGTTTCGATCGCATCGGCGATCACCTCACGGCTCACCAGGGAGTACTTCATCCCTTCGGTACCCATCGAGATGCCATCACTGACGGTGATGGTGCCGAACATCTGCGGCATTGCTCCAGCTTGACGGGCAGCGTCGTCTGCCTTTTGGGCCAGGTCGTTCAGGCCGAGATTGCAAGGTGTGATCGTGCTGTAACCGTTGGCAATGCCGATGATCGGCTTGCCGAAATCATCGTCAGCAAAACCCACAGCGCGCAGCATGGCCCGGTTGGGGGCCCGTTGGATCCCTTTCGTGATGGCATCGGATCTGAGCATGATGGCGGTGAGGGGATGGAGCGACGCAATCGACAACCCTACCGGCTATCGACGTTCTTTCTTTCAGGCTTCCGTCACCAAGCGGCAAAATTTGATCAGGTCTTGGCGCCGAGATCCTCAAGTTGACGGCGCACGTCAGCGATTGCTGCATTGAGCTGTTCAACCCGTTGTTCGAGTTGATCGCCTTCGCCCTTCTGCAGAGAGACCTGGGGTGGGTCAAGGGCCTCTGATCCGTCCTGCATCCGTGGCACATAGAGCATGGCCTGCTGCTGACGGCTGCGCCGTCTCCGTTCTGCTTCAGAAAGGAGCCACCAGCCAAGACCTGCTGCTCCAATCAGTGCACCACTGATCAGTGTGGTGAGGGTTCCGGCTGCCGGATCACGGTGCTGACCCATTCGTGCTCAGTCACTGCACAGATCCTAGGTCGGGCCTGTAGTTCTGGTGCAGCCGAGGCTCAATTCATCGGGATTTCAGCGAGGCTGAATTCGGAGTCGAGCCGTCCAGAGCACGCAAGAGACCAAAGACTCGAGGTCTGCATTGATCCCACTGATGTCTCGATCACGTTGGCTTTTCCCTGGTGCTCAGAGGAGATCTTCTGAAGCATTCAACTGTTCTGGATCCAGGCTGAATCTGGTGTTGAGGCGCTTGACCGGATGGCCAATCCCAGGCTGAATCGCACCTGTTTCGCTGAGCTCTGGGTCAATGCAGGCGGTATGGATTGTGAGGTCTTCCATGGCTTCGCCAATCAGTTTGAGGCCTGGATTGGCGGTAAGGGCGGTGATCACCCGCAGGCGCATCGTTTCAACCCCTTCTTGCTGAAGCCGCTTGAGCACGTTCAGCAGCCGCTGGCCGCTGGCGATCTGATCGATGAAAATGATGATCCCGGCATTCTTCTCGATCTGCCGGGGAACGGAACCAAGGCAGAGCTGAGAGCTTGGCAACACCCTCCTGGCACCCTGCCAGAGATCCAGGCCTCCAGGCAGTACTGGCAGAGCCAGAAGGGGAACGCCTGCTTCCACAACAGTCCCTTCGGTTTCACCCAGATCGGTGGAGACCATTTCGCGGCGATGGGGAAGCCAGTCTCTTATCGCTTCATAGGTGAGCCAGTGACCCAACTCCTCCATGGCTGTGGCATACAAGGCCGGAGGTGAACCCCCGTTGCGCAGCACCGTGAGCCAGTGGGCAATCAGTGGATGGGGTGGCACCACCACCCGAAGGCTCATGGGCATGACGCGTGACGGGGCTGGCAATTGCCACAAGTTGATTGTTAAAACTACCGGTCTGATGCTTCTTTTCTGAATTCATGACCATGAGAGCCTGTCTCTTGTTCAGACTTCGTTCCCTGTTCCTGGCTTGCCTTGTTCTGATTGTTCTTGCTTTGCCGCTCACTCCAGCCATGGCGATCACACCTCCTGAATTGCGGGTGCAGCAGACGATGCAGGACATCTCAGCGGATATGCACGGTCTTGATCTCAAGCAGCGTGAGTTCCTAAGAACTGATCTGCGAGCCGTGAATCTCAGCGATGCAGACCTCCGCGGTGCGGTGATCAATTCGAGTCAGCTGCAGGATGTGAACCTGCAGGGAGCTGATCTTGAGGACGTGGTGGCTTTTGCCAGTCGTTTTGATCGGGCTGATCTGCGCGGCGCCAATTTCACCAATGGGATGCTGATGCAGAGCTTCTTCAACGATGCCTTGATCGAGGGTGCGGATTTCAGCGATGCTGTGATCGACCTTCCTCAGCAGAGAGCTCTCTGTGCAAGGGCTGAGGGTGTCAATCCAGTCAGCGGCATCTCCACCCTTGAAAGCCTTGGCTGCCGCTCCTGATGGTTCAGCGTCTTCCAGTAACGGTTTTGACCGGATTCCTCGGAGCGGGCAAAACAACCCTGCTGCGCCATCTGCTCAGGCATTCCGGTCAGCGTCTGGCGGTGATGGTCAATGAATTCGGAAGCATCGGTCTTGATGGCGACCTGATTCGCAGCTGTGGTTTCTGTCCTGAGGACGAACTCGAGGGTCGCCTTGTTGAACTCAACAATGGCTGCCTCTGCTGCACGGTTCAGGACGATTTTCTACCCACCATGGAAACCCTGCTCTCGAGGGCGGATCAGTTGGATGGAATCGTTGTTGAGACAAGTGGTCTGGCGCTGCCGAGACCCTTGCTTCAGGCCCTTGACTGGCCGGCTGTGCGCTCCAGAGTCCATGTCAATGGTGTGGTCACCCTCGTTGATGCTGAAGCCATGGCGGCAGGCAGCCCCGTTGGTGATGCAGCGGCTTTGGAGCGACAACGTCAACAGGACCCAAGCCTTGATCACCTCACAGCCATTGATGAGTTATTTCACGATCAACTCGAAGCTGCCGATCTGGTCTTGATCAGCCGTGCTGATTGCGTTGATGCCAGTGAGCTTGAGCGGCTCCGGACGGAACTGGTTGGCCAGGTGCGAACAGGCACTCCAATCCTGCCGATCAGTCATGGCCAGATTGAGCCAGCTGTGGTGCTCGGTTTACAGGAGGGTTCAGATCATGAAGCGCAGATGCATGAGCCGGAGCATGTCGAGGCAGATCAGGATCATGAGCACCAGCACCAGCATCAAGATCATGAGCATCACGATCATTCCCATGTGGAGATGGTGAGTGGCTCAGTGCGCTTCGAGGGGGCCATCAATCGGATTGAGCTTGAGGCTCAGCTGTCTGAGCTTGTGGCCACCTATCAGGTGGTGCGCCTGAAAGGCAGGGTCTGGCTTCCCGGCAAGGCGTTGCCTTTGCAGGTCCAGATGGTGGGCCCACGTTTGAACAGTTGGTTTGAAGCCGCCCCTGCCCATGCCTGGCGACCTGTTCACTCAGGCGTGGATCTTGTGGTGCTCAGTTTCGATCCAGGTGCAGAAAGGGCGATCCGTGATCGATTGAGCTGCTGAGGAGTGAAAACGTTATTGCCAAGTTCTTGGTATTACAGGAATCAGAGAACAGAGAAGAGTCTAAATTTCTGAGCAGGGAAGCTGTGAAATGGATGACTGCTTTGCATTGAAGATGTTCAAGGCTTTTGAATGGCTCTTGCCCGATTTTGGTTGACTTTAAAATGATATTGATCGCACATCTGCCTGGGCAGCTGCACCTTGATCCCAAGTTAGATTCGGCTTGCTCAGAAAAGTGCTGATCTGTTCTCTATCTCAGCTTGAGACGACACCTTGATCGGCAACCTGTTGCTACTTGGCTCTGTATTGTTCGAACAGGTAGTTGATTATGTTTCTGCCAACTTGGCTTCATTGATTCAAGGGAGCGAGTTTATACCCAGTGAGCAGGAGAAGAGGGAGGATCTCAGAAAACTTATGACCTTGCTTGATCTTGACGAAGCCGAGCAGAAATAGCTCCTGATCAAAGCTACAGATTAAGCCTATTCCCAGGCCATGAGGAACTTGTTTGCACAAGAGTCAAGTGTCAAGAGTTCAGGCTAAATAAAAAATCTCAGGATATTTGTAGTTGAAGATTGGTGTTGATTGTTCTGAAGGATTATCTTGATATTGATTGTGTATGCCTCGACTGATGTTCTGTGAAAAAATCCCCTAACCCATTTGATACTTGTGCACATGGCCAGAAGCCAATGATGCCAACAATGCTCCAAACCAGGAAACGATTTGGTCTCGGATTGTTTGTGGATGGCTTGATGACTTTCCCCAGTCCAAATAGAAGCAGAGGCGAGGCCAACACGCCAATCCAACTTCCCAGCAGACCTCCCAGAACTGCAAATGCATACCCCCTGGGCCTCTCAGAGAGTGGCTTTTTACCCCGATGGGCACATTTTGGACAACTCGGCATTGAGCATCAGCGCTGCTGAAACCATGTTGTCAAGAGCTAGTAGCCGTTGCCACTGCTCCAACCCTGAGCATGCATGGGTTGGTTCTGTTTGTTACAGCCGCCTCAGGGCCTGGATCAGCCTCAACCCACACCCATCGTCAAGCGTTAACTGAGTCAGCCACAGGATGATGCCTTGTTCTGATTATCGGCTTGTTCTGATTATCGGCTTGTTCTGATTAGTTGTGGTCATGGGCAAAAATTTAGTGAAGCAGTTCAAAAATGTAAAGCACTGCATCCTTTTCACTCACCACATAGAGCCGACGACCGATCCGGTCGATGGCCACTCCCTCTGCTTTGCGAATGGTCTTATTCTTAGTTCCCTCTTTGTAGGACAACTTGAAGGTCTGGATGACAAGATCTTTGTTCCAGTCATAGATAAATATGCAACGACCTTTATCACTGATAATCCAGAAAAGATCGGATGATGGGTCATAACTTAACCCGGAAAAGTCAAGCTTTTTCTGGGGAGTATCAGGTTCTGTAAATCCATTGCTCTGATTCAGTAAGCGTGCATGCTGAATGGTCTCAAGATCAGTATCCAGCTCAATCAGCAACCCAGGTTGGCTTTCTTTCATGACATAGATCCGATCACTTCCTGTTTTAAAGGTGATTCCTTCGAGTCCCTTATTGTCCGGTATCTCAGGAAAGAATTTCCGGATCGAATCAAACCCTTTCATGGCAGAGAGAGGGCGCTTCTTTATGATCTTACGAGTCTTTATATCGATGGCAATGACTTCATTATTGTCTTCATTTGTTGTGTAAAGCGTGTCACCTGAACTATTAATGGTGACTCCTTCGAGGTCGTAGGCGTCTACAAAGAAGGATTCACTGAACTGTAACTCGCCCTTCAGATTGAGTTTGAAGATGGCCTTGGTTTTATCACTAACGGTCCATAGGCTTTTGTGATCAGTAGACAGAGCAAGATCCGAGGGGTGAGTGAGACCGGCCTCAAGGTTGATGATTTTGTGCTGAGCAATAAGGCTGATGCCTTTCAGCATCTTTTTTTCTGCTGGTTGGGCTCTCATTGCAGCAATGTCAGTATTTTCAGACGAAGCCTGGGAATGGTTCCCCGAGCCACTCTGCTGAACCAGGACCCTGAATGGGTTGCTTGACTGAACAGATACCAGCAGATTGGAGACAATAATGGCCAGACAACACAGTTGCAGAGTGCTAATCAATGAAGCCTTCTCAACAGTTGAACGTCGTAGGTTTCATGTTTTCTGCAATTGAACCAGGTGATATTGTCTTGGTTTAGAGGCAAAAAACAATAAAAAGAGGAGGGTATAACCCTCCTCAGACTTTGTTTAGGCCTTGAATTTGGATTTAGAGCCCAAGAAACATTGCTGGTGCTCGATCAAGAAAGTGACTTCCTCCCATTTGAGTGAAATCATTGATCAACAATCCAATGAGATGTAGGGAGAAGACGATTCCCAGTCCTCGCCATAGCTTTTCATAAAAGGTTGGTATGCCATTTTTCCAGGCATTAGAGACTTGCTGTGGCTGAGGCGCCTCATTCATGAAGTTATACCTGAAGTCCTTTTCTTTCTGCCAAGCCGTGGATTCTTGCATTTTGGACATGAAAGCAACCTGGCAATGGTATTCGCAGACTGGCCTCAGCCCGAACAACTTGCAATACTTCTTTGAGAAGGCTTGGCCTGAATGGGATTTGGCGGAATTTCCTGCAAGCCAGCTGGCGTAATGCTGAGCTTAATCGGAGCTAAAAAAGCAGACCCTTGAATGTTTGTCTTCATCGTTCGGTGTTGGGGAGGGCCCTCCAGGCTTGCAGCCTGGTTGCCTGACTGGGGGACGCTACTGGCGCCTGGCTGACATCAGTAGGGTTTTGCATCGGTGGCCGTTGCTCGGCTTCAAGATGCTTACAAACTGACTCAGCTCTTGCAAGGGAACAGCCCGGGGTGGCGAGGGGGCACCCCGGGCTGTTTGAACCTGGCGGCAACCTGCCTGGGCAGACGTTTGCAGGCGCCTCGCTCAAGCGCTGGCTTTATCCGGTGGTTCCCCTGGCTTTTCCCAGGTTGTTTGAGGCTGAGAGTGATCAGCGATCTCAGCCGATGTGATCGATATAACTGACTTGAGTGACTCTTGAGGGCTGTGACGGCGAGAACCTGAATACGATCAAATTGGTGACCCTTGATGTCTGAAATTGCACCAGCCCACTCCCTGAATCAGACAAAAACCCAACTTCAACTCTGTTTTGCCCCATTCAGTCCTTTTTCGTAGAACAATTGTTCCATCTTCAACACTCCTTCTTCTGCAGTGGAACCAGTTCGATGATCAAGGGCCTGCCACTTCAGACCATTTCTGACACCGTTGTTCCTCGTTGACAGATCCATGACTATGAGCTTGAGCTTCCTGAACGCCCTATTTGGTGTTTCCTTGATTTTCTGGATAGCAATCCTACTTTTTGCTATACGTGCAAAGATCTATTCTGGTGAGGGTGCTCAACAATTTTCTTGGAAATCAACCCAGAACTCAACTGAGTTGGCTGCAGCTCCTTCAACCCAGATGGTTACACGGAAAACCTTTGTCTGGGCGAATTGGCAACCGGTTGCTAACTATAATTCTGCTGACAGCAAAACAGTCTATTCAGTTGTAACTTTAAGCCTTTTTGTGATGTCTTTTATGCTGGTTTCCTCTGCTTTCCTTCCAGCAATCCTTGATACTATTGTTCCTCTATAAACTTTTTGACTGTAGATCAGTCTGAAGATTTTCTCTTCTGTGTTGCGTCTATGTTTCTAAACTTCTGTTGATATTTCGACTTAATGCTGTAAGTAATATACTCAGGACATGCCCTGCTTACAGCTGCAGCCAAGCCAAATCATTCCAGGCAATTAGTTGGCACACAAGAATCATCAATCAAGCTCAGGCTTTCAGGAGTTTCATGACAACTCTAATCAGCAGCTTTGAGCAAGTGTGACGATTCAGCACTATATCGCTTTGTTATTCTGTTTCGACGATCGATATGGCCAATGATCGCCCGAGAGGGATAAGGGTTGGAGATCTCTTGCGCTCAGAGAGCTTTAGTATCTCCGCTCATCTAAGCTTCATCAGATCTCATGGCTTGGTCAATAGCTGTTGATAAGCGGGAATCAGTTGCTGGATCAGTGGACGTATTTGAATCAGTAGTATTCAATAGTTAGGATAATTTCACAAGCTGGACATTTTCATCATCGTTATAATTCCTGTTGCCCATATCCCAATCCCACCCCAGAACAAGGCAAGAAAGCCTGGCCCGAAGGCGGATCTAAAGGCTGTGGCTACTTCACTTAGCTCTGTTACTGGTTCTGTCGATGGGGTTTCCTGTGTTGTGTTCATTGGTTGAGCTGCTTTTGCCATGGAACCATGTATTTGTATTCAAATACTAGGAAGGAGGAAAATAAGCATAAAATCATCCTACACAAGTAATCGTTTCTCATGCACATAATAGCGTGCATTTAATGCCTGATAATGTATTCCCTTCCCTCAGGCTTTAACCGACCTGAGAGGCCATGTTGGATAGAATCGCATAACCACCACAAACTACGATCATTCCGAGCATGAAGATGCCTGCCGTCTTCCTGACCAGCCCTGGGATCGGTCGAACGTTTGCTTGATTAGTCATTTTTCTATGAAATCTGTTGAAGCCCTTCCATACTACTTGAGAAAAGCAGAGCTCTCTTTGATTGAAAAACGTGTTCATAATTTTCTTACTTAGCAAAAGTATCTTGTCCACAGCTTTGCAATTGATGAGCAATGCCAAGTGCCAAAAGGCACCTGCATCTGAGACTCCCGTCACGCTTCTTGTTCAAGGATCGTGCATAGTAAATGAGAAGCGACACGCCCCCAGTTTCAGGACTGGGGTTTTTTTTGTTGACACGCCTGACGTCATCCCTTTCCCTGCTTTGACCAGCGTTAGTTTCGCTGCTAACTTTTCATTGATGGACAGAGTTTTCAGCAGGCACTTAATCAGTAACAACTGTGCAGCAAAGACTTCTGATTAAAGACTTCTCAGCAAAGACTTCTCAGCAAGGACCTCTTCGCTACGGATCTATCGGCTTAATCAAGTCTGTCTTTACATGGCCAGCTAAATAATGATTGCTTCTGTTGGCCAATATTGATCAGTAACTAAATTAGTATTCATGAGATTCGCTTTCTTCTAGGGTTTAGTTGATTGATACTGATTCTCTTGTTGTTTTATTGTGCTCTATGATTGTTCTTGCCATAGACAGATGATACGCAGATCAACTCTTGCTATTTGACTTTTGATCGCATTTATACCTTGCTCATATTTCCTGCGTTATCATCAATCTATAGCCAGGTTTTTGTTGATTAATTAGCCTCTGCTTACAAGCACTAGG
>MPMC02207496.1_pt1 | contig 10587 bp, 6 predicted proteins | sample 1617281 | NCBI WGS metagenome assembly MPMC02 (sample SAMN05944809, study PRJNA350692) | marine metagenome | biome: marine; feature: ODZ; material: water; isolation source: 100 m water sample filtered on 30 um supor filter | place: Pacific Ocean | collected 2012-04-09 | depth 100m m | reverse complement strand
CCTTGATGAACGGGCCGTTGCGGCGGCGGCTGTTGCGGTGGATGGCTCGGGCCACCAACTCCTTGCCGGTGCCGCTCTCTCCATAGACGTAGACCGTGCTGTCCGCTGCCGAGATTCGACCGACGGTGGACAAGACCTGCTCCATGGGAGCGCTCTCGCCCACCAAGTCGTGGTCGGAGACCGGCCGGTAGCGGTCGGCGAGCTCGGCCTCGAGGATCTCGTTGTGCCGCTCCAGCTTCTCCCGAGCGTGCTGTTGGGCCACCAGGGAGAGGGCGCTGGTGACCTTGAGGCGCAGGACCTCCGGGGCGAAGGGCTTGGTGACGAAGTCGAAGGCGCCCAGCTTCATGGCTTCGACGGCGGTCTCCACGGTGCCGAAGCCGGTGACGATCATGAGGGGCACCTCGGCGTCCAGCTCGCGGATAGTCCGCAGCACCCCGATGCCGTCGAGGCCCTCCATCTTCAGGTCGCTGATGACGAAGTCGGCGCCGTTGCGCTCAAAGGCGCCTACGCCCGCCCGACCGCTGGCCGCCACCACCACCTCGTGGCCCATTCGCCGGATCGTGTGGGCGATGCCGTCGCGCATCGTGTCGTTGTCGTCGATGACCAAAACTCGAGCCATGGGGGCGCCTCAACGTCGTTCGTGAAGACGATCTCCCAAGAGCGGCTCGGGTTCAACCGGTGTGTTTTGGCGACGGACGCCGATTCGTTCCATAATCAGGATCTCAGGCAGGGAGACTCGATGAGCGATTGCGGTTTGGTGCTGGCGGGTGGCGGCGCGCGTGGGGCCTACGAGGCCGGCATCTTGTACTACCTGTTCGTGGACGGGCCGGCGGATATCCGCGAGGCCGCGAGATTCAATGTGCTCTGCGGGACCTCCATCGGGGCCCTGAGCGTCTCCGCCCTGGCCTCGTCCATGCACCAACCTTCCGTGGGCATTCGCCGCCTGACGGAGATTTGGCGCGGCTTGACCCTCGAGCAGATCCTGCACTTGGGACTCAAGGACATGATGTCCATCCCTGGTTGGCTCTTGGGGCGCAATAAACGAGAGGCCATCTTTCCCGGGGGTCCCGTGCGGGCTCTCCTCGAGAACGCCATCGACTGGAACCGCATTCACATCAACCTCGGTGAGGGCCTGGTGGACGCCATCTCCCTCTCGGCGACCCAGGTGCCCACGGGCAAGTCGGTGGTGTTTTATGAGACCGGTGACGGCCGACCACGCCGATTCTCCCGCGATCCCCACGTTCGTCCCGTGCACGCGCGGCTAAGTCCCGAGCACGCCATGGCGTCGGCCGCCATCCCCTTCGTGTTTCCCCCAGTGGCCATTGACGGCATCCCCTATGTGGACGGCGGCCTACGGCAGAACACGCCCTTGTCACCGGCGCTGCGCCTGGGTTCGAAGCGCCTGGTGGTGGTGGGGTTGGGGCACGAAAAGGACGTGGATCACGCCAACACGGACCTCCGGGCTTGGCGCAAACGGCTCACCAGCCCCGTCTTCGTCTTGGCCAAGGTGCTCAACGCCCTGATGCTCGACCACGTGGACTACGACATCATCCGGCTCGAGCACATCAATCGTCTCTTGGCCGACGGCCAGAAGGTCTTCGGCGAGCAGTTTACCTCGCGTCTGAACACTATGGTGGGGCCCATCCGCGGCGCGCGCTATCGACAGATCCCGTTCGTGGTGCTCCGCCCGAGTCGGGATCTTGGTCAGATGGCAGCCCAATACGTCCGTCAAGGCCACCTCAAGAGCTCACGGAGTCTCATCGGTCGGACCATCCGCACCATCGCGCGCATGGAGTCGCGGGACGAGGCTGATTTGACCAGCTACATCCTCTTCGAGGGGGGGTACTGAGAGAATCTCATCAACCTGGGCATCGAAGACGCCCGGGCCAAACACGATGAACTGATGAGCTTGTTCACCGCGAAGGATGAAGACGAAGAGGCGTAGCGGCAGCCACCGCTATCTAGGCGGCGTGCAGCCGATCTCCAAAGGCGTATAGCTCACCCGACCGTTCGCGCCCACTTCGCCGGTCCCCAGGATCGCGTAGGTGGGGTCTCCGCTCCGCGCGAAGAAGCTGATCCCGTGGTAGCCGTTGAATTTGATCACGCCGGACGGGTCCACTTGGCGGCCCCATCCGCCGGCCCCGGCCCTCAAATCGTGAATGAAGATCCCGACCCGCTGGTCCGCGAGGTTGTCAGCCGTTGGCTCAACCAGGTGGGCGGCGGAGACCGCCATCTTCCCGTCCGGCGTAATCTCCGACTCGATGGGCCAACGGGTGGTGGGTGCTCGGGTCCAGCCCAGAGCGGGCACGTAGCGCTCTACGTGGGTGGTCTCTGCGGGGGCCGGCGCGGCCATCTCACCATCCATGGGCGTCGGGGCCGGCGCCGCCGCGTGGGGCGTGGACACAACTCGGGCGGGCACGCCGCCCTCGGTGGGGAGGTGGAAGCGGAGCGCGGTGTCCCCGTCGCTCATGGTGGTCAGCCACTCGGGTTTTTGGACGATGGACAGGCTCACCGGCTCTGCGTCCGTGGGGTTTCGACTCCGCCAGAGATCGATCTGAACCGCGCCGTCGGCTCGTATTCCACGGGCCAAGAAGACCGCGCCGTCGTCGCCGTGTCGGGCCGGCCCGAGCCACTCGATGTCCACCGCGCCGTCAGCGCCCTCGATGTCCGAATAGAGTTGGGCGATGGGCTCCGTGCCGTCGAAGGGCAGGTCGAACCACATCGTCTCGCAGAAGACCCGCATGAAGTAGACCGTGGGGGCCTCGGGATCGTCCATCTCCACCTCGGGGATGAACCGCGACCGTCGGTCTTCGTGCACCTCGAGGCCCTGAATGGTCTCCTCACCTTGGCAGGGAGAGGGCAGGAACCGGGCGGGCTGCTCTTGATCCAGGGTGCGCCGCTCGTAGACGGCCAGGGCGTGGTACGGCGCGACGTCGGTGGGGCCGGGCACGAAGGTGGCGGCCTCGGCGCGACAGGGCACCACCGCGTCATCGGGGCAGGTCTCGGACTCGAGGCCGTCCAGGGCCACAGCCAGGGCCACGGTGCGCCCTTGGCCGGCCGCCATTCGAACGCGCATCTCGCCGGGCCAGCAGACGGCGCAGACGCTGGTCATTGCGCCCCCTCGATCCAAGAGACGCGTCTCTTGGGCCAGGGTGATCACCTGCTGTTCGCGGTCGTTGAGGGCGTAGGTCAGGTGGTTGTCCCGCGCCGGTGTTTGGCCGGCCTTGAGCCGATAGAGCCAGTCGAGGTCGTCTTCGCCCCGGCAGCAGGTGCCTCCCAGCGCGTCGCCGTCACAATCGTGGTCGACATCGTCACATCGCTCGGGGCTTCGGTTCGGGCAGAGGGCGTCTTGGTCTGCGGGCTCTGTGGGCTGCGTTTCGGCCCAAACTGCGGGCATGACCGTGGGCGTGTCGGCGTCCAGGTGGACGGTGAACACCGTATCCCGCGGCCCGCTGAGTATGCCCACCGGCGTCGAGGCGGGGGAGAGCACGTGGAGCCCGCCCTCGTGAGCCACGGCGACGATGGGGTGCGCGTCGCTGCCCATACGCAGCGCGACGCCTTCGGGGATCGGGTTGATGAGCGTCGGCCGGACCGCGGTGGCAGTGGGCGGCTCGATACCGGCGTCTCCGTCCACGCCGCCGTCGCCCATGGGTCCGGCGTCGCTCTCTGCAGGGGCGACCTCCATGCCCTCTTCACCGCCGGCGTCGTCGGGGGCGTATTCGGTGACCCGTTGGTCATAGTCCAACCCCGGCCGAACGTGTCGGAGCGTCACCCCGCCGGTCTCTTCGGGGCGCGCTAAGTACAACGCGTCAACCGTGGAGCCGAGGGCGCCCGAGCCGACAAAGTGATCTCCCGCGCGGCTCCTGCAGGTCCAGGTGCCGAGCCCGGCCAGGGTCTCTTCACCGAACTCTCGGCTCGGTGCGCCGGCGTCGTCGTCGAGGAGCAAACACGTCCCGTCGGCGAAGGCGAAGACCCAATCAGCGCCCGAGGGGGCCACCGACACGGGGAGTGGAACACCGCGTCGTAGGAAGCTTGGACTCTGACTCCCGAAGCCGCCGAGGGCGCGCAGACCCACTGGCGCTGTGGGCTCGGCGCCCGTACGGCCTACGATCAGCACCGTGTCCGGATCGGTCCCCAAACCGAATCGTTGCGCCATACGTACGGGCCCATAGAGGCCCAAATCCAGCGCTTCGGTGCGGCCGGTGACGTCAACGGCGGTCCAGGGTTCGTCACCCTCGGAGACGAGGGCCCATGCGCTCTGCTCGGCCGCTACCCCGGGGAGGCGAGCGCCCATCAACTCACCGGAGAAGTCCGTCAAGCAGCGCACCGCGCGGGCCGTACCGAGCTCGGCGATGACGGTGGCCTCACCCGCATCGGGCGCCACGCCGCCATCCTCTTGCGGCGCCGGCGCGTCCAAGCGTCGACGGAGCTCGACGCGCTGGGCGATGAGTGCGCCGTCGTCGCCCCCCTCAGCGCGGGGCTGAAACCACACCAAATAGCTGATCTCACCGCCGCCGATGACCGCCATCGCGCCCATGGGCGGCAGCGTCTCGGGGAGCCCGCAGGGCCCTTCGTTTACGGGGGGCGCGGCGTCTGCCCGCGGGTCGGCGTCGGGCTGCGGCCCCATATCCCCGGGCGGAGCAGAGTCCACGTTCATGTCCATGGGGACGGGACCGGCCTCCGAGGGGATCGACGGCAGCGTCTCGGGCGGATCACAGGCGCCGAGACCGAGAGCGAGCAGAGCGAAGGGGAGTGTGCGTTTCATTCTCGTTTGATAGCTCATTGGGGCGAGCGGAATCCACCGCGGCGTGCACGGGGGCGTCCCGAAAAGGGGCCGTCGACGACGCGCCGTTTCCTCGGTTCGCCGTTGGTCGCCGCAGACCGGCCGGACCTTGGGTGGTGGTGGAGCCTTGAGATGCCCCGATCTTCGTGTCATACAGCCCCATGCTCTTGGCCTTGACCATTCGAGACTTCGCCATTATCGACGCCCTCGAGCTCGAGTTGGGCGCCGGACTTACGGTCATCACCGGTGAGACCGGGGCGGGTAAATCGATCCTCATCAACGCCCTGGGCTTGGTCTTAGGGGGACGCGCCCGCACCGAGATCGTACGTACCGGGCGGGACTCGGCCTCCGTCGAAGCCCTGTTCGACCTGCGTCAATCCCCCATCGTCAAATCCCGCTTGGTCGACGCCGGTTTAGAGGCAGGAGACGAGCTGGTGGTTCGACGGGTCGTAGCCGTCAACGGCCGGCATCGCGTGTATCTCAACGGGGCGCTCGCCACCGTGAATATGCTGGGGCAGATCACCCGCGACTTGGTGGACATCTCCGGTCAGCACGCCCACTACAGTCTTCTGCGCTCGGAGACCCACCTCGAGCTCCTGGATCGCATCGGTGTCCTCGGCGCCCAGCGAGAGAAGGTGGCCGCCCAGCATCAGGAGGTGGCGGCCCTGGACGCTCGGATCGAAGAGGTGCGGAGACGCAATCACGATCGAGTGGAGCGCGGGGAGTTTCTCCGATTTCAACTCCAGACCTTGCAGGAGGCCGAACTCGACGACCCCGAGGAGGAGGACACCCTCGATCGGGAGGCTGCGCGCTTGGACAACGCTGAGCGATTACGATCGGCGGCCTCCACCATCGAGAGTGTCCTCTATGACCAGAGCGGCGCCGCAGCCGAGAGCATCGGGATCGCGTTGTCGGAGCTGCAGACCCTCGTGGCGTTGGAGCCGGGGTTGGGCCAGACCCTCGAGGATTTGCAGTCGGCCCTGGCTATCGTGGAGGACACGGCGCGCACCGCCGGTGACTACGGCCGGCAATTGAGCTCGGATCCAAACCGACTCGAGGAGATTCAACAGCGGCTCGGGCTCTTCGCCAATCTGCGCCGAAAATTCGGGACCTCCTTGGCCGAGGTCATCGAGCATCAGCGGAGCCTGGAGGCGGAGCTGGCGGCGTTGGACGGCGCCGACTCGGACCAGGAGAGCCTGTTGGCGACGCGGGAGGCGGCGGCGGAGCGGCTGCGAGTAGAAGCTGACGTCTTGACTGCGGCGCGACGCGCAGCCAGCGGTGATTTTGTGGAGGCGGTCACCGGCGAACTCTCGGATCTCTCCATGTCGGGCGCCAAACTCACCGTGGATTTACGCCCGCTATCCGGTGGGGTCGAGGTCCCCGGCGGCTTCGTGGGGCCGAGGGGCGCGGATCGGCTGGAGCTTTTGTTCAGCGCCAACCCAGGCGAGGCGCCCCAAGCCCTCAATCGGATCGCCAGCGGGGGGGAGCTCTCTCGGTTCATGCTCGCCGTCAAGCGGGTGATCGCGGCGCGAGACCCGGTCTCCACCTATATCTTCGACGAGGTGGACTCGGGGGTGGGTGGTCCCACGGCGGAAGCCATCGGGCGCAAACTTCAGCAGGTGGGCGCGGATCGCCAGGCCATATGCATTACGCATCTGGCCCAGATCGCGGCCATGGGGCGTCACCACTTCCGGGTCGAGAAGACGGTGGAGAATGATCGGACCTGCAGCACCATCAACGCCCTCGACGAAGACGGCCGCGTAGCCGAGTTGGCGCGCATGATGGGGGGCGCCACCATCACCGACGCGACCCGCGCCCACGCCCAAGAGTTGCTCGAGCTCTCCGGTAATCCCTGAAGACGTGTGGCGTCGCCGCCTACTCCCGCTGGTCGTGGGACTCTCCATCCTCACCGCCGTCGTCTTGTTGACGGGCCGCTCGGGCTTCCGGGCCCTCGTCGCGTACGGCGTCGAGTGGCGATTCGACGCCGTTGAACATCTCTCGGTGGAGGCGGCCGCTACGGGTGTCACCGACCCCGCCCCCCCGCTCTTCTTGGACGTCCGTGGTCGAGACGAGTATTTGGCCGGCCATATTCGCGGGGCTCGTTGGCTCGATCCGGCCACTGCGGCGCCCACCGTGGTGGACGCACTGCCCAGCGATCGACCCATCATCGCTTATTGCAGCGTCGGGTGGCGCTCTTCGGAGATGGCCGCGCGCCTCCGCGCCGCGGGGAGGCCGGCGGTGACCAATCTTCGCGGGGGGCTCTTCGAGGGGGTCGTACGGGGGCATCCTGGGGTTCGGGACGGCCGGGCCTCGAGACAGGTTCACCCCTATGGTGTGCCCTGGTCTTGGCTCCTGCCCGAAGCGCTGCGAGCGGACCCATGAGCTTCGCGGTATGGTGGCAGCCATGACGGATTTGTTCTCTCGGCGCACGGCGATGTCCCGCGTGTCCAACGGCCTGGCGGAGGCCAAGGCGCGCAGGCTGGCCTCAGGCGCGGGGCTCTTGGATCTCACCGTCTCCAACCCCACCACGGCCGGTCTGTCCTATCCGGAGGAGACGATCCGAGCGGCCCTCTCCACCGCCGGCCAACGCGTCTATGAGCCCGCGCCTTTCGGGCTGCCGTCGGCCAGACGCGCTGTGGCGGCGCAGCTCGACGTGGATCCGGAGCGGGTGGTCTTGGCCGCCAGCACCAGCGAGCTCTACGGGTGGCTCTTCAAGCTCCTGTGTGATCCCGGTGACGAGATCCTGGCGCCTGTCCCTAGCTACCCGCTCTTCCACCAACTCGCCGCCTTCGAGGGCGTCACGCTGCGGCCCTATCCCCTCGTTTATGAAGGGCGCTGGCGGGTGGATTTGCCGGCGCTACGGGCGGCCGTGACCCCCCGCACTCGCGGGATATTGGTGGTCAACCCCAATAACCCCACCGGTCACGGATTGGACGTCGAGACTGCGGACGCGTTGGCGACCTTGGGTTTGCCCATCATCAGCGACGAGGTCTTCGCAGACTACCCCCTAGAGCCCGCCGATGATGTGGTGAGCGCGGCCTCCATCACCGAGGTGCCGGTCTTCGTGCTCGGTGGGTTGAGCAAGCGCTGTGGTCTGCCCCAGATGAAGGTGGGCTGGGCGGTGGTGGGCGGTCCCCGGGCCGCGGCCATGGAGGCGTTGGCGCGCTTGGAGCTCGTGGCCGATACTTGGCTCTCCCTCGGGACGCCCGTCCAACACGCGCTGCCGACGCTCCTCGCTGCCGGCGATGACGTCCGTCAGGCCATCATCGCGAGGTTGAGGACCAATCTCGACTGCCTCAAGCGCTGTACCCGGGGCACGGCCATCGACGCTTTGCGGGTGGAGGGCGGCTGGTACGCCGTGCTCGCCGTACCTCGCCTCTGTTCCGACGAAGCTTGGGTGCTGCGTTTGCTCCACGAGGACGGGGTCTGGGTGCAGCCGGGTTGGTTCTACGATTTCCAAAAGCCCGGTCACTTGGTGGTGAGCTTATTGACCCCCGAGGCGATCTTCGCCGAGGGCGTTTCGCGCTTGGCGGCTCGGATCAGTCCGTCCCCTTGAGGTTGGCCACGGGATAGAGTCGATGGGCCACACGGGCGATGCCTTCGGCCTCGAGGACAGCGAGGACGGCGTCCAGGTCCTTGTATACATGGCCACACTCGTCCAAGGGGGTGCGCTTGGTGTTGCCCACCACCCCGGTCACCTCCACCCCGCCGAGGGTCCGGGTGATCGTGGCCATCTCGTGGTCGATCTCATCGTGGATGGCCGAGAGCTCCCGCCGCGCCTGTCCTCGGCCCATCAGACGCCCCGACCCGTGGTTGACCGAGCAGCCCGAACGATAGGCACCCTCCAAGGGGTAGAGCACCGCGGCGCCGGCAAGCATCGAGCCCGGGATGAGGCAGGGGTGTCCGGTCTCCGCCCAGCGCGTGCGGGCCAAGTCAGGGTGACCGGCCGGGAAGGCCCGGGTGGCCCCCTTACGATGGACGAAGCCCCGCTTGGTGGTGCCGTCGGGCAGCACCAAGGTCTCCTCTTGGACCAGGTTGTGGGAGATCTCGTAGAAGACCTCGACGTCGCGCCCGTAGACGGTTTGGGTGGCCTCTCGAACCCCGTGCACGATGAGGTGACGATTGGCCACCGCGTAATTGGCCGCTGAGTTGTGATGGGCCCAGTAGCTCCGACCCAAGGGCTCGTCGGCGTAGAGCCACGACTCCTCGCGCCGCTTGGAGGCCAGGCTGCGGAGGCGGGCCCCCTCGTAATAGAAGTGATTGGCCGTCTGCCATCCGTAGCCCCGGGAGCCACAGTGAACCATCACCCAGACCTCACCGGAGTCACCGTCCACCTGCATCTCGATGAAGTGGTTGCCGCCGCCGACGCTGCCCAGCTGAGGTTGAGCTTTGCCTCGCGCGCGCTTGATTAGGCCGCTGTCGAAGCTCTCGGGGACCTGGATGTATTGACGCTCGCACAAATCGGCGCTCACCCCGAGGGCCTTGGCGCCGTAGCGGAGGACCTCCTCCATCAGGGCGTGACTCACGGTGGGCGCCTGCGCCGGGCGATGATTACCCAGCCCTGTGGCCACCCGCAGCTCCACCTCCTCGACCCAGCGCGTCCGGCCCGCAGGATCTGCGATATCCGCAGCGTGTAGACCCGGGATTTGCATATAGACCACGCCGCAGGAGATGTCGTAGCCGCTGCCGGCCTGAATGATGGTGTTGTCAGTGATCACGACCCCGCCCACGGGGATGCCGTACCCGATGTGAGTGTCCGGCATTAGATAGACGCCGGTCACCCCTTCATAGGCCGCGGCCGAGGCGGCTTGCTGCCAGAGGGCCTCGTTGGTTTGGTCGAGGAGGTCAGCGCTCAAAAACGCGTGGACCTCGGCCTTCATCTCCCCCATCTTGGGCAAAACGAAGTGGGTGGGTGAGATCCGCTCCACTTGGAACTTGAACGACATGCTGCGCCTCCTCTCCATAGGGTAGCGCCAAAAGGGACCGAAAATGCAGCCCATCGTGGGACACACGCTCCATCGCCTCTTCCTCACAACGGCGTTCGCCGTCGCCTGCGGGGGCCTCGTCATCCCCGAGCGCGCCGCCGCCCACGGGGATCCCGCGGCCAAGACGAGCCCGGCGGACCCTTACCGCGACGCCGCCAAGCGCATCATCGACGCAGCGCTCACCAGCGATGTGGCGTACAGCCGTTTGGTGGCCCTTTGCGACGACATCGGCCACCGAATCAGCGGCTCGGCGAACTTGGAGTCGGCCATCAAATGGGCTGCGGCGCTGCTCAAGATCGACGGACAGGAGAACATTCGCCTGGAGCCCGTCAAGGTGCCCAAGTGGGTGCGCGGAGAGGAGTCCCTCGTTCTGACGGCGCCGAGAGCGCAGTCCCTGTCCATGCTGGGTCTCGGTTGGTCCGTGGGTACGCCCGCCGAGGGGCTCGAGGCGGAGGTCTTGGTGGCCCGGGATGAGGCGGAGTTGGACGCGCTGGGCGACCGGGTCAAGGGCCGCATCGTGCTCTTCAACAACCCCATGCCCCCCTACGATCACGTCCGTGGGACCCGCTACGGCCATACGGTGCGGTTTCGCGCCCGCGGGGCCAAGATGGTGTCCGAGCGCGGTGGGGTGGCGGTGTTGGTACGCTCGGTGACCGCCCACAGCCTCCAGACCCCCCACACGGGCACCCAGAGCTACGGCGATGGACAACCTCCGATCCCGGCGGCCGCGGTCACCGTGGAGGGGGCCGAGCTCATCGCCCGTTATGTGGCGCGCGGCAAGACCGTCAAAGAGAAGCTGCGGATGCAGGCCAAGATGAT
>MPMC02131386.1_pt1 | contig 10601 bp, 6 predicted proteins | sample 1617281 | NCBI WGS metagenome assembly MPMC02 (sample SAMN05944809, study PRJNA350692) | marine metagenome | biome: marine; feature: ODZ; material: water; isolation source: 100 m water sample filtered on 30 um supor filter | place: Pacific Ocean | collected 2012-04-09 | depth 100m m | reverse complement strand
CTGGCAACAAGATCTGTGAACATCGTCGCCATAATCACAACCTCTTCACCCCAACTTCCTCCCTCGAATGCCACCCACATCTCATCTCCGCTAGAGATGCAACGCCAAGGTCTGGAAACAAGTAGGCCCACGGAATTATCACCGCTTATCTCCAATTGCCACGTCCTCCCAGTATCCTGCCCACCCATGGCAACCAAGGCAAAGACTGCAATCTCACCGACTCGAGATGAGAACTATCCGGAGTGGTATCAGCAGGTCGTGAAGAAGTCCGATCTGGCGGAGCCCTCGCCGGTTCGTGGCTGCATGGTGATCAAACCATGGGGCTATGCCCTCTGGGAAAACTACCAGCGGGTGCTCGATGGGATGTTCAAGGCCACGGGCCACCGGAATGCCTACTTCCCATTGCTGATTCCAAAGCGATTTCTTGAGAAGGAGGCTGAGCATGTCGATGGGTTTGCCAAGGAATGCGCCGTAGTCACCCACCATCGCCTTGAAAAAGGCCCAGACGGCACGCTCATTCCTGCTGGTGAACTGGAAGAGCCGCTCATCATCCGCCCCACCAGCGAGACGATCATCGGCGATGCATTCAGCCGGTGGATCGAGTCCTATCGTGATCTTCCTCTGCTGATCAACCAGTGGGCGAACGTCATGCGGTGGGAAATGCGGACTCGGCTCTTCCTGCGAACCAGTGAGTTCCTCTGGCAGGAAGGCCACACCGCGCATGCGAACTCAGAAGAGGCGATGGAGGAGACCGAGCGGATGCTCGATGTCTACGCCGACTTTGCCAACAACTGGATGGCCATGCCTGTACTCACCGGCGAGAAGACCGCGGCCGAGCGCTTTCCCGGTGCCGTCCGAACACTGTGCATCGAGGCCATGATGCAAGACCGCAAGGCCTTGCAGGCTGGTACCACACACTTCCTCGGCCAGAACTTCGCCACCGCGCAGGACATGACCTACCAAAGCGAAGAAGGCAAACTTGAATACTGTTGGACCACGTCCTGGGGCGTCTCCACACGATTGGTCGGCGGCATGGTCATGACCCACGGTGACGATGATGGCCTCCTTCTTCCCCCGCGGCTCGCTCCGGCGCATGTGGTCATTCTTCCGATGACTGGGCGGGCTGAAAATCCGGAGGCGGTGCTGAACTACTGCCACAAGATCGCTGATGACCTGCGGGTGATCCCGTATCACGGTCGGCACATCGAGGTCGAGATTGACGATCGAGACATCCGCGGCGGAGAGAAGAACTGGCAGTGGATTCGTCGCGGCGTACCCATTCGACTCGACATCGGCCAGCGAGACATGGACGGCGACAGCGTGTTCATGGCCCGGCGCGACAAGGGCCACAAGGACAAAGAGAACATAGGCCGTGCCGCCTTCGTGTCAAATGTGCACGACATCCTCGAAGAGATCCAGCAGGGCATGTACGACCGTGCCCTGGCTTTCCAGCAAAGCAACTCCTGCGACATCGATTCAGAAGATGCCTTCCGCGACTTCTTCAAGACACCTCCGGGCGACCCCACGCCCCCACACGCCGGCTTCGCCTACGCCCACTTCTGCGGCGATGAAGACGTTGAGAAACGCATCAACGAAGAGTTGGGCGTCACGGTCCGCTGCATCCCACTGGAAGACGGTGAACCGGGCACCTGTATCTTCACCGGCAAACCCAGCGCCAAGCGCGTTGTCTGGGCCAAGGCGTACTGATCAAGATCTGCCGAGCGCCGGTCAACAGGGGCCGAAGGCAGCGACGACGGCGAGGATGTCGTTGACATCGACAATGCCATCGCCGTTGATATCTCCGGCGGGGTCGTCGGTGCCGTAGGCACCCAGGACCAACAGGATGTCATCGACGTCGACCTCACCGCTGCCGTCGATATCGCCCGGGCACGGGGTGTCTTCGCACTCGATCCGGCCGACCTGTATGCCATCGAGTCCGGCCTCGATGACCGAGCCACTGCCGGTATCGTCGGCGTTGACTCGGATCTGGAAGGCGTCAACACCTGTCAAGCCGCTTGCATCAAGGTCGAACTCGGCGCGAATCCAGCCGCCGGAGGTGCCGGGACCGCTCGGGCCAACCGTTTCGAGGTTCTGCCAACTCGAAGCGCCCACCTCGGACCATTCGACGGTCAAGATGTCGGCGTTGGGTGAGCCACCGAAGTCGTTGGAGTACCAACGCCAGTAATTCAGGGTCCATCCATCATCGGGGATATCCATCGCTGGCGAAGTCAATATTGTCGCGCCGCCGTCCACATCACTGTTTCCTTCGACGTTGTCGGTCAACCAGCACTGACCGCTGCCGTCGGCATCCGTCGGCGGGTCGCCCCGCAAGCCTCCACCAACTGGAACGCCACGCTCCCACTGCCCATCGCTGGCACTACCGGAAACAGTCCAGCCCGGATCGGTTTCGCCATTGTCATCGAAGGCCATTGCCACATCGGATGCAACTGCGGCGGTCAGCACTTCATTCGGAGCGCCACCGGGATACGTCGCCGATCCACCAGAAACCCCGTCTACCGCGATGTAGAACTCCGGCGATTCGCTGCACATGAATGTTGGCAGTGTTGCCTCGTAATTCTCGCCACCGAGATGCGACAAAGCAGCCTCGTCAAAGTCTCCGACGGCACCGCGGTACAGCAACCTCGCCGTGGCCGGATCGGGCGCCTCGGCTCGCTCGAAAATGCGGACTGGGAAACTCGTGGTTGTTTCGGTCGAGACAACGGTCGGCTCACCCGAGGTCAGTTCAATGCCAATCGGCACGCTGACATGTTCCATGAGTGCAAGAACACCATCGAAGTTCTCCTCGGCGCATGGACGGATTTCACTCGGCGACGGGTCGAACCCACCCGGGTCGCCGGAGCCCGGTCGCAGTTCGATCGTGAACGACAAGGCGTCATACTGCTCGTAAGGCCAGTCAATCAATGTGCCACTGGCGCAATACAGAATGTAGCAGGGGTTGTCGTGGGTGTAGTACTTGCCGTGGACTGCTGCAATGGCGTCAGAAATAGCGCCGCCGACAGCGTGCAGTTCGTCCCAGTCCGGAGGCGGCACGGTGGTGTAACCGCGTGGTTCCAGAACGAGTTGCGAATAGGAATGGAAGTCGATCTGGGCGCGAATGTTGCCGTGCGACAAGCAGTAGTTCCCCAAGGCTGCAACCTCCGGCTCACTCATCGGGGAAGGCCCGACATAGATGTCGCTGCACGGGTCCGTACTCGTACTCTCGCCACCGTTCCAATCGGCATCCCAGTTTCGATTGAGATCGACGCCTTCGCAACTCCCCGCGTTGTTCCGCCTGTTCTTCCTCCAGTAGCGGTCGCCGCCTGAGGCATAGGTGTATTCGAATCCGTCCGGATTGATCACCGGAATCACAATGACCTCGAGTTTGTCGAGCAATGCCGTAATGGTGGGGTCCACGCCATATCCATCCGCCAGCGAATCGGCGATGTTGATCGTCGTCATCGGAGAGATCCACTCACGGGCATGCTGGCAGCCGTTAAAGAGGACGGCTGGCTTGTCACCTCCACCAGCATTCAAAACGACGCCGCGGATATTGCGGCCCTCGTGAGTCTGGCCAATGATGACCCCACTTGCGAGATCACCGTGGTCGGCGATGATCTGATCAAGACGACCGTACAGTTCGGAAAGTGTGCGGAAGTCATCGTAGAAGGAGTCAAGGCCGCGGATGTGGCCGTGACCGCCTCCACGGACAGAAAGACGCTCGGCATTCCTGGCAGCCTGATAGGCGGGAAGATCTTCGATGAGCGGCTTGGCGCTCAACCCGAGGAACTCGACAAACGTACGCGCCTCGGCATCAACGAGCCACGGACCCACGCCAGGGGCGGGGCGACACGCCAGCCCGTTCAGGCCTTCGGCGAGCAAGAGGTTCACGGTCGCCTCGTCAGGCACATCGATCTGGATGATCTGCTTTCCGACATAGTCGGCTGGATCGGGCATCGGAACCGCTACGGCTCCGCCGGTGATGATCAGGGCGCACAGTTTGGCCAGATAACTCACGAGATCTCTCCTCTCAGCCGGACGCCTACCCACGAAGAACCAGTATGGCCGCATATCGGGATTACACAACCCCCAATCGGCCTCATCTCAACACATCGTTCGTGCCAGTGCTCCCATCGGATCCCACGGGGGCAGCACAATGGGCTTCTCTGCCACTGCGGTCTGCAAGGTGTCGCTCAATCGACTCCGGTGAGCCGCAATTTCGAAAACATACTCATCGAACCATGAGTCGTTCATGGTCTGAAAACCTTTCCGTCCGACACCCTCATCGCCCCAAGAATTCTCGACTCGCCAGCGACGCGGCGAACCGTCGAGCACATCGACACCTGTAAACAGCATGGCGTGGGTCATCGCCGTGTGATGGTAGTGCAGCCGGTCTGGTTTGTTCAGACCTTCAGCCACCCCATACAGTCCATCGAAGTCGAGAAGTTCGGCATCCCACAGCCCGACTTGCCGCTGAAACTGTTTGCCTACGTCGCATCCAAACCACACGGGCTCACCATCTTCGAGCGTATCGATCGCAGCACGTTTCATCGTGTCCATGTCGACATTGAGATACACCACCTGCTCGCCGCCAACAATGTTGCCGAGATACTCAACGGTGTAGGTCTTCCCGAATGGGTGCTCTGGCCGCGGATCGTGCACAAGGCAGACGAAGTCGCTGAGCGGAAGATCGACATATCGCTCGGCAAACTGCACCGGTGTCATCTCTCCCTCACGGTGGAAGCCTCGGTCCTTGTCGTTGTACTGCCAAATGAAGGATGTCGGTGGCTCGCCAAGATGCGTACAGAGAACTCGCCAGATGGTGGCAAGTTGCGTGTCCTTCAGCGAGCGAGCCTCGTCCACCGAAGCGCCATCAGCGATAGCGATTCGCAGGTCACGCGCAAAGCGGCGCAAGAACCCCTTGCATACAGCGTTCATTCTCGCGGTGTTCGAGGATGACTGCGACTCGGGCATCATGTCCTTGGGCACGAGTCCATGCCGGCGAACGAGATTCACGAACATGTTCCACTGTCCACCATCATCAAGTGGGTAATCCAGCAGGAAGGCGACGTATCGATCGTCGAGTTCTTTGCTTGCTGTATCGATGATGCACTCGAGGAACCAGTTGGATCGCTCGAACTTGTCCCAGAAGAGCGTGTAGTTCTGACTGAACTCGAACTTCTTGACGTTGAGTCGCTTCATCACACCCGCCCGGAACAAGTTGAGCGCCGCGAACATCCAGCAGCGTCCGGATTTCTTCTGGTTCGTCACCGGCCAGTCATCGAGCCACGTGCTGAAGGACCAATCGGTCGACGAGACGACATCGCGATTGAGCGCCGCTTCATCGGCGCCCACCTTGGTCACAGCGTTGCGAGCGAGCCGATAGGCCGCGTCGCCGTCAAGTTCTGCGCGGAGGGATGCAATGTGATCCGCCGAGATCACGCCTGTGGAAGGGGCGGTTGTGGTTGTCATGTCTGCCATGGTAGCGGGTGCCATTTCTCCCCTCCTGTTTACCTGATCGCCTCATCTGGCGATCTACCCAGACGGGCCGCGCACAACACGGGGCCGAATCTTGCGATCCGGCCCCGTATCGTTGGTCAGTCCAAACGGCCTTGTGGCCGTGAATTCATGTATCAGGCGTCGTTGTCATCGCGGACTTCGTATTCCGCATCAATGACATCGTCGCCGTCCTTGCAGTCGCCGCCGCCACAGCAGCCGCCCTCGGCGGGTGCGTCTTCGGACTGCGAAGCGGCCTCATAGGCAGCCTTGCCGAGTTCTTGAGAAGCGGTGTTCACCTGGTTGAGCGCGGCCTCGATGGCGTCCTTGTCGTCGCCCTTAACCTTCTCTTCGAGGTTGCTCACCGCCGACTCGATGGTGCCGCGGACATCCGCGCCGACCTTCTCGCCGTGCTCTTCGAGCTGCTTGCGGGTGGCGTACACGATCTGCTCGGCCTGATTCTTCAGTTCGATCAGTTCTCGCTTCGCCTTGTCTTCGCTCGCGTGCGACTCGGCATCGGACTTCATCTTCTCGATATCGTCCTTCGACATGCCACTCGAGCCGGTGATCTCAATGTTCTGACTCTTGCCGGTGGCCTTGTCGGTCGCAGAGACTTTCAAGATGCCGTTGGCGTCGATCGCGAACTCGACTTCGATCTGCGGCGTGCCGCGAGGCGCGGCGGGGATGTCCGTCAGATCGAACTGGCCGAGCGTGCGGTTGTCCTTGGCGAACTCTCGCTCGCCCTGCAGAACGTGAATGGTCACACTGGTCTGACTGTCGCTCGCGGTGGAGAAGGTCTCCTTGCGAGAGGTCGGGATGGTCGTGTTCTTCTCGATGAGCCGCGTGAGCAGGCCACCGAGTGTCTCAACGCCGAGGCTGAGCGGAGTCACATCGAGCAGAAGCACGTCTTTGACGTCGCCCTGAAGCACGCCGCCCTGAATGGCGGCGCCGATCGCGACAACTTCGTCCGGGTTGATGGACCTGTCGAGTTCCGCGGTGCCGAAGGTCGCCTTGGCGATCTCCTGAACCTTTGGAATTCGAGTCGAACCACCGACCATGACAACGTCGCTGACGTCGCTGGCGCCAAGCCCGGCATCTTTGAGCGCGGTCTTGCACGGGCCTTCGAGTCGCTTAAACAGATCCGCGGCGAGTTCTTCGAACTTGGCGCGGGTCACGGTCACCTGCAGATGCTTCGGGCCGTTCTGATCGGCCGTGATGAAGGGCAGGTTCACGCTGGTCTCAAGTTGCTGCGAAAGTTCGCACTTGGCCTTCTCGGCGGCTTCCTTGAGCCGCTGCAAAGCCATCGGATCCTCGCGGATGTCGATGCCTTCGGTCTTGCGGAACTCCTCGGCGAGGTAATCGATGATGACCTGGTCGAAGTCGTCACCACCGAGGTGACCGTCGCCGTTGGTGGAGAGCACTTCGAAGACACCGTCGCCGATGTCGAGGACGGATACGTCAAACGTACCGCCACCGAGGTCGAAGACCGCGATCTTGGTGTTCGTTTTCTTCTCAAGGCCATAGGCCAGCGCCGCGGCCGTCGGCTCGTTGATGATCCGCTCGACCTTGAGGCCGGCGATCTCACCAGCGTCCTTGGTGGCCTGACGTTGGGCGTCGTTGAAATAAGCCGGGACGGTGATGACGGCGGAGTCGACGGTCTCGCCGAGGTACTCCTCGGCGATTCGTTTCAGTTCACGCAGAATCATCGCCGAGACTTCCGGCGGGGTGTATTCCTTGCCGTCGCTTCCGACCTGAACCTTGACGAGTTCATCCGGCCCGCCGGTCACGACGTACGGGACGAGTTTCTCCTCGCTCTGGACCTCGTTGTGACGACGGCCCATGAAACGCTTGATGGAGAAGACGGTGTTCTTGGGGTTGGTCACCTGCTGGTGACGAGCGGGCTCGCCCACGAGGCGGTCGCCCTTGTCGGTGAAACCGACCACGCTGGGCGTGGTGCGGTTGCCCGATGAGTTGATCAGAACCTTCGGCTGGTCGCCTTCCATGACGGCCACGCACGAGTTGGTGGTTCCGAGGTCGATTCCAATAATTTTTGACATGGTCATTTTCCTTCCTGGGTGAGCGGCTTCAGGCCGCGATCCCCATTCCCACCCCCCCAGTCATATGGAGTGGTGGCATGTCTTCAACTGCAAGCAGCATGCCGAAATCAGGATCATCTGGACCTACTAATCCCGGTTTTTTGCCCGCCGAAGGGCGTCAGGGGGCGATCCCAGCCTGCCAGATTGGCTGGAATCTCCATTCGGGGTGCGGTTGGGTGGGCGGCCAGCCATCGCGAGCCATCGCGGCCAGCTATCGAATCGGGTGGGTGGCCAGCCATCGAATCATCGCTCAGCCATCGTACGCAATCGCTCAAGGTGCTAGCGTTCACACTGTGCACATCTGCTTACTGACCAACCAAGATCTCAACGACCCTGAGTTGCCGAAATACGACTGGCCATGCGATCCGCGTCCGCACTTGCCAGAGGCCGACTGGCACGCTGTCATGCTCGGCGAGAAGGCGGAAGCTCCACGCGAGGTTCGCAGGCTCATTCGCGATGGCATCGACGGGCGGCCCATCGACGTGTTCTTCAACCTCTGTGATGGCGGCGCCGATCAGCACGATTTGCCGGGCGTCGAAGTCATCCGCGTGCTCGAGCGGGCAGGTGCGGTCTTCACGGGCGCTACCAGCGAGTGCTTCGAGCCGACGCGGCGGCAGATCAAGACCGCCTGCAAACGCCTTGGAATTGCAACGCCACGCGGCATGATCGTCCGCACGCAAGCGGACGTCCGTCAAGCCGCACGCAAACTGCGATTTCCGCTCTTCGTCAAACACCACAACAGTTATGCAAGCATTGACATCCGCAGGCGATCGAAAGCCATATCCAAGAGTGGACTGATGATCCAAGCGAAGAAGTTCATAGCCCGCCATGGCGCCGCGCTCATCGAGGAGTACATCGACGGTGATGAATGCACCGTACTGGTTGCGGAGAACCCCCGCGACCCGTGGAATCCCATTGCCTACCCGCCTGTGAAATACACATTCCCCAAGGGCGAGTACTTCAAGCACGAAGATCTCAAGTGGGTGACGTATCAGGATCTCAAGACTGCGCCTGTCACCAATACGCAGCTCAATGGTCAACTGAAATGGATCGGCTCAGAGCTCTTTGTCGAGATGAAAGCCGCCGGGTACGCCCGATGCGATGTCCGGATCGATGAAGACGGCATACCGCACATTCTCGAGATCAACGCCAACTGCGGGATCTTCTATCCACGAGACGCCTATGCCAGTGCCGACGACTGCATCGCACTGACCCCCGGCGGGCACCCTCTGTTCGTGCGTCGACTCATCGCTGCGGCCAGGGCCAGGCAGCGGCGCATGGCACTTGCATAGACGACTTGAGCCATGGATTCTTGGGAATGTCGGCAAGAGTCCGTACGATGATCGCGTGCTGACGATCGGCTCGGTCCAACTTGAATCCAACGCCCTGCTGGCCCCCATGGCCGGCCACTGTGACCTGCCGTTTCGACTGCTGTGCCGTGAACTCGGCGGAGTGGGACTGGCCAGCACGGATCTGATCAACGTGCACAGCCTGCTGCGAGAAGCGCCCAAGGCGATGAAACTGGTCGAGACGTGCGATGCTGATTCGCCGCTGTGCATGCAGGTCTACGGCAACAGCAGCGACCCCCTGCCCGAAGCCGGGCTGTGGGCAGTCGATCACGGTGCGCAGGTGGTGGACATCAACATGGGCTGCCCGGTCGACAAGGTCGCCAAGAAGCATGGCGGATCGCTGCTGCTGCGAGATGTCGAGACAACCGTGCGGCTTGCCGAACGGATGGTAGAAACCGTGACCGGCAGGACCGGCGCGCCGGTCACCGCCAAGATTCGGCTCGGCTGGGATGACGAGCACATCGTCGCTCCGGACCTTGCCCGAAGGCTCGAGCAGGTCGGCATCGCGGCAATCACGGTACATGGACGAACGACCGAGCAGATGTTCGATGGTCGCGTGCGGCACGAAGGCATCGCCGCGGTGGTCGCCGCGGTGGAGGCGATTCCCATCATCGGCAACGGCGATATCCGGTGCACCGCCGACGCCGTAGAGATGATGACACAAACGGAATGCAGCGGCGTCATGCTCGCCCGCGGCGTGCTTGGAAAGCCGTGGTTGTTCAGGCATATTCAAGCCAAGCTGCGTGACGGCATCGACCTGCCTGATCCGACGCGGCAGGAGTGGCTCGGCGTCATCGAGCGGCACCTCGATCTGATTCTCGAGTACCGCGATGAACGAGCCGCGCTGCACCGAATACGACGCGGCATCAGTCGCTATGCCAAAGGCATGCATGGGGTCAAGCAACTCAAGGATGCCATCCGCGGCGCCACGTGCATCGCCGATATCCGCCGAGCATTGCAGGCACACAGGGAAAGTCGTGTTGAAGAAGAGAGATGCAAGGTCGCCCCAGAACGCTCTCTTGCCAGCACGCCGGTCGCCACAGACCACAGTTCCTGATTCACCTCGGACCACAAGGCCGAAGCTGCCCCGGAATCGCCCGACCCAGCAGCATCAAGCAAATGCGTGATACGAATCTGTTGATCGCCCTGAAACGCTTCAAACGCCCTTGATCCGCCTCAGGCGCATCCACCAACATATTTCCTGCCATTCCTTGCCCTCCTTGCCCCCTGCTGTCGCAGGGCTTTCCGAGTCGGTGGTTCGTTCGAAACCGAGCCGTGTACTCGGAACCACCCGCATTCGCCGGGGACTGCAAATGGAGACAAGACGATGAATCATGAGACACACAAGACAGGAACTTCACGTCGTCTGACGCGATTGGGCATCCCGACCGCGATCGCGATGCTTGTTCTGCCAACGGTGGCAGTGGCCGATGCGGTTCAATGGACCGAGGCCGAGGGGGGGAATGGGCATTGGTATCTCGACGTGGTGCAGCAAGCCACTTGGGCCGAAGCGGATGCGACTGCTTCTGCGGTCGGCGCCCATCTGGCTACAACAGTGACGTATGAGGAGTTCCAGTTTGTCTGGGGGCTTGCCGGGCATGGCCGCTGGCTGGGCGCGAGACAGCCCGTCGGTTCGGTCGAGCCTGCAGGTGGTTGGGAATGG